>Ga0209772_10000137_pt1 | contig 17374 bp, 14 predicted proteins | sample BogFormECP03_OM1_FD_188235 | JGI IMG/M metagenome (GOLD analysis project Ga0209772, IMG submission 188235) | Bog forest soil microbial communities from Calvert Island, British Columbia, Canada - ECP03_OM1 (SPAdes) (version 2) | ecosystem: Environmental > Aquatic > Freshwater > Wetlands > Bog ... | reverse complement strand
GGGCTCGCCTCGAGGAAGCCCCGTCACGTCCTGCAAGCGGCCGTCGTCCGCGCTGGTGGCGCCGCTCAACCCGCCGGCGAGGCCTCGAGTGGGGAGTCCATCTGCATCTCGGCCCACGCCGCGCGCGTCGCCTCGTCTGCGGCGAAGAAGGCCTCGAGGCGCAACTCCTGGGCATGACCACTGCGGGGAACGGCTCATGCTGGGCCAGCATCGACGCGAGCGCCGCGTGCACGCGATCGAGCTCCGGCGCCTCGAGCGCGGCGGTCGCGTACAGCGGCGCGTACCCAGCCGCGAGCAGCATCCCATTGCGTTCGCGCAGGGGAACGTCGAGGGCGCGGGCCAGGCGCACGACCATACGGCGACTCGGCTGCGAGCGGCCCGTCTCCACGAAGCTCACATAGCGCGGCGTCGTCATCGCCTCGATTGCAAGGTCGAGCTGAGTCTTGCCGCGCACACGCCGCCAGTAGCGCAACAGATCGCCGAGCCCTACATTCGCCGCTGCAACCGTCATCTCTGGAATCGTAGTCGCGGGCTTGGGCAGGCTCACTTCCCTCCTAGGGAATTGTTCGCCACCCCTATGCGCGGCAGTCTGGTGCTCACCCAATCAAAGGAGCAGCAGATGGAACTCACGATTCACACTTCCGATACAGCCCCCGAGGCCTCCAAGCCGATCCTCGAAGCAATCGCCAACGACCTCGGCCTAGTCCCGAACATGGCTGGGGCGCTCGCCAACTCACCAGCGCTGTTGAGCGCGTTTGACGGCATGCGCCGGGCAATCGGTTCGGGACAGCTCGACCCCGCCGCGCGAGAGGCTGCCGGCGTGGCCGTTGGCCTCGCCGTCGGCAACCGCTATGGGGTGGCCTTCCACTCCACCATGCTCGGGAACCTCGGTGTCGAGGACGCGGAGATCACGCGCATGCGCGCTGGAGAGTCGCCCATGGACCCGAAGCTCGCGGCGACATATGAGCTGGCGCGGCGGATCGTGCTCGATCGAGGCAAAGTCGATGACGAGGTTGTGGCTCGCGCCACCGCCGCCGGGCTGAGCACGACCGAGATCCTCGAGACGCTCGCCGAGTGCGCATTCGCCAACCTCGTCGGCATGGCGGACAACTTCGCCGGACAGGTCGAGCTCGACCCGTTCCTCGCGGCACGGGCCTAGAACCTGACCAGTCGGGCCCACGGGTGAGACCTGTTTGTGTTCGAGCGGATTACCAGCGCGGCTCGTCGCCGCCAAACGGACGCGGCCCGTGGGCCCACGCCAGAGGCACGCCGTTGAGCTTCCCCGGCGGGGCGATTAGCGTCACCCGATCGAAGATCACGCGGTGGCGCTCGGGATCCGCGCGGCCGCTCAGCTCGCTCGCAGCTGGCATGGGCCGCCGCGCGTCCAACAACCCAGCAGCCGTACGAGCCAACGACAGCGCCGCGGGTGGATGGGGCTGCTCGCGGCAGCGACGCACGAGCCCGCGAAGCGCAGCTGCCGCGATCAGATGTCCGGTGCCATGGTCGAGCGCCTGCGCAGGCAGAGCGCCGGGCGTGCCGTCGCCAGCCGCGCATTCGGCTGCGATGCCGCAAGCGGCCTGCACCAGCGAGTCAAAGCCGCGCCGCGCCGCCCACGGACCGGCGGTACCCCAGGCGCTGAGGGAGACCTGGATCAAATGAGGGTGACGTGCCGTGAGCTCGTCGGCGCGCATGGCAAAGCGCTCGAGCGCACCCGGCCGATAACCCATCAGAATGACGTCGGCGCCCGCCAGTAGAGACTCGCGCTGCTGCGCCTCCGCCAGATCGAGCACGGCTGTTCGCTTGCCGACATTCGTGTCGATGTGCTGAGCAGCGAGCTCAGGTATCGCGGGAGGATCGATTCTCAGCACATCCGCGCCGAGCGCAGCGAGCGTTCTCCCCGCGACGGGACCAGCGATCACGCGGGTCAGGTCGAGCACGCGGACGCCGCCAGCAGGCCGTGCCGGATCGCTCAGAGGCGGCAGAGCGCGCGGAGTGGGCACCGCACCGCTGTTCCCCCACGCCACGATCGGCGTGCCGGGAACCGCTCGCCCGGCGGGATGCCTGGACCATCGCTCGGCCGAACGCATCGCCGCGGCGCAGCCGCCGGCTGCGACAACCACGTCCTCGAGCTCGGTCGCCTCGAGGGACAATGCGGCTGCCTCGAGCGCGTCCACGGCGCGCTGCCTGTCGCTCGCGCTGTCGATGCCCAGGGCGCGCATCAGCGCAGCCGCGTGATGGGGATAGTTTCCGTGCGTTCGAGCCCAACCACCTCCGCGGCAGCGCACGAAACGCGACAGCGGCGCGAAGCTCGAGGCGCTCGGACTTCCAGAAACCACGACGTGTCGCTCCGAGCAGAAGCTGAGCGCGACGTGCTCGGCTGAGAGCTCAATCGCGGGTGGGTTGCAGCCTCGCGCCTGCGCCAGTTCGCCCGCAGCGAGTAGAGCGCTCGCAACGGCCCCGATCGCAAGCTCGTCAACCGCCAACGGTCCGCCCAGCCACGGCCCCGCCCCCACCACCTGCAGGCGGTCAAGGGAGTCGGCGTCGCCGCCGAGCGCGCTCCAAAGCGCTCGTGTCGTCAGCACGTCAGTGCTCCGTGCGGGCTTGCCCTAGGGCGATCAACCCGTCACCACGCCGGGGCGCAGAATGTCTGGATCGTGTCCGGGGATCACCTTGAGTCCGGCGTCGCGCATGGCCCGTAGACGGTCTGCGGAGAGTCGCTGCTGCTCGTGATCATCGGCAAAAGGCGGGAACCGATGGTCGTCCAGACCCGAGGCGAAATGGACGACGTCGGCTGCGAGCACCACGTCGCCGATGCGAACCGACTGGTGTCCAGGGGTGTGCCCAGGAGTGAGCAACAGCTCGACGCTGCCATCGCCCAGGAGATCGCAGTCGCCGTCGATGAGGGTCATCTTGCGGCTGTCATCGACGTAATCGCGTGGTATGAAGAAGTTGCGCTGGACAGCCGCGTCGTCGTGGGCGGCCTGCCATTCGGTTCGCTGGAGGACGACCGGCACAGAGGCGGGGATGAGCGACAGACCGCCTACATGGTCCCAGTGCAGGTGCGTCAAGACCACCTTGGTCAGGGTGTCGAGGTCGAGCTGCTCGGCAACGCTCTGCTCCTGCTCGAGGGCGGTCACGCCGAAAATCTCCGGCCGCTCGTAATAGGCGGCCGGATCCGCGATCGCTGCGGGGTTCAATCCGGTGTCGATCAAGATGCGCTCGCTCGCCGTCTCCACCAAATATGCAGGGACGGGAAAGCGGATCGTCCGATCAAATGCATCACCGGCGCGAAAAACGCCCGCGGGCGCTGTGAACCAGCCGACGATCATTCTTTCTACCTTCATGTGTCCCTCCTCATGAGTTGCAGACGGAGTAGGAGCTCGCAGCTGTGATGGCGTTCGACGTCAACCCAGAGGCTCGAGCAGCCGCTCGAACGCCACCTGTCCTCCCTCCCCTAGGCGGGCGCGCCGGCGGCAGCCCAGCGCTCCAGGACGGCGACGCGCTCGGGCGGCCAGCTGCCATCGCAAGGCATCGTTCCGGCGCGCAACCGCTCGAGGATGGCGTCGGCATGAGCGCTTACGTCGTCGTGGGAGAAGAGGTCGAACGCGAAACGCATCGAGTCGCGGTCCCGTTGGCGGAACAGCGGCTTGACGTGTTGTGCAAAGGAGAGCTCCTCATCTGGCCCGGGGAGCGTGATCTCCGGCTCGGGTTCGGCCTCGACGGCGGCGTGCGTGCGTGACCAGGGTGTTGCGTCGCATACCCACCACCAGCGGGGCACGGGCATCCTGGGCGGAGGATGCACCCCGGGCTTTGAGTTCTCGACAGCTATCCGCGAGCCCCATTCGAGATAAGCGCTGAACGCGGCCCTGAACTCGGCGTCCGCGGGCAGTCCGACATCGTCGGCCGAGCGGCTGAGGAGCTTCACCCACAGCGCGCGCTGTTGCAGCGTGATGCCCTTGTCGAGGTGCTGGCTGATCATGCGCTCGTAGCCCCCGTAGCGGTCGCTGTACGCTGGCGGCCCCCCGAAGACCTGGCCGAGCCAGGCGGCGACGCGCTCGGGGTGATCGGGCGACATCGAGCCGAACAGCGTCGCAAGCAGCGGCTCCTCAGGGACGTGTGTCTCATAGAAGCGGCGCGTGACGCGAAGCAGTGCGGGGAAACCACCGGCCCACTCGAACAGCGTCGGCTGCTCTGGCGGCTCGGGGTCGTGGAAGTCGGTGTACCAGTGCATGCCGCTGCAGAACGGCTTGTTCTGAGACTTGCCGCAGCGACAGAGGCTGTAGTGCTCGAGCGACGCGCCGGCGTTGCGCGGCTCCGGTGTGCCGGCGGCGTCGAGCAGCGCGATGCCCCCGACCACACGGTACGGACCGTCTAGTGAGACTTCGATTGAGGGCTCGCGGACCTCGTCGACGAGCCTCGTCGTGTCGCGTCGGTCGAGCGTGTAGCTGAGCGCGCCCGAGGGGCAGTCCCGCGCGGCGCGGGCGATCTCATCGGCGCGAGCGCCGGACGGCGCGACGAACGGCTCCGTGCCCGTGCGGAATGCCGTCGGCGCGCGGTCGCTGCAGAAACCGGAGTGCGCACACGTGCCGCGATTATCCGTGAGGGTGATGTGCTGACCCTCGTAGGTGTCCAGCCGGTCGGCAACTCGATCGTCGGCCTTCGCGGCGCGAAAGCCGATCACGCTGTGCGAGCCGTCGCACCACGGCTTCAGCTGTGAGGCGCCGCAGCGACAGAGCGCCATCTGTGGGAGGGGCTCGAGCGACACCCCAAGTCGATCGGTCATTCGTGCGGCGTTGGTGAGAAGGTAAGGGCCGTCGGGCGAGGATTGAATGCTCGACGCCAGCGGCGCCTGCAGCGATGCGAACTCATCTCGCCGTGCGGCGAGACGCTCTTCGTCCTCGTAGACCAGCTGACACGCGAGATCCTGCAAAGCCGCCGTCGCCTCGAGCAGGGCCGGCGGTCCGCCGACGCCGACCCTCAGGCGGGTGGCATCCCGCGCCAGCTCGTGCACCGCGCCGGCAAGCTGCTCGGCCGTCCCATCGGCAGGCGCGCCGTCGTGAGCGCCACCGAGAGCAGCGCCCAGCGGCCGCACGACCGAGGCCGACAACCGTCCCGCAGCGCGCGAGAGGGCCGCGCGACGCTTCGCATCATCGCTGGCGCCGGCTAGCACCTCATATGCACGAGCGAGAGCGTCGGCGCGCTCGAGCACGTCTCGTCCCGCGGCGGCAGCGCCGGCGACGGCGCTCACACCTGTTCCCTGTGTGTCTTGCAGCGCATCAGGCGGCGGGTGAAACGAACGCTTGCTCGACGGCGACCTCGGCGATCTTCCGGTCTTCAGCACCGGTCATCGCGCCCGCCACGCCTATCGCTCCAGCCACCCGTCCGCCGTGCACGACCGGCATGGCACCCGCGATCAGAGCCAGCCCGGGGCGATTGGCAAACGACGCGACAGCGGCGCCGTCGGATTCGATGGCAGAGAAGAACTCGTCAGGAGGCATTCCGATCGCGGCCGCCGCGTATGCCTTGTTGATTGCCGTCTGGATGCTCACGAGCGGCGCGTCATCCATGCGCGCCATCGCCTTCGTGACTCCCGACTCGTCGACCGCGACCACGGTGATGCGAACGGACATCGCCTCTGCCTCGGCGAGCGCTGCGTCGATCATCCGCCGCGAGGCGGCATCGGTGAGCGTCGGGCGCATACCCACTCCTTTGCTCTGATCCGGCATGGCGTGGCTCCTAGATCTCGAGGGACGCGGTCCCGTTTGGCCAAGGATGCGTGACGCGGGCAAGGAAGTCCAAGACTAGTGCCCCACCGATCAGTAGGCTAGACCTATGGAACGACTGGACCTGCGGCTCGTCGAATACTTCGTCGTCGTCGCCGAGGAGCTCCACTTCAGCCGGGCGGCAGCCCGGCTGCACATCGCGCAGCCGTCCCTCAGTCAGCAGATACGAAAGCTCGAAGGATTGCTCGGGGTGAGGCTGCTCGAGCGAACCAGCCGGCGCGTCGAGCTGACCGCCGCCGGCGAGACACTGCTGGTGGAAGGCCGCCGCCTACTCCAGCAGGCAAACGGCGTCGTTCAGGCGGTCCGCGCTTCAGGCGCCGAGCGGCTGACGATCGGTTTCTACGGCTCGGCGGCAACAGCGCTGCTCCCGGATGTGCTCGCCGCGTTCTCCGATCGCTGCCCACACGTTCAGGTCTCCCTACGCGAGCTCCTCCTCGGTGACGTCGATGACGTCCTCTCGGGGAAAGTCGACGTTGCGTTCACGCGGCTGCACCCGGATCAGTGCGACGTCGAGATCGAGATCATCTCCAGCGAGCAACGCGTGGTGGCGTTGCCCGCGAACCACCCCTTGGCCAAGCGCGAGTCGGTGACATTTGCGGACTTGCGCGAGGAGAGCTTCATCACAAATCCGATGACGCCATCGGGGGAGCCGCCGCCAAGGTGGCTGGCCGAGCAGCAAGCCCACGGCCTGCCCGGCAAGGTCGCCTCGGAGGCGAGCAGCATCCAAGAGATCCTCACCCTCGTGGCAGCCGGCCGCGGCGTGTGCCTCGTCCCCGCCCCCGTCGCCTGCGACTATCCCCGCGGCGGCGTGTGCTACGTCGAGGTCGAGGACGCCGAGCCCGCGCTCGTTTCACTTGCGTGGCAGCGCGAGTGCCGGCGGCCAAGCGTGGAGGCTTTCGTCGAGACCGCTGCTGAGGTCGCGCGAGCCCAGGCGTGCGCGAGCGTCGCATAGACGAATCGTCAAGCCGACAACGTCACGCTGCGAGCGCCGTCACCTGCCGCGGTGGCCCAAGACCCCATTTTCGGCTCCCTGGCACAGCGGGGCGGGCCCGAGCTCAACTGCATGTGGCGCAGTCTGCTGCTCGGAGGCCTCACCGTGGCCGAGTAGCCGCCTTAGTCTGAGCTCGCGCGCGTCAGCACGGAGATCGTGCGGTTTCGGCGAACACGAAAGCCAAGCTCTTCATACAGTCGGATCGCGCCCGTGTTGGCGGTGACGACATGAAGAAAGGCGGATTCGGAGCGGTCTTGGATATCCGCAACGAGGCTGGACACGAGGCGTGAGGCCAGCCCCTCACCGCGATGTGTCGGCGCGGTGCACACGGCGCTGATCTCGGTCCAACCGTCGAAGCGCAGACGCTCGCCAGCCATTGCTACAAGCGCACCGTCGCGCCGGATCCCCACGTACTTGCCAAGCTCGATTGTTCTCTCGAGGAACGGTCCCGGCTCGGTCAGCCGCACGAGCTCCAACATCTCTGGCACATCTGCCGAGCCCAGGATGAGCGCTTCTGGCTCGTGGGCGCCACGGACCTCCTCTCCCAGCATCTGCACGAGCTCGAAGGTGTCGGTCAACTGCAACGACTCAGGTAGCGGTGAGCCATCGTGAATGGTTGCGGCAATCGTTCCGGGGGGCACCAACTCGACGGCGTCCCGCCAGTCGGCTCTCGACGGCTCGGGGGGCAGCGCAAGGAAAGGCGCGACATCGGCGGTATATCGAAGCGTCCGACCGCTGCGCTGCGCAAATCTCGAGTGCGGGCCCGACAGAGCCGCGTACGCTGGGTTCTCTAGGCGGGAGTGGTCTTGCGAGGAGGTGGAGCTGGGCACGGTGGCGGCTCGAGGGGACTTCAGGAGTGGCCCGGCTCGGGGCGCAGGCGGTCGAAGACACCGACGTCGCCTTCGTAGTCGAGGCCTCGGCTCCGTGCGGTGGTCAGGTCGAGTGCGCCCGTCAGCAGCCCCAGCACGAGCGGCGCGTCGCCTTTGATCGTCGCGTCCGCGTTCTCGATGTCACCAGGGGTACACGTCACGGTCCCGCCGTCAGCGCGGATGGTCATCGGTTCACCGCCGGCCAGCAGCCGCAGGGCAATCGGCCCGGCGGCCGGTTCGTGGTCGGTGAGGGACAGCTCCGCGGGCCACGCTGCCCAGCGACTGCGGAACTCGTCGGCCGGCGCAGGACCCTCCTTCATGTAGGGCATGCCCCAACGCAGGAGCTCATCGAGCACAGGGCGTAGCTGTGCGCCTCGCTCGGTGAGGCGAAACAGGGAGGTCGCCACCGGCGGCGGGGCCTCTTCGCGCGAGAGGATCCCTGCGTCCTCGAGCTGGCGCAGTCGCTCGGCGAGCAGGTTCGTCGCGATACCGGGCAGGCCGTCGCGCAGGTCGGTGTAACGGCAGGCACCCCGCAGGAGCAGCTCGCGCACGATCAGCAGGGTCCAGCGGTCGCCGATCACGTCCAGGCCCTTCGCTATGGCGCAGTACTGATTGTAAGAGCGCACAGGGAGGACGATAGCAGCGAGCTAGTAGAAAAACAGTTGTGAACACTTGAGAATCTAAAGTAGACGCGTTACTATCGCGTCCATGAACAAGAAACCTCTCGTGCTCATCTCGCTTCTCATCGCGGCCTTCTCGGTCAACCTCGACACAACCATCGTCAACGTAGCGCTCCCGACGCTCGTGCGCGAACTACATGCCTCCAACAGCGATCTGCAATGGATCGTGGACGCCTACAACCTGGTGTTCGCCGCGCTGATTCTCGCCGCCGGAAGCGTGTCGGACCGGGTCGGACGCAAGGGGATGCTGATCTGCGGCCTCGCTGTATTCGGCGTTGCGAGCGTCGCGGGCGCTCTCACCGTAAACGCGGGCCAGCTGATCGCTGCCCGCTCCTTCATGGGCCTCGGCGCCGCGATGGTGTTCCCGTCGACGCTTTCGATCATCGCGAACGTGTTCACCGAGCGCTCCGACCGCGCGCGGGCGATTGGGCTGTGGGGCGCGACGGCAGGAATGGCGATCGCGCTGGGCCCGATCTTCGGAGGGTGGCTGCTCGGCAGCTTCTCCTGGCCGAGCATCTTCCTGGCGATGGCGCCGGTCGCCGCCTTGGGCGCTCTGCTCGTCGCCCTGTATGTGCCGACCTCGCGCGACCCCGCGGCCCCGCCGCTCGACCTGCGGGGCTTCACGTTCTCGACAGCCGGGATGGCGGCGCTCGTGTTCACGATCATCGAGGCCCCAGAATACGGCTGGGGAAGCGTGCGCACGATCGGCGGGTTCTTGCTCGCGCTCACCCTGCTCGCCGGCTTCGTCCTATCGCAGCGGCGCTCGCGCGCCCCGATGCTCGAAATCAGCCTGTTCCGCAACCCGAGGTTCTCAGCCGCCAGCGCGGCGGTCACAGTGTCGTTCTTCACGCTGCTGGGGTTCATCTTCGTGATAACCCAGTACTTCCAGTTCATCAAGCGCTATGACGCGCTCTCCGCAGGAGTGCACCTGCTCCCGGTCGCGTTGACCGTTGGCGGCGCATCGGTCCTAGGCACAAGGTTGGCCGTGCGATTCGGGACCAAGCTAGTGGTCACAAGCGGGCTTGTGATGATCACCGCGTTCTACATATGGGTCTCGGCGGTCGTCTCCCAGACGACTCCCTATGCCACGATCGCGCTCCAGATGGTCCTCTACGGGACCGGAATGGGGCTCACGAGCGCGCCGGCGACCGAGGCGATCATGGGAGCCGTGTCGCGGACCAAGGCGGGCGTCGGCTCGGCCGTCAACGACGCGACCCGCCTGCTTGGAGGAACGCTCGGTGTGGCGGTCATCGGCAGCGTCTACGCCACGATCTACTCGAGCGCCCTCACCTCGACGTTGCCGGGGCGCCTTCCCCGCCCTGTCAGCGAGCTCGCACACTCCTCCGTCGGCGGAGCCCTCGGCGTGGCCGAGCGGCTCACCGCCACAGGCCACGCGGCGCTGGCGGGCGGACTGGAACACGCTGCCTCGGACGCATTCGTCAAGGGGCTGAGCGCAGGCTGCCTGGTCGCGGCGGGCGTGGCCGGCGCCGGCGCCCTGATGACGCTCACGCTGCTGCCGGCGCAGCCGGCGGCCCCCATGGACGCGACGCGGACGACGCCGAGCGAGCACGTGCCGGTACGTACGGCGAGGGAGGTCGTCTAGCTGCCAGGTGACGGCGAGGCCGAACTGGGGCTTCGACCATCACTCCGCAAATACGGTGGCCCAGTCGTTCTTGATGCTCACAACGGTCCAGCCTTCCTCGCCGGCTCGCTGGAGCGATTGCTCGGCTCCGGCCGTGTAGTCGAACTCGCGGTCGGGGTCGTCGTGCAGCACGAGCAGGCGCAGGCCGGGACCGGATGGCCTGCCGGCGTGGTGGAGCATCGGGATGTCGCCGTTTGAGTTGCCGCCGGCCACGATCGGGCGGCGGCCGACCCGGTTCCAGATCTTCACCGGCTTGGCGGGGCCGTCGTCGAACACGTCGAGCTCGGCCAGGTACACAAGGCTCCCGCCCGACTCGTCCTCCTGGTAGCGCAGGGCGGTCGAGCTGCCGATCACGCGCTCGGAGGGGATCCCGTACATCTCCTCCGTGATCGGGCGCATGAAATCGCGGTCGCCGCCGGAGGCGATGTACGTCGTGAACCCGTTCGCCTCGAGATAGCGCAGCAGCTCGATCATCGGCAGGTAGCCGCAGTCGCGGAAGCTGCGCCCGGTCGTCGGATGGCGTCCGTCGCGTAGAAAGGCGTGGGCCGCCGTCGCGTAGTCCTCGACCGTCATGCCGGCGAACGCCGCGACGATGCCGCCCATCAGCACCTTCACGTCGCTCTCGTCGCCGTGGTAGTGCTTGGTGATGACCTCGCCGAGCCAGCCGAAGTCGCGCTCGCACGCGGCCTTCCAGGGCTGGCGCTCGCGTAGCGTCGCGTCCTTGCCGGCCATCTCGGCGAGCCGCGCGAGGATGAACCCGAGCTCGATCGGCATCGGCTTCTCACACCAGAGGGTGCCGTCGTTGTCGAACACCGCGATCCGCTCGGCGGGCGGGACGTAGTCGGGGCCGCCCTCCTCTGTAACGCGCTCGACGAAGTCAGTGATCGCCGTGCGTGTCGCCGTGTCGTTCCAATAACCCAGCGGTCCGTCCATCGCGCTGCCCTACTCGTGCCTGAGGAGCATCTCTGCTTCGCGCTCGAGATCGACGTAGGGCTCGCCGCTGACGTCGATCACGACGCGATCGATCCTCCCGCCGGTGAAGCGGTACGGGGACTGGCCGGGGTAGTCCTGGGTGAGCGGGTCACCGGCCTGGCGGCCGACGGACAGACCGGAGCCGGCGATCGCAAACGCCCCCAACTGAGTTTTGAGCTTGCCCTCGCCCACCTTCTCCTCACCGTGGTAGAGGGAGAGCGTGCCGGCGGCGCAGCCTGGTTCGTCGGCTTCCTTCTCAAAGGACGCCGACAGGATCAGTTGCTCGCCCGTGGGAAGATCCTCAGTGCCGACGATCATCTGCTCCATGATGCCGATGAAGCTGTTGACGTAGTGCAGGCGGTTGTCCTTGACGTACATCGCGTGGCCACCGAAGCGCGTGCCGATCGCGAACAGTACGCCCTGCGCTCCGGGGGCCGGCAGGTCGAGGAGCACGCCGACCACGAACGAGCGGTTGCGCGTGTTGACCGCTTGCCACTCGCTCACTGGCGCCGCATCCGCGTAGTACACGTAGCGGTTACGAGGCGCGGTGAGCTGAGGCCGCGGCGTCATCAGGATTTCGACCGGCGATCGATCGTCGAGCGGGAACGCGCCATTGGCGCCCGCCTCCGCGAACCAGATGTTCACGAGTTCGCGAACCTTCTCGGGTTTCTCGGCGGCAAGGTCGTTCACCTCCGAGCGATCGACATCGACGTGATAGAGCTCCCACTCGTCGGCGTTGAAGTTGCTCCATCCCGCCATCGTGGCGTGCGTCGTCACCGCCTTCCAGCCCTCGTGCCAGATCGAGCGGGAGCCGAGCATCGAGTAGAACTGCGTCCTGCGCTTCGAGGCAGCAGATGCGTCGTCGAGCGTGGGGAGCATGCTGACCCCGTCGAACGGCGACTGCACGTGACCCTTGACCGTCTCGGGTGCGCTGACCTTCAGCGCGTCAAGGATCGTAGGTACGAGATCGATCGCGTGGTAATACTGCTCGCGCACCTCGCCACGGGCCTTCGTTCCCGCCGGCCAGGAGATGATGCAGGGGTCGGCCGTCCCTCCGTTGAACTCGTAGCGCTTCCACATCTTGAACGGCGTGTTGAACGCCATCGCCCAGCCCGTCGGGTAGTGGTTGTAGGTCTTGGGGCTGCCGAGGTCGTCGATCTGGGCGAGGTTCGCCGCGAGCTCGTCGGGGACGCCGTTGGCGAACTTCATCTCGTTGACCGACCCGTTCGGGCCGCCCTCGCCGCTGGCTCCATTGTCGGAGACCACGACCACCATCGTGTTCTCGAGCAGCTCGTTCTGCTCGAGGTAATCGAGTACGCGGCCGATCTCATGGTCGGCGTGACCGAGGAAGCCCGCGTAGACCTCGGCCATCCGCGCGAACAGACGCTTCTCTTCGTCGTTCAGGGAGTCCCAGGGCCGCGTCGTGTCGATCTCCGGGAAGGGCTTGCCATCGGCGCTCGTATGGGTATCGGGTGTGCCGATCGGGTTCACCGGCGGGAGCTCGGTGTCGGGTGGCACGATGCCGAGCTCCTTCTGCTTGGCCAGGGTCTGCTCGCGGATCGCCTCATAGCCCATGTCGAACTGGCCCTCGAATTTCTCGATCCAATCCTTGGGCGCATGGTGGGGCGCGTGGCAGGCGCCAGGCGAGTAGTAGAGGAAGAACGGCTTCTCCGGCGCGACGGCCTTGGCGTCCTTGATGAACTCGAGCGCCTTGTCGGTGAGGTCCTCGGTGAGGTGATACCCCTCCTCAGGCGTACTGGGCTGATCGACGGGGTGGTTGTCGTAGACGAGCTCCGGATACCACTGGTTCGTCTCGGCGCCCAAGAATCCGTACCAGCGCTCGAAGCCACGGCCGCTCGGCCAGTTGCGCCGCGTTGACGCGAGGTTCATCTCGTCGGTCGGGCACAGGTGCCACTTGCCGACCATGAACGTGTTCCACCCCAGCTCGCCCAGGATCTCAGGCAGCATTCCGTTCTCGGGCGGCACCGTGCCGCTGGCGTTGGGAAAGCCGATCGCCGCCTCGGTGATGCAGGCCATGCTGTTGCGTGTGTGGTTGCGCCCTGTCAGCAGGCACGAGCGCGTGGGCGAACACAGGGCAGTCGTGTGCCACTGCGTGTAGCGGAGCCCCTTTGAGGCGATCCGATCGATGTTCGGCGTCTCGATCGGCCCGCCGTAACAGCTCATCGCCGAGTAGCCGACGTCATCGAGCACGATGTAGAGGACGTTCGGCGAACCGTCAGGAGCCTTCGGCGGCTCAAACGGCGACCAATCCGGCTCCGAGTCGCGGATATCGACGTTGATGACGCCTTTGAACGGCTGTGCCATCAGCTCACCTTCCCTCTTGCGGTTGTCGAGATGGGCACTGTGCGGGCTCTGCGGCAGTAAGCCTACCCCCATTCCACCAAGCAGGCTTCTAGGATTTGTGAAGACGAGCGCGGCTCGCGCGTCGACTGGGAGGAGCGGCCCACGACGGCGCACGCAGAGCTAGTGTTTGCCCGTCCGAGTCACACAGGGCGAAGCAGGGTGAGGCCGTCATCGCCCGCCACCAGCACTCCCTCGTGCGTCTGTGAGACCTGATCCACGCGCTCGAGCACCTGTGTCCCGCTGAGCGCGCCAACGATATAGGGACACAGCGTCACGACGGGCTGCCCGGAAAAGCACTGACCCCACGCTCGCTCAAATGGAAGCACGTTGCTGTATTCCTCATCGTTCGGACCGATCGCAAAGCGTGAGTACCAAAGCGCGCTATATCCATTGGAGAGGGACCGCTCGAGCACCTGCTGCCATGGCTGGGGCGAGCTCTCGGGGGGCTCGTCCGGATCGAATTCCACGATCTCGAGCTGCTTCGAGGCTTCGAGGCCGTCGACGTCCAGCCCGGCGGCGGAGAGTTGCTCGCGGTGCTGAGGGCGCTCGCCCTGAACCGAGCGGTGTACCAGGAAGCCCCGGCGACTGGCGCCGAGCGCATAGAAGGACGCGAGCACCGGGAACAGCTCGGACTCATTCCGCAGGAGGACGGCGAGGTGCGGGCAAGCACCGTCTTCGATGGAGGGTGAGAGCGCGAGGTCGATGGCTACTTGGTGGGTAGCTGAAGGCGGACGACGGTACCCGCGCCCGGTTGTGAACTCAAGGATAGGGCACCCCCGCCCTGCTGAGCGCGCTCGTGCATCAAGGCGAGTCCCAGGTGGCCGGTGTCGGGTCCCTCCGCCTCCCCGACGGTGAAACCGGCGCCGTCGTCGGCGACGAGCAGCGTGAGCCGCTCGTCCTCAACCGTCAACTCCACGTCCACGACACACGCACCAGCGTGCTTCTCTACATTTGTAAGCGCCTCGGTGAGGACACGCACGACCGCGGCGTGCGCCGCGGGAGTGACTTGCATGTGGGGAGTGTCCGCACGGAGCCGCAGGCCCATTCCGCGACTTTCAAACCGGTCACAGATCTCACGCGTGCCCTCACGGACACCGCCGAGCGGGCCGGGCGCAGCGAGGTCCTTCAGCCGTTCCCGCACGGTCGCATGGGCCGAGCCGATGGCGCACCGCAGCCGCTCCAAGCTCGCCTCGGCCGCCTCGGCCGCCGGCCCCGTCTCGAGCAGAGCGACTTCACGAGTGGCTAGGGCGAGATCCTGGGCAAGCCCGTCATGGACGAGGGCCGCAAGGCGGGCGCGCTCGCGCTCGAGCTCTGTCTGCTTGAGCACCTGGCGCAAGCCGGCGGTCGTGATGCCCGCGGTGAGCAGATCGCCGATGAGCGCAAGGACCGCCGCGGCGGTGGGCTCCAGCGCGATCCGCCGGCGGGAGGCCGCCAACACCACTCCCACCACGCTCCGGTTGGAGTGAAGCGGTAGCACGAGCCACGAGCTGGCTGCTGGCCGGAAGGGATTGGCGACGAGCCAGCTGCCCTCCTCGTGGAAGACCAACGGCACGCCGGCCGCGACCGCAAGCCGCCAAGCCTCCTCGTCGAACACCACCTCACCGGCGACCTGCAGCGCAGAGTCGCCTGCGGCGGCCGTGACATGTCGGTGCAGGAGCGGACGACCCTGCCCGTCCGGGAGATAGAGGGCCGCCACCTCCATGTCGAGCGCGTCGCGCATCTCCGCGAGACCCTGCTCGGCGAGCTCTTGGAGTGAGGACGCGGACACCAGCGCACCCGCTACGCGGCCGATCGCGCCGAGCCCCGCAGCCACATCCGGTGGCAGGCGCCCGGCCGGGCCCTCGGGGGTGGAGCCAGGCGAGCTCGCGCTCATGATCGCCTGCCAGCATACTGGCGGACCATGGCGCAAGAAGATCGCCCCGTGACCGTTCTCATCGCAGACGACCACCGCCTGATGCGTGAGGGAACGGCAGCTCTCCTTCGGGCCGACCCGAGCGTAGAGGTGGTGGGGATGGCGTCGAACGGTCGCGAGGCGCTGGCGCTCGTCGAGAGCCGCGCACCGGACGTGGTCCTGCTAGACCTCGAGATGCCGGTCCTCGGCGGGATCGAGGCCTGTGCCACGATCCGCGGGCGACACCCTGACATCGAGGTTCTCATCCTTACGGTCTCAGAGAACGAGCCGGATGTATGGGCAGCGCTCCGCATGGGCGCAGCCGGCTATCTGCTCAAGGACATGCCCCCTGCCGAACTCATCGAGGCGGTGTTGGACGCAGGACACGGCGAGCCCCACATCGCTCAGCGCATGGCCGGGCGAATGTTGCGCGAGTTCGTTGGCGACGCTCGTGCGGCAGGCGATCCACTGGTGGAGCTCAGCCCCCGCGAGCGGGAAGTTCTCGCGCTCCTCGCCGAGGGGATGCGCAATCGCGAGATCGCCGAGCGGCTCTTCGTCTCCGAAACGACTGTCAAGACCCACGTCCGACACATCCTCGAGAAGCTCCGTCTGCGCAACCGCTCGGAGGCGGCGGCCTTCGCCGCCCGCCACATGACCTAGCCCGTCTTGGCGCGTGCGCTCAGCTGCGTGCACCCAGCTCACAGCGGCGCCACAGCGACGCCAACCGGCTCAAGAGCGTGCACCGGACCGCCGCCAAGAGACGCGAGAAGGGCGGACGGCGCGGGGAAGAGTGAGGCTGTAGACATAACCGACAGCCTCGGGCAACGGCAGAGCTTGCGCATCCTCAAAAAGGACGATCTCTACATCCCAAGGGGATAGCCCCGAGACGGCGCTGCCAGCCCCTAGCGTTGTCGTTCACGCACACACGCGACACGGCGACCATCGATGTCGAGGAGGACCCATGAGTGAGGGGAAGGACGCGAGCGCCTTCACGAAGGCCGTCAACGACGAGCTGCTGACCCTGTTGCCCTTCGAGGACCGCCAGGACTTCGAGGATGCGGCGCGTGGCCACGTCGCCGAGATCAACGGCTCGGTCGTGCGCGCGCCGGATGGCCGCGTGACGTGGGATCCGAACAAATTCGCGTTCGTCGCGGAGGACAAGCCGTGCCCGCCCACGGTCAACCCGAGCTTGTGGCGGCAGTCGCAGCTGTGCGCGAAGGGCGGCCTGTTCAAGGTTGTCGACCGGATGTACCAGGTGCGCAATCACGACATCTCCAATCTCACGATCGTCGAGGGAGACACAGGTCTAATCCTGTTCGATCCGCTCATCTCAACGGAGTGCTCGAAGGCGGCCCTCGCCCTCTACTTCGAGCACCGGCCCCGCAAGCCGGTGCTCGCCGTCGTCTACTCGCACAGCCATGTCGACCACTACGGCGGCGTCAAGGGTGTCATCTCCGAGGAGGACGTGGCGGCAGGCAAGGTCCGCGTGATCGCCCCGGAGGGCTTTCTCGAGGCCGCCGTCTCGGAGAACATCATGGCCGGCAATGTGATGACGCGCCGTGCGCTCTACCAGTATGGCTCGCTCGTCCCGTTCGATGAGAAGGGCAACGTGGGGTTGGGTCTCGGCAGCGCGATCTCCCTGGGAACGATCACCCTGATTGCGCCGACAGAGACAATCACCGAAACGGGGCAGAAGCTCGACATCGACGGCCTGACGTTCGAGTTCATGCTCGCGCCGGACACCGAGGCTCCATCGGAGATGCACTGGTTCATCGAGGAGCTCGGCGCGCTCACTGCCGCCGAGAACTGCTGCCACACCTTGCACAACACCTACACGCTGCGGGGCGCACAGATCCGCGACCCGCACGCATGGTCACAGTACCTCGGCGAGACGATCGAGCGCTGGGGCTCAAAGACCGAGGTGCTCTACGGCATGCACCACTGGCCGGTATGGGGCTCCGATCGCGCGGTCGATTTGCTGAGCAAGGGCCGCGATGCGTATGGCTTCATCAACGACGAAACCCTGCGGCTTGCCAACCACGGCTTTGGCCCGGCGGAGATCGCAGAGAAAGTGAAGTTGCCCGACGTTCTCGACCGCCACTGGGCTCTGCGCGGCTATTACGGCACGGTCAACCACAACGTCAAGGCGACGTACGTGAAGTATCTGGGGTGGTTCGACGGC
>Ga0209772_10000136_pt1 | contig 17439 bp, 17 predicted proteins | sample BogFormECP03_OM1_FD_188235 | JGI IMG/M metagenome (GOLD analysis project Ga0209772, IMG submission 188235) | Bog forest soil microbial communities from Calvert Island, British Columbia, Canada - ECP03_OM1 (SPAdes) (version 2) | ecosystem: Environmental > Aquatic > Freshwater > Wetlands > Bog ... | reverse complement strand
TGTTCCTTGATGCGGATGGCTTTGTCCACGCCGTAGAGGCCGCCACCGGCGAAATCAAAGGCAAGTTGGAACACCTCTGCCTCAATCGAGACAACCTTGTCGGGATCAAGTTTGTTCTGCTTGGCGAGTTCGACCATACAATGAACAGCCGACTGGGTGTGGATCATGGCGTTGTACTTTTTGATGGTGCTCTCCACAACGCCCTCGCATCCCTGCTTGCCCCAGTCAATATTGATCTTCATCCTCAGGAGATGGTCGATGCCTAGCGGGCCCTCCACCACTTGCAGCGGTCCCTCGACGCCGCGTCGAGCCATGAAGAGCGTGTTCATAGCGCCGAGCGCAGACTGCGCCGAGGCAAGGCCCTTCCACTGCGACAGAGGCTTGGCCCGAACGACGGCGAAGGACGCATCGCTAACCGCTGCCATCGCGATGGCGTGCGCGATCTGCCGCTCGCTTAACCCCATCAGGCGGCCGGCAGCAGCGCTGTGCGAAAAGGCCAGTTGCGTCGTGTGGTCGAAGCCGCTAGTCATGAAGTTGGCTTGATCCACGAGGCGTGACTGGACGGTGTAGCCGAGCGCCACGCCGAGCATTAGGTCTCGTCCGCCAGCGCCGACGTAGTCGGCGATAGTCAGCGCCACGCCGAAATTGTCCGCCGTGTGGCACGTCTCGGTCGGCGCGAGGAAGTTGTCCATGAAATCGACATAGCGCACGAGTGCGGTGTGCCAGAAGGCAGCATAGATCGGGTTCGCGTGTTCACCGCCAATCAGCGCGCACGGGCCAGTGCCACCGAACTCGCCGACCTGCTCGCGACAGGCCTGAATTGGACCCGCGCCAAGGGCGGCAATACAGCAGCCCAGCGAGTCCAAGATGTGGATTGGCAACTGCCTGCGCGATTCGGCCGAGAGGTCGGCGAAGGAGGCGCGGGCGGCATACTTGGCAAGAGCTTCAACCTGTGTCATAAAGTGTGAATGTTCCTTTCCAGTACGATTTACTTTGTCTAATGTGTCAGGGCGATGAAGCCCCCCAGCGTGATCACCGAGCCGATCACGCTGAGGAAGACGACGGAAGCAGCCTCGTCCTGTGCCACTTGGTATTGGAGAGCGAGCATGGTGACAATCGGCATGGTTGGAATGGCGACCGTCAACACGGCTTCCTTGAGAATTGGATTGCTGTAGCCGAACCATTGCAAACCGCCGAGGACCAACGCGGGCTGCACAACGTTTTTCAGAAATACGAAGATCAGGACGAACGAGTTGACTTTGATTTTGCCGGTCGCAAGCACGATTCCGGAGGCGAACAGGGCGACGCCCCCGGACGCATATCCCAGCATGGAAAACGACTGGACGAGTAACTGGGGAACACGGGCACCCGTTAGCACCACCACGAAAGCGAGAACGGGTGCCCAAACAAGTGGTTCTTTGACCGTTTCCCCGAGTTTGGCTGCGAAAATAGATAGGCGCGACGGCCCCGAATGCCCGCCGTCATGAGCGGCCGGGTTCTTTGGGTGTAAGTCTTCCCCGCGCGTGTCCAATGTGAGAAGGAGAATCGTGACTGGCACGACAGTGAGGTTGATGACCAGACTGCCTATCGCGATCGGAATGGCGCTGAGTCGTCCGAACAGGTCACCGAGAACGGCCGGGCCCACGAAAGGCACTGCCGGCGCGGAAGCCATGAGCGCTACCAACGCACTGATACCCACCCGAGCGCGGAAAGCAAAACGGGACAACAGAAATATCGCAGCGTATAGACCGATGATGGCGACGCACAGCGCAATGACCAGCGGGATGTCCTGACTCAACTCAGCGCGCGGCGTGCTGACTGTTCCAGCGAACAGTGCCAAGGGGACGGCGTAGACTAGGACCATCCGATTCAGGACAGAGGCGTCCTTGGTCTCAAAATCGTGGTGCCAGGCCGCCACGAAACCAAGCAGGAACGTTACGACCATTGGAAGGAGCGCTCCCAAGATGGTGTTTAGCATGGTCGACCTGCTTTGGTTGTCGGAGCAAAGGGAGAGCGCCTCAATGAATGGATTGCGCGCCGTTCGTTCTTGATATTCACCAGCATTCGGAATGCCTCCGCAACGTGATACGCGCTATGGTTCCGAAGCATGACACCGCCAGAGCCGATGCGGATGCGTTGTGTCTGTGTTCCTATGGATGCGAGCACAACCGATGGAGCGGACTCTTGCAAGCTGCTCATGTTGTGGTGTTCGGAAAGCCAGATTCGGTGACACCCCAACCGACCAACTTCTTTTGCCAGTGCAACCGTGTTGACTATCGCCTCGGCGGCCGTGAACCCTTCCGAAAGGGTCGATTGATCTGGGCTCGACAGTTTCACGTCCCCTCCAGGGAAAAAGTCTTTTTTCAGAGAACCCCTAAGCCACATACGTCTTTGAGTAAGCACATAGCGGGCCACGAAACAACTCCCACTTTCTTGAGGCAATTCTGGGTCGGACTGAAGATCGAGTGCCGCTGAGTTGGCACAGTCACCGCATTTGGTGTCCACCGCCGACACCAACTGTTGCGTCCAGCAATTCATTCCGTTTTTCCTTCGGCGGCAAAACAGGAGGCGATCCCGTTACATTTCGGCGGCGACCAGACGCGCCGTCATTGCAAGGGATCTGAAGGGAGAGAAATACGATCCGAGTAAACGTGCTTTGCAGACGAGTGACGGACTCTTCAGCAGCGCTGCGTCTAAGATGGCATTGAGGAAAACGAACGAGACCGGCTGAAGGGGCACACTTCTTCCTCCAGTTCTCCCTTCACTCGGTTATAGGACACTCTGGACTTTGCGTTCGCTCCCATCGCGCTGTCCCGCACTGAGATAATCGGTCGGAGACTGGGATCTTCGAAAATGATACGACTCATTCTGGTCAACGTTTGCGTGCTTGAGATTATGCGCCACATGTGGCGTGGCATTCATCTGTCGTAGGGCAAGCGTAGCTGTTGGATCGTGAAGCCAAACACATCACCCCGCTGATGACATAAATAAGCGATAGCGGTATCGAGGAGAGTCTCCAAACCCTGCCGTCAGTCCGAGCTGCCTGGAGATTGGGAGCCTTATCTGCGGAGCCACCGTCGGATCAAGCGGTCCAAGCGTTTTTCTACTTCGCAGGGGAGCCTGGCTTCCTTAGTCAGGGAGCGTTCTAGTGGCACAAGGTGCCACGAAACCCGCAAAAATATGTCAACGCAGCGGCTTGGCGCTCACGCGATCACTTACATCGCACGGTAAAATCACCAGTCCCAAGTCTTGATGCCAAGCGTGCAACAGCATCATGAACTAGCGCTGTATCGGCGCCATTCGTTAGCAGCAGCCGGCCTAGTATTACTGTGTTATAAACGGTTGAGTCTATTGAGGATGATGGCCAGAGCCGCGTATCGTGGAGAGGATGAGTGTCGTCCGAGCGAAGATCCAGACGGTCGAGGACATTTATCGACTGGTCTGGGCGGCCGTGGGTGGCAAACGCCCTATTCGCGCCACCTACCATGGGCGTGATCGGTGGTTCTGCCCGCACAGGTTAGGCCGGAATCGCGAAGGCCAGGTTCGTGTGCTGTGCTATCAGTACGCTGGAGAGAGTGACAGTGGACTGCAAGCCGCCGGCTCTCCAGCGAACTGGCGTTGCATTGCACTAGAGAAACTGAGCAGAGTGGAGTTGCTGGAAGGCGCCTGGCATACAGCCCCCAATCATTCCCGCCCACAGACCTGCGTCGCCGAAGTAGACGTCGATGCTGAAGATTAGCCGGTCTCCCTGGCTCCACAGAAGGGACAATGAGGCAACTGCCTGAGCAGTTGGCGGGCGGCAACGTGGGGATGGATGATGGGTTATGCCGTTCGGGACGGACGCGGCGAACCTCGCGGGCGGAAGTCCGGCGGCGGCTCCGGGGCTGATAGTCCAACATAGCCGGCGCGGGCAGAGGGGAAAAACGGTTCCGCTCTGCCATCAAGAACCCATACGCAGCGATACATAAAGTGGCGTGATGGTGAAATCCGCGCCAACTCCGGCCTTCATAGTGTCCCAATCCCAATTCCTGTTTGAGCTCTTCATAATCGCGTTCGATGACCCAGCGATGCTTGGCCAGCTTTGCCAGAGACTTCAGGGAGGTGGTGACGGGTAAGTTGGACAGCCAGTATTTGGTGGGTTCCGATGCTTCCTTGGGCTATTCAATCAAAAGCCATTCTTCCGGGCGAGGTTCGGTGCGTTTTTCATCGCGATGAGCAGGACGCACACGCACAGCGGCAAAACGGGATCGCAGGGTTCCCTGACTACCCGGCCGCCAACCGATGTTCTTCCAAGCCGACGACGGCAGACCCAGAGCCAACTGCTTCACCGAAATCGGCTGATGATCGGGGTTGCGCTGCAAGCGCGTGGGGGTGGCTCCACGACCCGGCTTTCGCGGCGGCGCCGGCAAAGGTTGTTTCCCTGGTTCCCAAACACTCGTGGTCGTCTCGATACCTCCTAAATACGATGATCCGACACGGAGAGCCCGGCCAGGATGTGAAAAACATGGCCGGACTGGTGTGCCGCGTGCAGAACACCACGAAAACCGATCTCGCCTGGGAATGAAGCGGAATCAAGCACGGGCCGCCCGGGTTATCGGCTTTAAGTCAGACCTTGAATGTAGGGCGAGATGGCCGCCCGCGCAAGCGTGTGAAACGTGAGGTTGAAGCCGACGATCGCAGGTGTTGCGTCTTCGGTTACGTCGAGCCGCTGGACGTCTAGCGCGTGCACCGCGAAGACGTAGCGGTGCGCACGATCCCCCTTCGGTGGAGCCGCACCGCCGTACGCGCGCTCACCAAAATCATTTCGGACGTGGAACGCTCCATCTGGGAGACCACCGCCGACGCCGGCGCCGCGCGGCAACTCCGTAATATTCGGCGGCAACCCGACGACCAACCAGTGCCAGAAGCCGCTACCAGTTGGGGCATCCGGGTCGAAGCAGGTGACTGCGAAGCTCTTGGTCTCTACCGGGAAGCCCGACCAGTGCAGCTCCGGCGAGATGTCCGGGTCGCCGCGGCGCGAACGGGCGAACTCGGGATTCAAAGGCTCTCCGTCTTTGACGTCGTTGCTCTCGAGGGTAAACGAGGGCACCCGCGGCAGCAAGTCGTAAGGGTGTGGCGCGACGGCTCGTTCGAGCGACGTCGCGATACCTCCCGCGCCCCTCGTTCCCTCTTTGGCAGAGATGTTGCTCATAGGTTTCTCCACGGTCGTGGGTTCGTTCGCTCCTGAGTCATTTGGGGACGGGTCGTGAGCTTGGCCCCCCACGACGGACACACGGCCTCAGATCAGATGGATTTCCTTGGCCGCCGCCGTGAGCTCGCCTTGGAACTCGGGGTGCGCCAGGGCGATCAACGCTTTGGCGCGCTCTGCCGACGACTTGCCTTTGAGGTCCGCCCAGCCGAATTCTGTGACAACGATGTGCGTGTCGGTGCGCGGCGTGGTCACCGGGCCCTCCAGTCGGGCGACGATGCGCGACACTTTGCCCTTCGCCGCGGTCGACTGGCATGCGATGAACGACTTGCCGCCCCGAGAAGCGTAGGCGCCCCGCACGAAGTCAAGCTGGCCTCCTGTGGCGCTGTACTGGTGGCCGAGCATGTGCTCCGCGTTGACGGCACCGGTCAAATCAATCTGCAAAGCAGCGTTTATGGAGACGACGTTATCGTTCTGGGCGATCACAAATGGGTCATTGACGTAATCCACAGGGTGGCTCTCAACGGAGGGGTTGTCGTTGAGGAAGTCGTACATGGCCTTCTGCCCCATGGCGAAGGTGTAGACGGTCTTGCCGGTATTGAGCCGCTTGCGCCGGTTCGTCACGACGCCGGCTTCGCTCAGGTCAATCAGCCCGGGGCACAGCGCCTCGGTGTGGATACCAAGATCTTTCCGGTCGCGGAGTTGGGAGCAGACCAGGTCCGGCAGTGCGCCCACCCCCATCTGCAGGCAAGCGCCGTCCGGCACCATCTCGGCGATGGTCTTGCCGATAGCAGTGTCCTCCGGCCCCGACTTGCGGACCGGCAACTCCAGCAGCGGAACGTTGTTCTCGACGATGGCTTCGACTTCGGAAACGTGAAGTTGCGCCAGCGATCCGTTGACTTGGGGCATCTGGTCGTTGACTTCGACGATCAGATGCTTTGCCGAGCGCGCCACCTTGGTCGAATAATCGTTGCCGGTGCCGAATGAGAAATACCCATGCTTGTCCATGGGCGACACCGTGGTGAGAAACGTATCGACGCCGATGTGTTCCGTCAACAGCCGGGGCGCTTGCGAGAAGTTGCCCGGGACGTACGTCAGAACCTTGCGCCCTCCATTCTCTAATCCCTTCTTAATCAGGGCGCGCTCGACCGCGGTAACGAACATGCAATAGGGGTGAATGCGCCCGCCCAGTTCGTAGCGCAGAATCGTCTCCCCGGCGATGCGCGTGGATTCGTAATAGTAGATCTTCAGATCGTCGACCTGGCCCGCGGCAGCGCGGTCTGCCAGTGCCTTAAGCAGCGCCGGGGGCTCGGACATGGCCATGCCCATCGACAAAGTGACGCCAGAGGCGATGCGTCCGACCGCGTCTGCCGGCGTGGTGAGCTTCGATTTATAGAGCGTTCTGAATTCCATTGTTATTCCTGGTGCGTGACTCGTGAGAGTTAGTAGTTCGCAGCGGCCTCCGGCGAGTGACCCCGTTTGTAAATCAGCATCGTGCGCTCGAAGCTCATCACTTCCTTGCCGTCCTGATTCACCCCCCGAGTGGAAACCGTCACGATCCCCTGCGTGGGACGGCTCTTCGAGTCGCGCTTTGACAGGACAGTCGATTCCGCGTAGAGTGTGTCTCCCGCGAACACTGGATGAGTGGCTTTCACCTTGTCCCAGCCGAGGTTGGCGACAACCTTTGCGCTCACCGTGCGCACGCTCATGCCAGTGAGCAGAGCAAGCGTGAATGTGCTGTCCACCAGCAGTTTCTTCCACTCCGTTTTCGCAGCGTAGGCAGCGTCGAAGTGGACCTGCTGCACATTCAACGTGAGTAGTGTCATCCAGATGTTGTCGACATCTGTGATCGTTCGTCCCGGGCGGTGCTCGAATACATCGCCTGGCTCAAAGTCCTCATAGTAAAGCCCCGATGTTTCGCGGTAGTGCTTGGGGCCGAGTTCGCGATAAGCGGAAAGCATTTGCTCCATACGATCTCCTTCTATTTGTAGTTTTGATCTGTCTTTTACGAAGCAACCAATTCCTCAGCAGCGATGCCCGCTCGTTCGAGAACGAGCCTTGCCGTTCGCGCGACCGCCTCGTCCACCATCTGGTGACCCACGGAGCCCACGCCTTGCCGGTTGATGACAAGAATCTGACGTGCCTTCGCCACCTCATCCGCGGTCGGAGTCAATACCTCGTTGATGACCGCGATTTGTGCCGGATGGATCGCACACTTGGCGTGAAAGCCCAGATTGGCCGAAGCAACCGTCTCTCGCCGCAGACCCTCCGCATTGGCGATGTCGAAGTACGGGGAATCCAAAACTGCGATCCCGGCAGTCGCAGCGGTTTGAACGATACGGGATCTGATCATCAGAAGTGGCTCCCAGGCCGTCTCGGCTCCGAGGTCGGCCGACATGTCCGCAGCGCCGAAGAGCAAGGCGGCTGGTTTGATGTCCGCGCCGGTTATTTCCCCCAAAGCCGCGACAGCCTTGGCAGTCTCGATGAGCGCGATTACTTCCGTTGATTTTCCGGCCTCTCGCAACAAAGTCGATACCAGACCAATCACTCCCGCGGATTCAGTCTTAGGCAGGATTATGTAGTCCGGTTGAGCAGACGAGCGCAGGAGGGCCTGCAAGTCGTCCTGGCCTACCCTAGTAACAGGTGCGTTTATCCGCAGGGCGCAGGGAAGATGATTTGAGGAAAGCCCTTCGAGATAGTGCAGCGCCGAGCCGCGTGCTTCTTCCTTCGCAGAAGGCGCGACTGCATCTTCCAGGTCAATAATCAAGACGTCGGCATGCACATCCGCTGCCTTCTCGAACCGATCAGCTTTCGTTCCAGGCGTAAACAGCCAACTCTTCAACGAATGGACCGATTTCGTCTGCTTAGCGGATATCATGGTTGCTCCTCAAACCAGAACAATATTCCGAACGCGGTGCTTTTCCGTTTTGCGCTGAGAGCGCGCCGCAAGTCGACACGGGCAAATCCGATGCAGAGAGACTGAGACATTCCTTGCGCTACTCGCATAGCCAACTCCTTTTGATCTCCTCAGATTCTTTCTTGTTCATCCGCATTCGTAATCGCAATCCGGAGGCCAAAAGTCGGAATTGATTTTCTATTCCGCCCCAACGCGATGTCGAGAAACTCGGTCCCGGCGTAAACGATTGGCAGTATACGGTGCGGTAGGCTCGCCGGAGACACTTTGAGGCGTCTTCCGTTCGCTTTATGTGCGTCCTCCGAAGACGGCACAGTGACAGGTGTGCCGCTCGGCGGCGTTGGAAGCCATCAGCCGAGTCCGCACAAAGGCCGGGTGGCTTTGCCGCAGCCGAGCCCTAGATGTAAGAACGATGTGATTGATCGAACCAAGTTCGCGCAGTGTGCATCGTGCTTAGCGATGACTCGTGCGGTGTCGTCGTAACATATTGCCGGCACAGCCATCGAACGCGCGGATCACGAATGCTTGGCCGATGTGTTCATGGCCACAAGTGTGCATCGGACACACCGCGATGCCCGATAACTGCAAAAGGAGCAAGCGGAGAGTAAGGCGGATGCGGGAGACGGGCGTAACGTCGGCTACCTAAGAACGTTGCTCATGGTGCATGAAGGAATGCGTGTGAACTAACGGAGCAAAATGGTTGTCGCGGGAAACACATCGCCTCACGCTCCACCCAGTCTCAATTTGCCGACGCAATCCGAGACTCCACCCAAGACTTTGCTTGGCCGTCTCTTGTTGAGAGGTCGCCCGGCCGACGAACCAGAGAACGCGGAAAAGGTTTATCCCTGGTATGTCGTCCTGTGGTTAACAGGGGTCGACTATTTCTCGAGCCTCGGATACCAACCGGGCATAGCTCTCTTGGCTGCTGGTGCCCTCTCAGTACCGGCAACGGCTGTACTGGTACTGGTCACGCTTCTGGGAGCGGTCCCGGTTTATTCACAAGTGGCCCGACGCTCATACGCAGGCCAGGGCTCGATCGCTCTGTTAGAACATCTGCTCCCCGGCTGGAAGGGCAAGATCTTCATCCTCATCCTTTTGGGTTTCACCGGCACGGATTTCGTGATTACGATGACGCTGTCTGCAGCCGATGCGGCTCGTCACGCGATTGCAAATCCATATCTCCACAGCTATGTTGGCGAGGCACCCATGCCCCTGACCTTTACGTTGCTGTTGCTACTGGCCATTGTGTTCATGTTCGGCTTCCGGGAGGCAATCGGAATGGCTCGAATTGCAGCCCTTCCATACCTTGTATTGAATCTTGTTGTGCTTCTGCGAGGGCTATGGGAGATAGTCCGCCATCCCGCACTCCTTCATCACTGGGGCTTGAACCTGAGTGTTCACGGAGACTGGACAGCCATCTTTGTTGCTTCCGCGCTGATCTTTCCACAACTCGCTTTGGGTCTTAGCGGATTTGAAACGGGTGTGTCCGTGATGCCACTGATCGCGAACCGGGATTCCGCGAGCCTGGAAGCTGATACGGGATCGCAGCCATTGAGAAGGATTCGCGCCACGGGGAAGCTTTTGTTGACGGCGGCGGTGATCATGAGTTGCATGCTTCTGCTGTCGAGCTTCGTGGCCACTCTTCTCATTCCAGAATCGGACTACCGTCTGGGCGGGCCGGCCTCAGGCCGGGCGCTTGCCTATCTCGCGCATGGCCTTTTGGGCAATGATTTCGGCGCCGTCTACGATCTGAGCACGATTCTGATTTTGTGGTTCGCTGGTGCTTCGGCGATGACAGGTCTACTCAATCTGATTCCCCGTTATCTGCCCCGCTTCGGCATGGCCCCGCGCTGGGTGGCTTACCGCAGACCGCTAGTGCTGGTGCTTCTGGCGATCAACGTGGCTGTCACGCTGGCCTTCCGCGCGCAAGTTGAGGCGCAAGCCGGAGCCTATGCCACTGGTGTCCTGGTGTTGATGTTTTCCGGAGCAGCCGGTGTCGCCCTGGATCTGTGGAGGGAGAGCAGCTGGCACAAGCCGCAAACGATGCTCGTGGCACTCTACTTTTTCGTGATCACGTTAGTATTTGCGTACACACTTGGCGCCAACATCGTAGAGCGGCCAGATGGCCTAATTGTCGCAACGATCTTTATCATTCTGTTGTTGGCTGCAAGCGCGATTAGCCGGTATGCACGTTCGACCGAAATGCGGGTATCGACAGCTAGTTTTGCGGACCAGCGATCGGCCGAACTCTGGAACACAATCGCGGGCAAGAAGGTGAACCTCATCCCTGACCGCACTCCCACCGCCGACTACCGTGCTTTGATCGCCGAGAACGTGCAGCGGCATTTCAAGATCGAGGGCCCACTCGCCTTCATTCACGTCACTTTGTTGGACAATCGTAGTGAATTTGCGGCACGTCTGCGGGTACAGGTTCGACAAGAAAGGAAACATTATGTCATCGACGTTGGCGGCGCGGTCGCAGTCGCCAACTCCATCGCTTATCTGAGCGAATTGCTCGATCCAGTGAGCATCGTATTGGGGCTGACGCATCGTAACCTGATGAAACAGTCCTTAGCGTATCTAATTTGGGGCGAAGGAGAAACTGGCTTGATGTGTTATTCCATTCTTGTGCGTCGCTGGGAAGTTACAAAACCGATGCTCGGGCGCCCTTTGATTTTCCTGATCAGCGAATGAAACCCATCTTCCCCTGCTCCAACGGGGCGCCGATCGGCAGGCAAAGCCACATATTGTCTGCTGGAGGCCCCGTCAGACTGGTTTTTGCGAACCATCGGCCCTGACGAGACGTTCTGTCGATTAGCCTCTTTCGCGAAGATGGAATTCTCCAGCCTTGATAACCGTGTCGCGCATCAGGTGGCGTTTCACCAAATCTGAAATCGAATGAGTCGACGGTGCCATGCGATGGCGAACCAGGAGTACAGGAGGCGTGATCACATCTCTTTATACAAGGACATCGCCACGCTTTCCATGCTGCTGGAGAGAGCAAGAAATGTGCGCAGCTCTGCCACAAGGGGTTTTGGCGTTGTTTCCGAGCAGCAAGTCTGGATCGTCTGTTCTAGACGCTGGAACGAATCCTCGAAGTTGTCCAGCGTTCTTGTTGGTTCACCGTCGATGCGGTTTGCCATGCCATCTAGCATTTTGGCTAGCTGATCGTCGAACTCCTGCTGTGCGACCCGGACAGTTTCCGGCAATTCGAAACCAGGAAGTTGGAGACGATATTTAAGCAATGCAATCGCTGTTACGAAAAGCGTGCGCACTCGAGGTTGATATTGCCGGAGTCGACTGCGCAATGCAAGATCCTGCTGTCTGGAAGAGCTGAATTCGAATAAAACCCCGTCGGCCAGATTCAACACCTCGTCGAAGTTTGCGTTGATCCTCTCGCGAAGAGAATAGCTGCGCTCGATTTCAAGTCTCTTCTCCCCAGAAAACGGGTCTTTCACAAGTTGAGCCAGCAATCGCAGGTTGGAAATAAAAGTTCGCTTCATTTCGACGACGGCGGGGGCACCCCAAAGTTGGTCAAAGATGAGCCACATCATGAACAGTCCCAGTAGGATGCCGACAACGCGATCTCTCGCCGGCACAAGTGACGTCTGTATTCTGAACTCCCCCAAGTTGATGAGGTAGAAGGCGACGGCAAACTGACTCCCAAAGTAAGAAAAGCGCGGGCTTGACGTTAAGAACCAGGCGGCCGCGCCAGTTGCCAACGCGAAGAGGAGCGTGAACCCGGCGATGGAGTCGAGGTAAGGCAGTATAAATATTTGTGATCCGATCCCGACCACCACTCCGCCGACGACAGCGCCCGAGATCCGCACAAGTTGCTTCTGGTGAGAACTACCAATGGTGGAGAGAGCCGTCAAGAAGCATGTGGTAATTGCCGTATTGATGCCCGGCCAGAAGACGGAAGAGTAAACGATGTAGCAAAGACTGGCCGCAAGGCCGCCTTTCAACGCAAACCTGACATGCTCAGGGTTCGAAAAAGCGTCTGTAACGAAAAATGTGGCTGGCCGATTCTCGCCGGGAGGCGAGGGCGAATACTCGCTTATCGATTCGGAACCCGAAAACGCTTCAGGAATCAGCGACACAGTTTTCTCCATCTCGCGCAGTAGCGGAATACCGCCGGGGGCCTCGCTGTCAACCTTTGAATCAATCGGACTCGGAACTCTCCTGCTCAGTAGATCGGTACGAATACCGGCAATGCTCGCAGCCAAGACGCCTATTCGCTGCCGGTCATCGTCAGAAATCCGAATGCTGAGTTGGGTCAGGTTGGCGGCAATGTCCACAAGTCCCCCGACGAGCGCCACAACGGCACCCATTTGCTCGTTGTACTGCCGCGCGTAGCTGGAGCTCGTTAGGATGCGCCGCAATCTGGATGCTCCGAGCACGGCGAAGTGCGTGACCCTCTTTTTCGTCGTCTCGTCCACTGGCCGGTCTGCCAAATAGCAGGCCAGTAACTCTTCAACGGAAGCCAACCGGTTTGCAAGGGACTGAACAAAATCATCCCGATGCCTCAGTTCTGCAAACACCAACTCAACTAGCGCCGTAACCACACTCGCTATCGTGATTCCCCAGACAGCCCAAAGCGTGCCTTCCACCTTCAATTCGGCCGTTACGTGGAGATCCCACAAAGGAACTGTGATGATGACAAAATAACCGAAGCGGGAGGCGGCCCCTGAATTGGTCATGGCGCTGACCGCGTAGAAAATCGCGAACATCGTCACGATCACCCAGAGGAAACGCAGCACGGGATTCTCAAGAAAAAACAATGCGCCGATCAAGATGTAGGCTGCTCCAAGAGCCCAACCTACGACTACGGTTCTAAACGACTTTATGGTTATTTGAGGACTTTCTCGCGAAATGGTGAGTGCGAAGGCAGCGGCATATGCGGCATAGGGTAGACGAAATGTCATGGTAATGATCATCACGAGAGTTACTGCAATAACCATGCGGGCGACCAGCGCAGCTCTACCGGGATAGGGCGTGAGTTCCTGCTTGAGGAAATCCCAGAACCAGGCCAACGGTTGGCGCGACCCCGGTACGCTTTGAGCAAGGGTAGCCATTTCAGTGCCCGCGAATGACCACAACCGCTGACTCGCTGACTCGAAACAACTCGGCAGGAGGATTCTTGACGAGGACACGGACTGGATATCGCGAGGCTAGATGCACCCAGTTGAGCGTTCGCTGTACGTCGGGCAGACCCTGTGCTAAGGTGCCGAAATCGTCAGCACTAGGGGTTACGCCGAAACCGACGCTATCCACTATTCCGGAAAACCGCACGTTCGGTTTCGACAACACATAAACATCAGCCGGCATCCCTGGCACGATGCGCTGAAGGAGGCCCTCGCGGAAATTGCCAATCGCCCACCAGGTCCGCGCGTCAATTAGCGTGAACACCTGTTGACCAACATGCGCGTAGGCGCCTTCCGAGATATTTAGATTTGTCACACGTGTCTCGAACGGGGCGTAGACCCGGCAGTTGTTGAGATTGTAGCGGGCGGTTTTCACCGCCGAAGCTCGCGCCCCACGCTGATTGATGAGCGGTTCGAGGGTAGTTACTGCATTTATAGATTGTTCGTGCTGGGCCTTGCTCTGTTCGAGGGTAGCCTTGGAGTGTTCGTATTGCGCCAAGGCCAACTTCAATCCTGCCTGTGAGAGGTCCAGTTGCGATGCCGCCTGTTTAAGCGCTTCTGCCTGAGCGATTTCCGACGTTCTCGCCCGGTCCACCTGATCCACTGTGACGAACTGTTTTTCGAGCAGCGGCTCAATGCGATGTAGATTGTTATTCGAATAAGTCCACTCCGCTTTGGCCCGGGTGACACCCTGCTCAGCGTTTGCCACATCAGCCCGTGCCTGGTCAACAGCCGCTGCCCATCGGGTGATGTCCGCTTGGGAACCCTGGATATTGGCTTGTGCAACCGAGACGGCACTGACCAGCGCCGCTATCCTTCGCCGCTCGTCTTCAATTTGGCCTTCGAGAGCAGACTGCTCGGACAGCGCGTTTTCGAGCGCGTAGCGATATGGGCGCTCATCGATAGTAAACAGCAGTTCGCCCTGCTTCACGAACTGGTTGTCCCGCACATTCAGCCGCGTAATCGGGCCCTCCACCTGCGGCGCAATCCCAATGAAATTTGCAAACACCTCGGCATCGTCGGTTCGTGGATAGTAGTTGGTGCTGTAAAGGACCTCCAGGCCAAGACCGACCGCGGCTATCACGACGCCAATACTGATCAGGCGGCCCAGCAACTTGCGTGCGTCCAGACCCCGAGTCACGGAGCTTATGGCGATGCCAATCTTGACCATGCGGCCCAGCAGCTTGCGAGATTTCGTATCAGTATTCATGGTTCCTACCTAGCGAAAACAGATAAACCAAAGTGCGAATGTAAACAAAGCAGTCAGACTTGGATAAATCAAAATTGGAGGAGCGAGCGGGATGCGCAGACGCGAGCACATCCATCGGGCGAGGACGGTGAGCAGAAGCGCCGCGGCCAGGCACACAAGCCATGCCGGGAAGAACGACCCCAGTACGTCGAAGGAAGGGGCCCGTTGACAACCCGCGAGTGAGAGCGAAGACACAACCAGCCCGTACCTGACAAGGCGAATGCTCCTATTTCCATTCATGGTTTGGCCTTCCGAGAACCTGATTGCATTAAACTCGCCGTTCGGAATGCCAGATTTGCCAGATTCGTAAGAACCTGCGTCCGCGCCAACACATCAGTCGAGCGGGCCTGCGCGAGTGTTCTCTGGGCGGCCGTGACATCCAGGAAGCTTCGGACTCCGTAGTTGTACGACTCAAGAGCGGCGGCATAGGATTGACTCGCGGCCTCTAGGAGCGCGATGGCAGCCTGGCGCTGGCGAAGCGCGGTCTTCACATTGGAGTAAGCTCCCCAAACTTCGTCGGCAATCTGATCGCGGGAAGCATTAACCTGTGCTTCCGCCGCACGGACGTTCGCTTCCGCTTTCGCCAGGTTATTTTTCCGCGCACCGCCGTCAAATAAGGTCCAGCCTAGATTCACGCTTAGCCCGCCACCCAAGTCCGCGGTGTGGCCCCAAGGAAGCGCTTGCTGCAAGATATACAGCGATTGCGCGCTAGGGCTGGCGCTCAAGGTCAGAGTAGGATAATACGCGGCGCGTGCCTCCTTGACGCCTGCGTTTGCCCTACGGATTTCGGCTATCTGCTCCATGAGATCTGGGCGTTGGTCGAAGGCGTGATCGATCGCTTGATCGACGGAATCGCCGATTGACTCGGGAATTGACAACTGGTCGATCGGCTGCACGTGAATCGTAACGGTGGGGCGAGTTCCCAGGGCGGTAGCCAAATCTCCTCCCGCAATCTCTTCAGCACCGAGAGCGGACTGAAGATCGTATTGCGCCTGTGCAGTCGCGCTCCGTGCTTCCAGCACGTCCGGCAAAGTCGCAAGGCCGTGTATCAAGCGATCCTCGGCGGCTTGCTGTGCGGTCTGAGCGTTCGTCAGACTTGCTCGAGCGGCATCTTCCTGTCCGAGGGCATTCAGCAGCCGATAGTAGGTTTGCGCAACCTGGTAAATGATCTTTCGATGCGTGTCGTTGAATGCGAAGTTAGCTGTAAGGAGTGTTGCTCTCGCCGCGGCGATTCGGCCAGCCCGCGCGCCGAAATCTAAGATTGTGTAGTTCAGCTCTATCGTCCCCGCAAATGTCTGCTGCGTCTGGCGATAGAATTGGCTTCCAAAAGGAGTCTCATCGCGGTCTATTTGCGAAAGTGCAACAGCCGCTACAGTCGGATATAGTTCGCTCCGCGCGACGCCCAAAGCTGCTACCTGAGCGCGAGCTATTTCCCACGCGACGCGGGTTTCGGGATTGTGTTCCTCGGCGAAGTCCACCAGTTCCGCCAAAGAGTAAATCTTGTCTGGTTCAACGCTGAAGCCGGATTCACGGAGATGTTTGGCGTCGTCTTCGATTTGCCGCTCGCTGGGGGGATGCCACGGACGATCGGGTAAAGGAGGAGCGATTTGGGCGAAAACACGTCCGACCGAGAGCATGAGGAGGAGCGGAATGACTCGACGGATGGTCATCTGGAAGGTTCATTCGGGGTTATCGGAGCAGTCAGGGTTCGGCACCAGCTGACCTGGCGCCGGAACTGCACGCCGGCAAACTGCACGATCAAGGCAACGCCGCAACCGGCGAGGATCGCGGCAATGCGCTCATAATCCACGTGAATGATTGAACCCTGGTGCCACGTCTGAACGATAGGCACGGTCAAGCAGGCAAGCCTGACGTGGAGATCGAGGCGGAACAGATGGCAGAGGATTACAGTGACCAGAACGCCGGCCAGAAGCGCGGCTGCCTCTCCCGGGACCAGGAGCGCGGCAACTGTTCCTGCCGAAGAGCCGAGCAGCGTTGCGACGATAATCACGCCGGATGCGCTCATTGATCTGTCGAGGCCGGGTTGGAGAATCAGAATTGCCGTGATGATCGCCCAGACCGCTCCTTGCGCACGGGCCATGTGGTAACCCCATAGCAGAATCATGATGGAGGTTAGGAGCTCAACTCCATACCGCGTAGCAACCCAGCGACGCTCCACCTTTGCGGGCTCGTCCTCATGGAAGCGGGTCAAGATGCTGTTCATAATTCTTGAGTGGCTAGAGCGCATGGTGGTTTAGGAGCCGGCGTCCTGCATCACTTTAAGCACGGTCATTGCCAACACAGGTGACGTGTATGCTGGCCCCATCTGCTTTATCCCGCATGAACAGTTCGGCGTTCGCCGTCACTAACAGGATGTCGATGTAGGCGGAGCTGAACCGCAGTATACGGTCGTGTTCCTTCGCTGAAGCGCCTTCGAACTGTTACTGGCTCGACATTTGGGCACCAAAACCATCCGTCCGCGTCGGTAAGGAGTTCGATGTGTCCTTCAAAATCCCGCTTGTGTTGCGTTTCGGACGTCGAGCACGCCTGGAATCGCACGTGCATATTGTTTCCGCGGAAAGAACACTCATGCAAGTCGCCCTCATCACTGTCCATCCGGCCCAGGGGGCCACGACGGTTGCCATGATGTTCTGGCCGCGCACAAAAACCAGAGCAACACAAAGGACCTTGAATTCACCATGAGCAAATTAGTCGCGGACCAAATAGTAGAGACGTTGAAAGCAGCAGGAGTGAAGCGTATCTATGGAATCGTCGGGGACAGTCTTAACGGGATCACCGATGCGCTAAGAACCAGTGGCATCGAGTGGGTGCACGTAAGACATGAAGAGGTAGCTGCCTTCGCAGCGGGTGCGGAAGCTCACCTGACAGGCACAATTGCGGTATGTGCCGGCAGTTGTGGTCCTGGCAATTTGCATTTGATTAA
>Ga0209772_10000133_pt1 | contig 17616 bp, 15 predicted proteins | sample BogFormECP03_OM1_FD_188235 | JGI IMG/M metagenome (GOLD analysis project Ga0209772, IMG submission 188235) | Bog forest soil microbial communities from Calvert Island, British Columbia, Canada - ECP03_OM1 (SPAdes) (version 2) | ecosystem: Environmental > Aquatic > Freshwater > Wetlands > Bog ... | reverse complement strand
ACTCCGGCACAATCGATCTACGGGCTGTCTCTTTTCGTACTGGCGATTACGGCAGCAGTGTTTGTCCTCGTATTCAGCTTGCTCGCTTACGCAGTAATCAAATTCAGAGAGCGGGCTCACGACGACAAGCGGGAACCCCCGCAGGTTTACGGCAGCTCCCAAGTAGAAACAGCTTGGACGGTAATTCCAGTTCTGATTGTCTTAGTTTTGTTCCTGGCGACAGCCCGAGTAATTGCGAACGTACAGGAAGCTGCCAAACCTCATGATGCCATCGAAGTCACTGTCATCGGCCATCAGTATTGGTGGGAGTATCGCTACCCCGGCCTCAACGTTGTAACTGCGAATGAACTGCACGTACCGGTTAGTGACCCGACACGCCCAACTCCGACTTTCCTGACGCTGCTTTCGGCGGATACGGATCACAGCTTCTGGGTGCCACGTCTTGCAGGGAAGACGGACCTCATACCCAATCATCCGAATAGTATGTGGATCGATCCGCACGAAACCGGTGTTTATGTCGGGCAATGCGCACAATACTGCGGAGTCCAGCATGCCAAGATGCTCCTCCGCGTTTATGTCGAAACGCGTGCTGACTTCGATCGATGGATCGAACATCAACGTCAATCCGCGGCCGCCTCTGACGCTGCGTCTCAAGGAAGAATCGTCTTCGAGACCAGCCCGTGCCTAGTCTGTCACAGAGTGTCAGGCATAGCCGGGAATGGACAGTTCGGACCCGATCTAACGCACCTGATGAGCAGAGATACGATCGCTGCCGGGGCGGCGCTCAACACGCCTGAAAGTCTCCGCAAGTGGATTCGAGATCCCAGCTCCATCAAACCTGGAACCACGATGCCCGCCTTTCAGTTGAGTGACCGGCAGATAGATGAACTCACAGCGTACCTCGAGACTCTTCATTAGGTAAGGGAGAACGGCCGATGTTGAGTGAATCCATAGCGTTATCCGAGACAGTGGCTGCACGCCGTCCGCTGCTGGACAAGGTCTACGGATGGTGGAGCAAACTTTTGTGCGTAGCTATGCTGATCGGCCTGCAATCCACTTCCATGTTCGGTCAGAGCCACGTTTCAGAACCAGCCGTCAACCTCGGCGACACCAGCTTTCTCGACGCACTAGGAGGCCCGGGATTCGTCCTGGAGCAGATTGGGGATGGCGCGCATGACGGAACAATCACTGATTCATCCGGAAACGCTGTGCCGGACGCGGGTACGGTGAACAGCATCAGCGGTTTGACACATTTTGCATGGCTGAGCCCTAAGAAATTTCTCGGAGGCTGGTACGGAGTGGAAGTTGTCCTCGCAGCAGCGCATGTGAATGCCGGAGCCCAGGGCGAGGCGGGAGGTTTGGGTCCCGCGACGGTATCGCCATTCATTCTGCAATGGCCCGAACATCGAGTTTTAGGCATGGCAATCGACCAGCGCGCAGACGTCGATTTCGACCTGCCTACGGGGCAATATTCGCGCACGTCTAGCGTCAACATCGGGAACAACACCTTCACCGTTCATCCTTATTACGTGATCACCGCGTTTCCGGCAAAACGGCTTGAAACGAGTTGGCGGGTTCACTATCTCTGGAACTCGACAAACAATAGTCCTCCAATAAGCACAGGGGCACAATCCACTCAGGCCGGTCAGATCATTCATTTCAACGCAACCCTTGCGTACAACCTTTGGAAAGGCCTATGGATCGGCCCTAACGCCTACTACCTCAAGCAGATTTCCGACGGGAAGGTTAACGGTGTGGCGCTCCACAACTCGCCTGAACAGGTGGGAGCGATAGGGCCCGGAATGGTTTGGAACAGCGGAAGTTGGTTCTTTTATGCCAACGCGTATCAGGAGTTCGGGGCGGAAAATCGCGCTACGGGTCATAAGCTGGTGCTGCGAATCGAAAAGACCTTTCCGTGGCCGAGATAGATGAACTCACAGCGTAGTTGGAGACCCTTCATTAAATAGGAAGAGAGGAGAACGGCGGATGTCGAGCGAATCAACAGCGTTATCCGAGACCGGGGCTGCACGCCGCTCGCTTCTGGGAAAGGTTTACGGATGGTTGACCACCGTCGATCATAAACGGCTCGGCATCTTGTACATCCTGCTTGCCCTCGCTTTCCTCGTCATCGGCGGCATTGAAGCTACGATCATGCGGATCCAGCTTATCCGGCCGCATAACGATTTCGTCTCGCCGCAATTCTTCAACAGGATGTTCACGATGCATGGAACCACGATGATTTTCTTCGTGGCCATGCCTCTTGTTTTCGGATTCGCAAATTACATGGTTCCGCTGATGATCGGCGCGCGAGACATGGCTTTCCCTCGTCTGAACGCATTTAGCTTTTGGATGACGGCGTTTGGTGCTTTGATCCTTTACTCGAGTTTGTTTGGCGGTACCGGATTTCTCGATGGCGGAAATGCACCCGACGTCGGATGGTTCGCTTACGCGCCCCTGACGTCGCTGATGTTCTCGCCAGGCCATAGCTCGGATTTCTGGACGCTGGGACTGTTGCTTTCCGGCATTGGCAGCGTCGGAACAGCCATTAATATCGTGACTACTATTCTGACCATGCGGTGTACCGGGATGACACTCGGGAGAATGCCGCTCTTCGCTTGGCTCAACCTGATCATGGGGTTCCTGGTGGTTATGGCCCTCAGTACGCTCACAGCAGCGCAGCTGATGCTGCTCATCGACCGTTATCTCGGCGGTCACTTCTTTGACACCGCGGCCGGCGGCTCAGCGGTTCTCTGGATGCACTTCTTCTGGATATTTGGGCATCCCGAAGTTTATGTACTGATCCTCCCTGCCTTTGCGATCGCTTCGGAAATAATTCCAGTCTTCTCCCGCAGAGTGATCTTTGGTTACCCAGTCATGGTTGGGGCTACCATCGCCATCGGATTCGTAAGCATGAGCGTGTGGGCCCACCACATGTTTGCGGTCGGAATGAACTCAATGGCGAATACCTTTTTTGTGTTTACGACGATGGCGATCGCAGTGCCGACGGGAATTAAGATTTTCAACTGGCTGGCGACCATGTGGGGCGGGAAGATTCAGTTCAGAACGCCGATGCTCTTCTGCATCGCGTTTCTGTTCCAGTTCCTGGTCGCAGGCTTAACCGGTGTCATGTTGGGCTCTGCGCCTTTCAATTGGCAGCTTACCGGTTCGTACTTTGTGGTCGCGCACTTCCATTACGTGATCGTCGGCGGAATCCTCTTTTGCATATTTGGCGCTTTCTATTACTGGTTTCCAAAAATGTCGGGAAGGATGCTGAACGAGAATCTCGGAAAATTGCACTTTTGGCTTCTCGTGGTCGGATTTCATCTCACTTTCGATTTCATGCACATACCAGGCATTCTTGGAATGCCTCGGCGAATCTACACCTACGAGCCAGGCCGGGGTTGGGAGATATGGAATCTCATCGTCACGATTGGTGTAGTTCTTCAGGCGGCGGCGATGCTGGTCTTCGCAGGGAACTTGCTGTGGTCCTACTTCAGGGGAGAAAAGGCTGGGATCGATCCATGGGACGCGTGGACTCTGGAGTGGTCCACCGACTCACCTCCAGCGGCCTACAACTTCGCAGCGATACCTGTCGTCAACAGCCGCCGTCCGCTTTGGGACCTCAAGCACCCGGAGGACCCGGACTGGAAATATGAACCCGCAGGACCAATCACAGATACACAACCCGAACCCGATCCCATCGTAATGTTGCCTGCAAATACTCTATGGCCGATCGTCTTAGCGCTCGGCCTCGCATTGGCTTTCACGGGTTTGGTCACCACGGCATTCGTTAGCATCCTTGGAGCAATATTGGCTTTATGCGGTTGTCTCGGATGGGCCCGAGACATCTTCCCCCACGAGAAGATGGAATCTGTCCCGACACTCATCACGGCTCCTGTCTCTACGGATCGGTCGGAAATCACTCAGACTCATCAGACGACCGGCCAACAGCATCGATCGCGGTTGCCACTTGAGATCCACCCAATATCGGCGGGAATCAGAGGAGGCTTGGCGGGAGGCTTCGTCGATATATGTCTGGCGATGATTTGGGGAGTGTTCAGCCACAATAGCGTTTGGTATCCCGCAAACCTTCTAGCCGCCGGATTCTTCCCGGAGAGAGTGACGATGCCTCAACTCATGGCTTTCCATTGGGACGCGTTCCTGATAGGAACTGCGATTGTCGTGTTTGCAGCTGTGCTGATCGGACTCTTGTATGGCGCTGTACTACCGATGTTTCCGCGACACCCGATTTTGCTGGGCGGCGTCGCAGTGCCACTGATTGGGTCAGGATTTGTCCACAGTATTCTCGGAGCAACGAATCCGGTTTTGAGCGAAAGAATCGACTGGCTCTGGTTTGTCGCAATTCATATAGCAGCTGGCACGGTGGCCGGATTCGTGGTTTCCCGCAGTGAACGTATACGGACATGGCAGCACATTCCATTCTTGGATCGAGCGGGCATTGAAAAGGATGAGTTGATCGACAGGTCCGGGGGGTCCAATGCCTGAGACTTCCAGGTTGCGGCGTAAAACAATCCTGTTTGCTGGCATCGTGATGATGTTCCTGGGGGGCTGCTCACAAGAACATTCACACCTCCAGGTGACGGGATTCACGCAGGCTGACGTTAAGCGTGGCGAATATGAAGCCGAAGTCTTTGCCTGCCAGGACTGCCACACAATTCGCCAAGCCGACGGTCGTCATCTGGACCAGAGACTGCTTTTCGCCGGTGGCTTGCCCATCCCGGGCCTGGAAGGAAGCTTCGTTTACAGTGCGAACGTCACGATTTCAAGCCAGTATCCAGCGCAGGTTCTCGACGATACGATCCGCGGGCGCTTGATGTACAAGTTCAGGATGCAAACCCAGCTATATAACGGCATGTCTGCCGACGATATGCGTGATCTCGTTGCCTACCTCAAGACGCTCCGGCCCATCCTTCATCGTCCATTGCCTGACGATCGCCTTCCTCCAGGTTTCGTTATGCCGGCGCCAAACCCCCGCGAACCCATTCCGGAGCACGAACCGCCTGTCGGAACAATCGAACGGGGCAGATACTTGTCAAAAATGTGTGGCTGCCAGGAATGTCACTCGCCGCGGACCGCGGGCGGCGGTTACGTCCAGGGACAGCTGTTTCAGGGAGGAGGGTTGCAAATGCCACTGCCCGATGGGCATCTTCTAATTGCCCCGAATCTCACGCCAGATCGGGAAACGGGAATCGGCGCGTGGTCGGATGACGAAATCATTCGAGCGGTTCGGACTGGCGTTGCACGGGATGGCAGACAACTCAATCCCGCTATGCCGTATTTGACGGCTTATCGCGATATGACCGATCAAGACGCCAAAGATCTTGTGCGGTTTTTGCGTACCGTCGAACCAGCAAGGAGATCTTGGCCATCGAGTCAATAACACGAGTCAATAACAACGGGAGAGACGATGACGAATAATGCGGACACGATGATTAACAACGCGACCATCCCGTGGGAGTTTCCTCAACGCGCACGTGTCGGGATGTTCGGCCTGATCGCGGCAGAGTCCGCGATCTTCACGATCTTCGTTGTAGCGTACCTCTTCTATTTGGGAAAGAGTCTGACGGGACCTACGCCGAAAGAAGTTCTTGACGCACCTGTTTTTTATACCATTTGTTTGCTTTCCAGCAGTCTCACGATCCACCTGGCCGTCAGGCGCCTTCGTCAAGGCAACGCTTTTGCTTTCGCAATCTGCTGGTTGGCGACAATTGCGCTGGGAGGAGCCTTTCTCTGGGGCACCGCCAGCGAGTGGCATCGCTTGATTTACGAGAAGGGCCTGACCATCCATACGAACTTGTTTGGAACAACTTACTACTCACTCGTGGGGCTGCATGGCTTTCACGTGTCAGTGGGCCTGATCTTTCTGTCGGCAGTTATGGTCCTCGCGCTTCTGGGTTTCGTTAAGCAGCAACACGCGGAGCGATTAGATGTGTTGTCTCTTTATTGGCATTTCGTGGATACGGTGTGGGTCGTTGTATTCACTGTTGTATACATCATCGGGCGATGAGTAATGATCGAGTCCGTCGAAAGGCGTTCCAAATGTCCTCTGCGATGCACGGCAGCACAACATCATGGTCCGTCTTCACCGTTGTTGCTCTTGTCGTGGTTGCGTTCATTTATTTGCGAGGCTGGTATCGCCTCAGAAACGTTCGTCAAAGGGAAGCAAACGTATGGCGTGCTTTGGCTTTTCTAAGTGGAGAACTGTTATTGGCCGCAGCCGTTGCTTCACCTCTCGCGCGTTTAGATCATCACTGGCTCACCGCCCATATGATGCAGCATCTGGTGTTGATGACACTCGCCGCTCCATTGATCCTGTTGGGACAGCCAGCCCTCATGTTCCGGAACAGTCTGCCCGAGCACCTTGATACCACTACGCTGCATTCGTTACTACGGTGCAAACCGATCCATCATTTGGCGATCTACGAAGTTGGGCGCGTTCTCGCCAATCCGGTTTTTTGCTGGCTCGCGGGTACCGTCTGCGTTATCGCATGGCACGTTCCCGGCGTCTTCGATCTATGTCTCCAATCCAAAGTTTGGCATGACTTCGAGCAGGCAAGTTTCTTCGTTGCCGGGCTGCTTTTCTGGTGGCCTGTCGTCCAACCGTGGCCAAGTATCGCGAGGTGGCATCGGTGGTTTGTTCCCCTGTATTTGTTCCTCGCCACGATACCGTGCGATGCGCTCTCGGCATTTCTCGCTTTTTGCGGTCGCGTCGTCTATCCCACATACGCATCTAGCCCTCAGCTCCTCAATGCTTCAGCGCTGAGGGACCAGGAACTCGCCGGCGCCATGATGTGGGTTTGGGTGACCTTCGCTTATCTCATTCCTGCTGTCGTCATCACCATGCAGATACTCTCTCCAGCGAATACGTCCAGGCGAGAACAAGTTCGAGCCGCGTGGCCCACACCCATGGGTTCGCCAAGTGGTCCGCAGATCCACGCTATCAGCTATGAAGCGCACCGCAAGATTCATTCTCTGCTTACCGATCACGAAAAAGAACTGGAAAAGACGATTCAGCAACGCAAGTATGATGGTCGATAAAACAGGTGAGCTGCTGCGCATGCATTCTGGAATCCGGGCCGAGTCGGCAAGCGGATACGATTCCCGGCACCGGATGAATCCTCATATTCTCGCCCAATTACTCCGCGCCGCCCACACCGGAGGTCGGAGACGCGATCATCTTTTCTGGTGATGGCGTGGCGTCCTCGCTGAACAGACCCAAGGCAATCATAACGACGCAGGGAGGCAGCAGAGCCCACATATGCAAATGCGAAGCTGCCATTCCGGACAGCGCTGCACCCGCCAGAAAACCCAACCACACACTTGCGTCAATTCGAGCGCGGGCGAGATAGGAGTCCCCTGAGCCTTGTCCGTCCGTCAGAGGTTTCCGCCCTGCGGCTGCAGCCAGATTGCCGCCAATCCTGTTCAGCGTGCCAGTCACGAACGTGAGACTCACCGATTCTGCGCCAACCTTAGCCAATGCAGGATTCATCATTCCCATAGCCACGCTGAGTAGCGCGATTTCGGCAGGGGCATTCCATAGCCCGTGCCGACCAACAACGGTCGCAAGCAGCCCTGCAATCAGACCGAAGATCAGGCGACGTGAATAAGGCAGCCTAGATTGCCTAAAGAAGTTTCCCAGGAAACTACCCGTGACGAAGAACACGATGGCTATTGCGGAAGGTAAGGCAGCTTGAAAAGTTCCCTGTCCGCTCTTTAGTCCGGCGAAAGTCGTGTTTCCGCTCATGAACGAGACATAAGTTCCCAGGACACGAAGGCCATAGCCGTCCAAATAGCCGGCGACCAGGGCAAGAAAAACTGCTAAAGCCCACTTTACCCGTGTCTCATCTAAAACTTGCTTCATTGCAGCTCCGGACCTCCACGGGAGAGCCTGCGATTGTCACTGCCCTCATTGAAAATAATTTGTTCAGCGAAACCGAGTTATCTCAGCCGAAATTGCTATTGCTCGAGAGCGGCAGATCGCGGACCCGCGTGCCGGTGGCGGCGAAAATCGCATTACAGAACGCGGCGACGAACGGCGGTACTCCCGGCTCTCCGACGCCAGCGGGCGGGGCCGAGCTCTCCGCGATGTAGACGTTCGTCTGAGCCGGAACCTCATTGATCCGGGCCACTGGGTAATCATTGAAGTTGGATTGTTGGATAACGCCGTTCTTGGCAGTGATCTCCCCGCTACGCACGATGCTCGTACCGAAAACCACCGCGCCTTCGAATTGTGCCCGGGTCGCTTCCGGATTGACGACAATCCCCGCATCTACTGCCGTGTCGACGCGCGGGATGCGGATCTCGCCGTCATCACTCACCTCTACCTCAACGACCGTGGCTACGTAAGTCAGGAAACTCCGATGCGCGGCGAACCCAAACCCATGTCCCTTTCCGCTCTTTTTTCCGGCCCAACCGGACTTGTTGGCAACCATTTCAATGACCTTCCGTAGGCGGCCGGTTTCCCAGGGATAGGTTTTGTAATCCGCACCGTAGTTCGGATACTGCACGTTGGTGAAGTCCAATGTGCGCGGCGGCCCGACTAGGTCGAGCAGATACTCCACCGGATCGCGATTTGCGCGGTGGGCCAGCTCATCGGTGAAGCACTGAACTCCAAACGCGTGATAGATGTTGGCCACTGATCGCAACCATCCAATCCTGACGTGTGCCTGCGCAGGACCATTCTCGATGCGTATGTTGGGCAAGTCATAGGGAAGATCCGTCCAACCTTGCGCCAGATGTGGCGGGTCGCCATAGACGGCGTTCACATCGAAAATCGAGGTGATCGGTGGAAATACTGATCTCTGCAGCCACGCCGTTGGCTTCCCCTTGGCGTCGACCGCTGCCTTCAAATACATCGCAGCCACGGCGTTGTAATAGTCAAACTTTACGTCGTCTTCCCGCGTCCACACAACCTTCACGGGCCGGCCCAGCTTCTTCGATAAAACTGCAGCCTCCGCAACATAATCAGGTTTCGACTTTCTCCCGAACCCGCCGCCCAACAATGTGACGTGGCAAATCACGTCCTCGGGCGGAATGCCGAGTTCGGAGGACACAATTGCCTGCGCCGCCTGAGGATTCTGGGTTGGCGCCCAGGCAATGACCTTTCCGTCTTTGAATTCGGCCAGCGCCACCAGGGGTTCCATCGGCGCATGAGCCAGCAGCGGCACGTAGTAGTCTGCTTCAAACACATTCTCGGTGGGGAACGCTTTGTCGGAGTCGCCCACGCTGCGGATAACCTTCCCCGGCTTGTGCGCTGTCTCTCGCAGTTCTTTTTTGTATTCGACTGAGTCGTAGGATTCGTTCGGCCCGTTGTCCCAAGTTATCTTTAGTTTCTTGCGGCCCTGAAACGCAGCCCAGGTGCTGTCGGCAATCACGGCAACTCCGCCCAGAGGTTGGAAGGCAGCGGGAGGTTTAAACGGATCGATGCGAATAGTCTGGTGAACTCCTGCGACCTTCAGCGCCTCCTGATCGTCGAGAGTCTTTATCTTCCCGCCGAACACCGGAGGATGTTCGACCGATGCGTACACCATCCCATCCAGGCGCGCATCCATTCCATACATCGCTTTTCCCGTGCAGAGCTTCTCCAGGTCAACGCTGGTCATTCCCCTTCCGATATACCGCCACTCCGAAGGCTTTTTCAGCTGGAGCCGCTCTTTCTTTGGCACTGCGAGGTGCGCCGCACCCGACGCCAGCTCACCGTAACCCAGGCGCCGGCCCGTTGCTTTGTGAACCACCGCATGCAGTTCGGTGGAACACTCCGATGCGGGAACATTCCACTGCAGGGCTGCCGACTGGATCAACATCGAGCGCGCCGCAGCACCGCACTCTCGCATGGTGTCAAAGAATCTCCTCACGGATTGTGAGCCGTCTGTATTTTGATCTCCGTAGCGCTTATCGCCAATCGCCTGGTCGATCTTCACGCGCTTCCAGTCGGCGTCAAGCTCGTCTGCAAGCACGAGCGGCAGGGACGTACGGATGACCGTTCCCATTTCTGACCGGTGCGCTACGATGTAGACGGTTCCATCCTGCTGAATCCCGACAAAAAGATTGGGATGGAAGGTCGCCCTGTCTGCTTCGGTTCCGCCGTACGTGGTCTGTCCTTGCGCCAGCATCGGTGGGACATACCGAACGGCGAGAATGAATGCGCCCGCCCCAAACGCGCCTTTGAGGAATCTCCGCCGGCTTACATTTTCGATTTGCGTCATGCGATTTTCCCCGCTGCCAGCTTGATCGCCTGGCGAATTCGCTGGTAGGTTCCGCAGCGGCAGATGTTGCCTGCCATGGCGTCATCGATTTGCTGATCCGTAGGATGGGGAGTGCTATTTAAGAATGAAACAGCCTGCATGATCTGGCCGGACTGGCAATATCCGCACTGCGGAACGTTCAGCTCCATCCAGGCTTGCTGAACCGCATGGAGTCCGTCTGCCCCAAGGTTTTCAATGGTGCGAATCTCGCCACCCGCCGCCGCGCTCACCGGCGTAATGCACGATCGGATCGCCTCGCCGTTCTTATGAACCGTGCAGGCGCCGCAGAGAGCCATGCCACAGCCAAACTTTGTTCCCGTCAACCCCAAGACGTCCCGCACGTACCACAGCAGGGGCATGTTGGAATCGCCCTCGAACGTCCGATCTATTCCATTCACCTTGAGCTTCACCATGAGGATATCCCCTCTCCTTTATCGGTGAAGCATTCTACGTGCCACGTCAAACAGAAACCGATTGAAGGTAAGGCCCAGCTCACCATCAGTTTAGATGCGGCATGAGTAGGAATTTCCGTTCGACGGTGTCAGCCTTTCGACACAGCTGTTGAGCGGCGGTCACGAGGTTCCGGCGCGAGGCGGCATTTCCGTGGCAGAAGCGTGGCTTCCGGGGATGGCAAGGAACTTGCTTCTATTGGGGAGCGACCGACGTCTGGTAACGGAAGGTCGCTGGAGCAGAGTCATGAAGGTCGATATCCGGTCTTATTTTCTAATCGCGGCAATAAGCGCAATTTTGTTTTGCTTTTCGGCTTCAATGCCGTTAGCGCAAGACGCTCACTTTCATAACGCGCCCGCATCGAGCAGTCAATTGAAGAATCCATACGCCGGTCAACCCACCGCGGCCGCAGCCGGTGCACGGTTTTATGCCACGAACTGCGGCTCCTGCCATGGAATCAAGGGGCGCGGAACCGGGAACATTCCTCCACTCTCCCAAGGACCCACGCAATCAGCGTCGGACGGCGAGGTGTTCTGGTTCATCACAACCGGCGCCGTCGATAACGGTATGCCGGCTTGGGGCACCTTACCCGAGCGGCAACGATGGCAGATTGTCACTTATCTGAAGTCCCTCAAAGGTACGGCGTAAGTTCTACTACCCACGAAGGATCTCGGACACCAACTCCCGAAGTAAACGATCGAGATGCCGCCAAGTCGATGGTTCCTTCGTGAGCGGAGCAACATGTAACCTGCGGCCACGCGAGCAGAACTGCTTCCCGAGCGATTCAATATTGTTTACGAAGATTTACTTATAGTTACATCGAAAGACGACCATGGCTGCACCTTTAGCTGATTGGTCAGCATCTATTGAAAAAGACATTCAGTGTCTGAGTTAGCGGTCTCATAATGGTGAGGACTGCTACTTAACTTTCAAAGGAGGAGTCCCTTAATGAAACAAATCAAGTACGCAGCACTTTTATCGATGCTGGCTGTATTGTGTTCCGTGCCCGCTTTGGCACGGGACAAAAATCAGCACTCGGTAGAGATTCCGGACGCTGTACAAGTTGGTGGCACGCAACTGCAACCTGGCAACTACAAGGTTGAGTGGCAAGGAACCGGCCCGGAGATACAGGTGGAGTTCGTGCGCGACGGAAAGACTGTCGCTACAGTACCTGGAACGTTGAAGACGAATGATGCCCAAGTGACTCAAGACGAGATTGTCACTGACACAACCAGCGCCAACACAAAAGCGCTTACGGAGATCGACTTCAGTCATAACAAGGAATCGTTAGTCTTTGAGCAGAGTGGCATGTAGTTTGGCGCACCCGGTTCGATTAGGAAAACGGCCCTGCCCCGATCAGGGGGTTGGGCCCTCTTTTTTGGCATTTCGGCTCAGGCAAGTCTCAGGCGTTGAGAGTTGTACGTCGCGCGCGGACTACTTCTGCCGATTCGGGGTGACGGGGAAGTGAAAGCCTGATTTCGAAAAGTTGTATTCAAAGTAGGCGTAGGGATAGCTGTAATCGTGACCCGGCGTGGTGGTGTTAAGAAATTGTTCGGCGAACATGCGAGCATAACCAAGGCCAAAGTTCAGTCCTTTATTCACATGGTATTCGGCAACCAGATCGAGCTCGTTGCCGATGTGGCGGCTCGCGCCGGGATGAGCGGAAACCGCAATTGCTCCACTGCTGGCGTAGAAGTTGTCATTTGCAGTGGCCAGCCAGTAGCCTTCAAATTGCTGTTTGAGTTTCCACTTGTTCGTGGGCTCTTCTTCGATACCGGTTCGGAACTGCACGAGGTTGCGGCGACCAACCTCATCAGCAAAGCCCAACTTATCATGATTCGAAGGATAGAGCTCATCAAAGGTGTTCCAGTCGTGGCCGTTCGGATTTTTCGTTCCAGAGGCGTAATTGCCCTCAAGAAAAATACGAGGCGCGCCGGCGACCTTACGCAACGCTTTGCCGATGCTGGCATAGCCCGCCCACGCGGCAATGGAAGATGCGCCGAGCGATCCCGTCTGTCCGTCAAATTCAGTGTCGTAATCGAAAGCGGCGGGTAGCTCGCCCTTCCAGTGGAGACCAATGGTGACTTCATTGAGGTGGCCACGGCTAAGCGTCTCTGGAAGTTCAGAGCTCGCGGGTGCGACGCGCCACAGAACGTAGGGCTCGAAGTCAGCCTTGGGGACGACGTTCTGGAAGCTTCCGTAAACTCCGTACAAATTGTTGCCCGGGAGTGCATTGTGCAGGTCAGTGTTGTCGCCGGGCACTACTGAAGAGGCGAACACACTGACCCTATAGCCCGGATGATGGAGATCGACCCGCGCGACGTTGAAAGTGCGACCGACGTTAAGCCAATCAGATGGGCCGATTACGCGTTCATCGCCGAAGCGGAGAATTTGGCGGCCCGCCAGGACATCTACCCAACCTGCCTCGGAACTGCCTACTTGTGAGTAGGCCTGCCAAAGGGTCCATTTGTCCTGGTATGGATTGGCGTTGGGGTTGTGGTGGTTGAAGAAAATACGAGCGTCCTGCACTTCACCATAGAACAGCAGCCACTCCTTAGGCTGAACAGCCAGATTCACGCGCAAGCGGTCCAGGAGATAGAAATCATTTGTGCTGGTGAACCCGATTCCCATCGGGCCCTCGATACGACCACGATATTCACCACCGAAGCGGAACCATCTGGGCAAAGATCGGTTCAGATTGTCGACGGGAAACAGCCAATCCATGGAATCATTGGTTCCGGCCTGGTCAGGTGTGCCCACGGAGCTCGAATTATTGCTCGATCCAGACCCCCCGTTCAAGTCAGGAACCGTTTGAGCATTGATCCGCTGTCGAGCCACACACCAACTAAATAAGAGAACTAGGACGATGTACCTTCGCATTGCAACCCTTCCATTGCAGACTGGGTTGTTGGTGCCTTCATCACGCGGTGCACTTTCTGTTCCATGCAGGGCCATCGGCAAACGTTAGCCTTCCAAAGACACGCCTCAAGCTGTTCTTCGCTGGGATTCCTTCAGACTGAGGCGAGACAGTGCCGCCTTGATTGCATCAGCGCTGCGTTGTAAACCTTGTTGTTCCGCGGCAGACATTTCGGGCTCGAGCACGCGACGCACGCCTTCCCGGCCAACGACACTTGGCAAGGAAAGTGTCACTCCGAAAGTTGGGTTGTAACAGCCGATAGGAATCACCGCTCCCTCATCGCGCAATATCATCTCAGTCAGTCGCGCGGAGACCATCCCGATGCCATACTGACTGGCACCGATACCTTCAATGACCGTGATGTTGGCGTAACGAACCTCACGCTCGATTTCCTCACGCACCGTTTCCGCTGTTTGGCTTTCCCCAAAGAGGTCCAATACCTTCCTGTCACCCACTCGTGCCGATGACCACAGGAAAACCTCTGAAGCACCATGCTCACCTAAGACCAGTGCCTCCACGTCCGACGCACTGACGTTAAGACGCTTTCCTAGGTGAAATCGGAACCGTAACGTGTCAAGAGATGTGCCGGTACTCAGCACGCGCTCGTGTCCCAAGATACGCACTACGTCAGCCAGCGCGTCTGGGGGATCGGTCACGACGAGAATCAGCGCATCGGGAGCGAACTGGTGGATCTGGGGGACGATTTCCTGAAAGACTGTGGCATTCGCATCGAGCAAGCGGAGCCTTCCGACGGGATCGCTGCGATCGGTTGCGCCGCCAGCTTTCTCGTTGACTCCGGCAGTGATCATCACCACCGACGACCCGGCCAGATCGGAATAGTCGCCGTCGCGGAGCGTCATCGGCGGCGACAGGACCGCGCCGTATTGAACGTCCGTCACGACGCCCTTCGCCCGCTTGCGGTCCCGGTTAACCAGTACTACCTCGCGCGCACTTCCGCGCATGACCATCGACAAAAAGCACGCGGAGCCAACCTGGCCCGCGCCAACGATTCCGACTTTCATATCTGTCCCCCCGCTTGATGGCTTCGTATGCGACAGTGCAATCGTGACACCAAACCTTAGGTTGAAAATGAGGCTGCAACCGGCGAAAAAGGCTAGAGTGCCGTGTCCCGGTGTCAGCCCTTCGACGGTCCTTGGCCTATCTTTCGACACCGTCGACGCAGCCTGTACCTCGTCCCAGCGAAGTTGAGTATGGGAGTCTTGGAGGCACATCGGTAGCAGCATTGCTTCCTGATCAATGTAGAAAGGCGACGTGCGTCACCCCTGCTCCCGGATCGACAGGAATAACTCCGGGAATGACCCAGGCCTCCAGCAGCACAATCACGACGACCAAACCCAGTAAAGTGAGCGAATACTTGATCGTGTTGCGAAAGATATCGGTTTCCCTGCCAATCAGACCGGTTGCCGCGCAGGCAATAGCGATCGATTGGGGCGAGATCAGTTTGCCGGCGACGCCGCCGAACAGGTTAGCCGAGGTCGTGAGCACAGGGTTGATACCTGTCTGGGTGGCGGTGACTTGTTGCAGCTTGCCAAACAAGGCGGCGGACGATGTGATTGAGCCAGTCAAGAACACTCCCAACCAGCCGATTGCTGGCGAGAAAACTGGAAATAATTTGCCTGCATAGGAGGCGCACGCCAAGCCAAGGGTATAAGACATCCCGGAATAATTCGCTAAGTAACCGATGCCGACGACCGCCGCCAGCGTAACCAGCGCAAACATCAATTGGTTGCAGGTTGCTCTGAAAACCTTCAGGCCGCGCGATGGGCTGATTCGCAAGATTGCCATCGTGGCGAGGGCACAAATCAACATGGCTGTCCCGGGAGCCGTAAGGAAGTTCCACCGGTAGCTGGCCGGATACATTGTCGGTACGTCCACGATTGGAGCCGTGCGGTAGACGATTCCGTCGAGACCTGGCCAGTGCGGGATGTTCAAGACCCAGTGAAGTTTGTTTTCGACGAACCGAGTGAAGGCTGGCGTTCCCCAAAAACTCATAATCGCCATGAGGAGCAAGTAAGGAGACCATGCCGTTAAGACCTGCCGGCGAGTATAGAGCGTCTTCGCATCGCCATTGTTGCTTGAATCGAATGCAAACTGCCAAATCTGTCTTGGCTTCCAGAACTTCAGGAAAACAATAAGGCATACCATCGACACGAACGAGGAAATGATGGCCGGCAGTTCCACTCCCAAATAACGGGAGACTACAAAGCAGGCCACCGCGTAACTTAAGCCTGCCACCAAGGCTGCCGGCCAAACCTCAATCGTACGTTTGAAGCCGGAGATCGCTACTAATACAAGAAACGGTATGACAAGCGCGAGAATCGCCACGTCAGAGCCGATTGCCCTCGTGATTACCGTACCGTTAATGTTCGTGACTGAAATCATCATGCTGGTCGGCACACCCACTGGCCCGAACGGTGTGGGAGGCGTGTTGGCCACAAGGCATACAACGGCCGCCGTCAGAGGCTTGAACCCCAGACCGATCAGCATAGCCGCGGCAACGGCGACTGGGGCTCCTTCACCGGATACGCCCTCCAGGAAAGCAGAGAAGCAAAAGGCGATGAGCAGCGCCTGCAGGCGCCGGTCCCCTGAAAGCGAGGAGATGGAGCTCTCGATAATTCCAGACTGCCCCCCTTCCACGGTCAGGTTGTAGAAGAAGACGGCAGTGAGGATGATCCATCCAATCGGCCAAAGTCCACTCATCATTCCTAGTACGGCCGCGGATACCGCGGCCCGGCCCGGCATTCCGTAAGCAGTAACGGCCACCAGAAGCATTAGAAGCAAGGTTAAGCTTGCGGCGAGGTAGCCTTTCATGCGTTTGTAGGCCAGCGCCCAGAACAGAAAGAAGATGGGAAGAGCGGCCACCACAGCGGTGAGACCGAGGCTCTGGTCAATAGCTGAGTAGTTGTGAAGCCAGGGCATTGGTGAGTCCATGCTTTCTGTCGGCACATACTCTTGCGGTATGGACGGCGTAGGATTTCAACCCCACATGTTGCAGTGCACAATCCGTGCCAAAGTTCCCTGGAGAAAAACGGCCTCTGTCGAGCATTTCGACTGGCTGAGGTCACTATTCGCCCGAGGAATAGTCGGTGAATCGACAGATCCATTGACAGTTGACACTCTTCACCAGTCGCCGGTCGTGCAGAAACTCGTCCAAATCATGCTGTTGTAGCCCTCAGTGAGGGAATCATCGAATAGGTCGACCAAATTCTGCCAATACGGCGGTTTCTTGAGAAGGTCCGCTGTTGGCATTTGGATTGCACCCGGGCGGTGGAAGGTGGTTGCAACACAGGGCTGGGATACCACTGATGCCCGTCAGATCTGAAGAGGAGGAAACTGAGATGAACAGCAACTACATGTTTCTTTGTGGAGTGATGTGGTGCAAGTTCGGGCAGCAAGAGGCAGGCAAGGAGTTGCTAAGGGCTGCGAAGTCTGGGGATCCGGACATGAGCGCTCTGGCCTGGGCGATGCTGGCAGAAGGTGCGTGCCGCTTGAGGAATCTCGAAAGACGGGCGCAAACTAGTTCTCGCACGATCCTCGAAGCAAGCCTTTGTGGATGAGGATCATCTGCCATCCGTTTTTTCGTTTGCAGAGGAAGGAGCATGAGAGATGAGGTACAGGAAGCTGGGAAATACCGGACTCATCGTCAGCAGCGTCGCACTTGGCACGATGCAGTTCGGCGGCAAGATGAACATGGGCAACCTCGGCCAGGAGGAGACCACGCGCATGGTGAAGCTAGCCTTGGACAGAGGAATTAACTTCATTGACACGGCGGACGTGTACAGCCTCGGGGAGAGCGAGACCCTGGTAGGGAATGCCTTAAAGGGCGTGAGGAACGAGATTGTCCTCGCCACGAAAGTCCGACTCCCGATGAGCGAGAATTTTAACCGGAGCGGAGCGACTCGCGTGAACATCATGCGCGAAGTGGAGGGCAGTCTCCGACGGCTTCAGACGGACTACATCGAT
>Ga0209772_10000131_pt1 | contig 17854 bp, 15 predicted proteins | sample BogFormECP03_OM1_FD_188235 | JGI IMG/M metagenome (GOLD analysis project Ga0209772, IMG submission 188235) | Bog forest soil microbial communities from Calvert Island, British Columbia, Canada - ECP03_OM1 (SPAdes) (version 2) | ecosystem: Environmental > Aquatic > Freshwater > Wetlands > Bog ... | reverse complement strand
GGAATGAAGGGGGTAGCTCAGCGGTGCCGCTGAGCGAGGAGCCGTTCGGAGCCTCGCGTTTTCGGGTGCTCGCGACGCTCGGCGCTTTGGCGCTCGCCCTCACTTTGAGCGCCTGGTTGGCGCGGCCGGCTGATGCGACGCTCCCCTCGGAAGGCGAGTTCATCAACGAAGGCGCTCTGCCGCTCTACGTAAACGTCAAAGCTGGCGACATCTACCAGATTTTTCTGGCTCCGATTCTCTGCACTGAATCGTATGTCGCGCTTGAGCTGGGCGAAACGTGGGGTTCGCCGATCTCAATTCCCTTGGAAGTCGGCAAGTCTTTCGAAATTCATATGTCTGGCACCGAAAAGGACTTCAACGTTGGCGAGGAGGAACCGGAAACCAGCGACATCGACATCACTGGCACCCTGGTGACGCCCTACGAAATCACAGGTTCTCTCGACGTTAGTGCGAGCTGGCCGGGATTGGAAAACTGCCATTCAGAAGGCAGCTTTGTGCTGACCAACCCTCCCGGCGAAACGATGAAGGAAGAAGAAGAAAGGAAGGCTGCAGAAAAGAAAAAGGAAGACGAAAAGAAACAGGAAGAAGAACGAACGAGGATACGCGGTGAATCGTCTGGTCCCGGGTTTACGACGATCTATGAAATCGAAGTGATGAAACCGCGACCTCTTACGCCGCCGCCGCCGGAAGAAGAAGCGAAGATCGCCGGCGAAGAACCATGCCCGCCCAGCGCGACAGGGGGGGCTCAGCTGGCGAAGAAATACTGCCCACCGAAGTTGACGGCGCAACGACCGCGAAACGATACCGCGAAGGGGCTGGGGGATCGACAGAAGAAGATCCCGAAGGAGATCTACAGCCCTGGAGGGAAGGGCAAGAAGGCAATACAGCAGCACAATGCTCTGAAGGCCGGCCTGAAGCACGACCTGAAGCTGCAGGAGGATCTCTGTGTGCGGCTGGAACGCGAGCACAAGCTGATCGACAAGGTGATCAACCCGACCGACATACCCGCGGTCAAGTATCCGAAGATAGGCAAGGCGGTCAAGGCGCTGCTGAGCGCCCCTGGCAACATTCAGCTAATCGACTGCCGATCGCGCCTATCGGACATGAAGGCGGCCCTCGCGATCGCGCAGAAGGACCCGCCTGCCGCGAGCTTTGCCGCGGTGTCTCTGCCCATGCCTGTGACCGCCGACAGCACAAACCCGTGCCAAGGGTTCGGACTCACGCCTGCAGAACTGACGCCCTGCGAAGCGCTGATCAAAGACCAAGAGGAAGCCGCCGTAGATCTCGAGCGGACCGGGGCGATAGGCGATGCCATCGGCGACGCGATAGACCGGTACTCGGGAGCCGTCATCGCCGACAACGAATCCGGAGCGACTTTGCAGGAAGACGCGTATCTGGCGTTGCTCGCGGAGCTGGCTCAGGTGAGTGAAAATTTCAACAGCGCGGCGCTCCTGCTCGCCGATGCGCTGAAGGACGATGACATCGACGTCACCGTTCCTGGAGCTCTGGTGGAGCATCCGGTCAGCGTGCTTGAAGGACTCGCGAAGCATGCGTCTGGCGAAGCCCGGAAGACGCTCGAAGTGATGAGCGAGGCTGCCCGACTGGTGCCGTCGATATCCGAGAGCTATGTCGCCAGTCTCTCAGCGCCAACTCCAATCGGAGCGATCGCGGACGCGGGCACGCTCACGCCCAACGACTTGATCGTGTTGCTCCGCCAGCTGGCGGAGCAGGGGCAGATCAACAGCGCAGCCGCCACAGCGATGACCGGCCAGCTAGAGGAACTAAAGACGGCCCAGGGCAGCGCCCGCTCGCCCCTGCTCAAGAAGCTGGCGACGGAGTTTCGCCAGGTGGGCGGCCAAGCTGGGACGCTGCTCGAAGCTGCGACCGCCATACCGAGCCCCGATCTGTAGATAGAGTCGACGCCGCCTCGCGCGGAGCTTTCCTTGAAGCCCGTCAGCAGAGGGTGAACTGTTGATCGAGGTCGCCCACCCATCGTTTGATCCCCGCATAGCCTCGATAGGGCTCGCCGACAACGGAAGAAAGCGGCGACTCGAGCTCGATCGCGGGATCGAAATACTCGGGGAAGAACTCCTCGCCGTGATCTCCGGCGTTCCAGCGCTCGAAGAGCGCACGGACCATCTCAACGCGATCCCTCGCCAATGCCTACCGCTGTGCCTCGGCGAGGCGTTCGCCGGCGGCGCGGGCCAAGTCGAGGTCAAGGTAGGTCTTGGCACGGGCGATCAAATTCTCCGCGAACACCACCACGGCCGCGTATCGCAACTGAACACGACCGGTGCTGCCAGCCGGTCGAGCCCGTTCCATCACCACCACGTACACGACCCCGTTGCCGACATCGAGAAGATTCTCCAACTCGATCTCCCACTCGTCGTAGGAGCCGTTCCAGTCTTCAAGCAGGCCACGGACCGGGACACGACCCTCGAAGATGCCCATGCCCATCTCCGACATGTCCCATACGGGATTGGGACCAAAGAAGCTGAGCGCCGCGTCATAATCGCGCTGTTCAAGGCAGTCGCAGAAGCGGCGAGCAAGCTCGGCGAGGTCGGAGGTCGTGGGCTCCTCAGCCATCACACGGCGAAGTATCCCGCCCACATTCACGAGGTGCCCATCTTCGATGCCTCGACCGACGCGGTCAAGACCGCTCAGGCCCAATAGAATCAGGCCTTCAGGGCGCGTAGCTCGTGGGAGAGCGCTCGCTTCACACGCGAGAGTTCGCGGGTCCGAAACCCGCCGCGCACATAGGTCCTAATTGCTTGCACGACTTCGCGACAGCTCGCAAACAGGGCAGTTTTCGTCCCCTTCGATCGCGACCAAGGAGGCACGATCCAAACAGATGCGACAACTCAACTACCTGTCCGCGCGCACACTGGAGTGGCACGACGTGCCGGCGCCGACGCTTAGCTCCCCGCAGGCTGCGCTCGTGCGGCCGCTCGTCGTGTCAACGTGCGACATGGACGGCGTCGTCATCGCCGGCTTGGCGCCATTCAAGGGTCCACTTCCCGTAGGACACGAGGGGGTCGCCGAAGTGGTTGACGTCGGAGATGAGGTCATCCTCGTTCACCCGGGCGACCGCGTAATCGTGCCTTGGAAGATCTCGTGCGGCACGTGCCGAGCGTGTCTGGTCGGACACACCGCGCACTGCCGCTCGGTGCCGCGCGAGGCCGCCTACAGCTGGGGGCCGACAGCGCGCGAGAATGGCGGGTTCATCTCTGATCTCGTCCTCGTCCCCTGGGCAGACCACATGCTCTGCCCTCTGCCCAGCGGCGTCAACCCCGCAGCGGCGGCGATGGTCTCAGACAACGTCACCGACGCCTGGCGCGCCGTGGGACCGCCGCTCAGCGCGCGGCCCGGTGGGCGCGTCCTCGTCGCCGGAGGCGGCGGGCCGGGCAGCATCGGCCTGCATGCAGCCGCACTCGCCGTCGTGCTCGGGGCTGGCGAGGTTACCTACCTCGATTGGGACCCTTCCCGCCGCCAACTCGCGACCGGTTATGGCGTCGACACCGTCATCGACGTCGCCGACGGGCTCCCATCCGGACTATCCGGCGAGTTTGACGTGAGCGTCGATGCGAGCGGCAATCCCGATGCGCTGCGCCTAGCCGTTCGCCACACCGCCGCCAACGGGATCTGCACGTCCACGGCGGGAGCGATCTACGCCGCCGCCGACGTGCCGCTGCCGGTCTTTCACATGTACCGCCAGAGCATCACCTTCCACACAGGCTGGGTCCACACACGCCCGCTCATGCAGCACCCGCTTGCCCTCATCGTCGACGGCCGATTCGACCCGCTCCCGGCGGTAACCCAGACGGTCACATTCGACGAAGCCGCCGCCGCACTGGCCGAACCGTTCACCAAGCTCGTGATAAGCCGCGAGGAGGACCCCGCATGAGCATCTGGACCGCGTTCGTGCCGGCTTCGAGCGGCGCGTCGCGGCTTGCCCGCCGGGTCCCCAGCCGACTCGCACGGGACGAGCCCCGTCGGCGGCTAGCACCCACATTGTGCTCGCGGAGGCTGCCTAGCGTCTCAGCCGCGTGGCTCTCTGCCGAGAGCACGGGCATGCGATCGCCAGGGGAGCAGCAGAGGCAGCGGCACAACCTCGGGCGCGGAGGGACAATGTCGCCATGTCACTCGTGATAAGGGAGATGGTCCTCGATGAGGTGGACCTCGTCATCGGTTACTTCCATGATTCCACGCCTGAGCATCTGGAGACACTCGGGGTAGACCCCACCCGATTGCCGATTCGGAAGGATTGGCGGGCCTGGTACGTCGCCGAGTACCGCAGGCCGATACAGGAGCGCTCGACATTGCTCGTCATCTGGGAGCTGGACGGCGCCCCGGTCGGCTTCTCGACTGCAGAGGAGATCGTCTATGGCGAACAAGCGCACATGCACCTGCACATCGTTGACCCGAAACGTCGCAAATCAGGTATTGGAGCCGCGTGCGTGCGCGAGACGGCCAAGCTCTACTTCGACGCGCTGGCGCTGCGGCTCCTCTATTGCGAGCCCAATGCCTTCAACGTGGCGCCGAATCGAACCCTGCAGAGTGCTGGGTTCAGGTATGTCAAGACCTACAAGACCGTCCCCGGGCCTCTCAACTACCACCAGGCTGTTACCCGGTGGGTGCTCGAGGCCGACCGATAGGGAGACTGACGGCCCTCCCGCGTCCCCGTGGATCCCGTGATGCGCCGAACCCACCTAGCGGTCGGGCGCGCTCCGACGCGCAGTCTCGCTTTCACAAGATGGCCGCCCCGCGTGTCCTGGGGGATACTGGCTACCGATGCCGGAGGACTCCACGACCCCCGACCCGGTTGAGCTCGCGCGCCGCGTGCAGGACGCTGGGAACCGCCGAGACATCGACGAGGGTTTTCAGGTGTTCACGCAGCGAGGCCGTCCTATCGGCAGCACGGGTGAGGTTCACCAGCGGTCTGCGCGTCTCGTGCTGATGATCGATGGCTTGATCGTGAGGCTCACGTCCTACACCGACGTCGACGAGGCCCGTGCCGCCGCCGAACGCCTCGCCCAGGAGCAGGGGTAGGCGATGTCGGAGAACCTGGACCTTGTGCGCTCGATCTTTGCCGACTGGGAGCGTGGCGACTTCAGCTCGGTCGAGTGGGCGGACCCCGAGATCGAGTGGGTGGTCGCCGACGGGCCCACGCCGACCCGCTTGACGGGGCTGCGCGAGATCGCAGAGGCCTGGCGTGGATTCCTCAGCACATGGGAGGACGCTCGGGTGGTGGTGGACGACTATCGCGAGTTCGACGACGAGCGCGTCCTTGTCTTGCTCCACTACGGCGGGCGCGGCAAGACGAGTGGACTCGAGCTCGGGCAGATCGGGTCGAAGGTCGCATGCCTGTTTCACCTGCGCGGCGGCAAGGTGACGAAGCTCCTCCTCTACCGGGACCGTGAGCGCGCCCTCGCCGACCTCGGACTCGAGGAGTAGCGCTGATGTCGCAGAGGAACGTGGAGGTCGTCAAGCGCGCAATAGACGCCATGAACCAGGGTGTGGACACGAACCAGCGAGCCGAGCTGTTCGCTGAGCTGATGACCCCGGACTTCGAGTGGATGCCGGCGATGCCGGGGGCCGTCGAGGGCGTCAGCTACCGGGGCCGGAAGGCTGTCGAAACGTACTTCGACGAGAGCGCCGAGATCTGGGAGGAGTTCCACACCGTCATTGAAGAGTTTCGCGATCTCGGCGACCGTGTACTCACGCTCGGTCATATGGGAGGACGTGGGGCAGGTAGCGGACTCCAGATCGACACGCCGTTGGGTCAGGTCATCGATTTTCGCGACGGCAAGATCTCGCACGTTCACAACTATCTCGATCACGGCAAGGCGTTGCGGGCGGCGGGCCTCTCCGAGTAAGGGATGAGGCGCCGGTGTCCCGCGACGCCTGGTTCGGTGCGAACAGCAGGGACCGGGCGGAGGTGTGACAGCTGCTCGGGTGATGGCGCGGGGAAGGTGCGGGGTCAGGTGCCTGGCGGGTGCCAGTCTCCGGTTTCGTCGTAGGGGCGGAAGCGGATGAACGCTGACTGGCTGTGGAATGGACGGGCGGCGTGCTCGGTGGTCGCGTCGCGATGGCCGGCGCCGCGCTGCTCGACGTAGGTGCGCATGGGGGCGACGTCGCTCCAGAGCGAGAAGGTCACGACGATCCGTGGTGGATGGGCGAGACCCGTGGCCACGAGGAGGCCTGGGCTGCGGAGAGCGGCGCCCTCGGCTCGGGCGCTCGCGCGCAGGAACGCAGGCCCGCGGCGCAGACGCAGCCGACCGAGCGTGAGCACGGCGGCTGGACCGTCCGGGACAGCGACGTCCGGTCTATCGGCAGTATCGCCTTCGTGGCCGGGCCCTGTCACTGCAGGGAGCAGCTCCCCGAGTTCGGGCCACGCTCCGATTACCCGGACCGGCTCGAGGCGGACTCGGTAACCGCCAGCGAGCGCCTCGGCGACCGGGCCCGCGACGCATCTGTTCGCTGAGCGGGGGTATATAGCGAGAGTTCGCCCCGCACATCCCCGAACGCGAGCTCGTACCGCTAGGCGAGATCATCCGCAGCTCCCTCTCCGCCCTCGGGCTCTGGCGCCTCGACCACCCAGACGCCGATCCTGCCAACGTGAACGCGGCTCTGCGCCGCGTCGTACTCGCCATCGTCGAGTCCCCGCACAACCGAACGCAGAACCCAGCAACAGGCAAGCCATAGCGAACCGCGGCGGCATAGTCAGCGCGAGCCGACGCACGCCGAGTCCCGGCGCCCGCTATGGAAGAAGCCCCAGGGCTACCCGTTGAGCCACCGGGCATCAATCACCGGGCATCACGGTCGTAGGGTCGCTCCTCGATCATGCCTGGGGCCTGCTCGTACAGGTTCACCAGGCCAAGGGCCGTCCAGCCTTCCTAAAGCACCTCTCCGGCGTGTCCGATGACTACGCATGCCGCCGTTGAGCCAGCTTGCCCAAAGCTCATCTCCTCCTGCCCCGAGCCCGGTCGCGGGCGGGCGTTGGATCGACCACTGGCGGGAGACCGTGCGAGACCTGGAGTCGCTGCGCGTGAGCCACCCGATGATGGACGCGGTCATCGAGGAGATCGACGGGCGGATGATCCGCATCGGCGACCGCTGGCTGGCGGACTTCGCCTCGTGCAACTACCTCGGCTTCGATCTCGATCCCGAGATCATCGCGACGGTACCGGCCCATTTGGCCGAATGGGGAACCCACCCGAGCTGGTCGCGGCTGCTCGGCAGCCCCGTCCTCTACGAGCAGATCGAGGAGCGGCTGACCGAGCTGCTGGGTTGCGAGGACAGCCTCGTCCTGCCGACGATCACCCACATACACGCCTCGGTGATCCCCGTCCTCGCTGCTTCGGGAACGGTGTTCCTCGACGCGCGGGCTCACAAGACGATCTATGACGGCTGCCAGGTGGCGCGCTCGCGCGGGGCTGCCATTCGCAGGTTCCGCTTCGAAGACCCGGCGCACCTAGACGAACTGCTCGGCGCTGAGCAGGACCGCGCCCGGCTCATATGTATGGACGGCGTGAACAGCATGACCGGCAACGCGCCGGACCTGCGTGAGTTCGCGGCTGTCGCCCGCCGCCATGGCGCGCTGCTCTACGTCGACGATGCCCACGGCTTCGGCGTCATCGGCGAGCGAAGCGACGATGAGAGCTGCGCATACGGGAGTCGCGGCAACAGCATCGTCCGGCACTTCGACGAGTCCTATCAGGACATCATCCTCGTGGGAGGCTTCTCGAAGGCGTACTCCTCGCTGCTGGCCTTCATCGCCTGTCCGACCGAGGTCAAGAACCTGTTGAAGGTCACGGCGCCGCCATACCTCTACTCGGGGCCATCTCCTGTCGCGTCGCTGGCCACCGTCCTCGCCGGCTTCGACGCCAATGAACGCCGGGGCGACGCGCTCCGCGGCGTCGTCTATCGGCACACCGACCGTGTGCTCGACCTGCTGCGCGAGCTCGACGTCCATACGCCCAACCGCTCAGGCCTGCCGATCGTCGAGATCCCGCTGCGCGATCACACCCGGATCGACTCCGTCGGGCGCCTGCTGTTCGAGCGGGGCATCTACGTGACGCTGGCCGCCTACCCGCTTGCGCCCAAGGCAGAGGTCGGCTTCCGGGTGCAGCTGACCGCAGCCAACACCGACACCGAGGTCGACGCTTTGATCGAGGCGATCAGCGAGCTTGCAGAACGCGGCGAGCTGCAGCTTGCATCGGCGCCCGGCTCGAGCAGGTTGCCGATATGAGCGTCTCGCGGGCGATCGGAATCCGCGATCTGGGCGGCGCGCGCGCCGGCGGCGAGGCCGCCGAGAGCGAGCGTCCCGGCCGTCGTATCGAGCTGTGGCAGGCCTACCTCGCGCTGGGGGCAGTGTTCACGTTCCTCTACATGGTCGTCCCGCCGTTCAAAGGCAACGCGCTGCTCATCAACGGGATCGGCCTGACGGCCTGGATCGCGGTCGTAGTGGGGATCCGCCGTAACAAACCAGCCCGTCCGCTGCCCTGGTGGCTGTTCGCCGGCGGCCTCTGCCTGTACTGGATGGGGGACGTCTACACCTACAGCTATCCGACCTACATCCTCCATCACGAAGTCCCCTTCCCCTCGATCGGGGACGCGATCTACCTGACGGTCTACCCGGCTCTGATGGTCGGGCTGCTGATCGTCGTTCGCCGCCGCAACCCCGAGACCAACCGCAACACGCTGGTCGACGCGGCGATCCTGACGCTCGGGCTCTCGCTGCTGTCGTGGATCCTGCTGATCACCCCGTACCTGCACGACCACACCCTCGGCCTGCTGCCGAAGATGGTGTCCGTCGCCTACCCGCTGGGCGACATCCTGTTGCTCGCCGCCGCGGTGAGGCTGCTGCTCGACCGCGGCCCTCGTCGCCCGGCCTTTTACATGCTGTGCGCCAGCATCGTCGCGCTGCTGATCACGGACTTCATCTACGGCGTCATGACGCTCGACGAAGCTTTCCACCACCAGCTGCTTCTCGACCTCGGCTGGATCTCGTTTCTGTTGCTGTGGGGCACGGCCGCCCTCCACCCGTCGATGACCCGCCTGCAGGAGCCGATCACCGAGACCGACGTCAAGCTGACGCACTCCCGCCTTGCCCTGCTGACCGGCGCCTCGCTTATCGCCCCCGCATGCGTACTGGTCAAGGAGATAGGCCGCGGAGACTTCGACCTGATCGTCATCATCTGCGCGTCGGTAGTCCTGTTCGGGCTCGTCGTCACCAGAATGGTGGACCTCGTCCGCCAGCAGGAGCGCTCGGTATACCGCGAGCGGCTGCTCAGCTCGTTCGGCGCCACGCTCGTCTCGTGCGCGACGCGGGAAGAGATGCGCCAGGCCGCTCTCGAGGCCGCTGAACGCCTGCTCCACGGCTCTGGAACCGCGGTCCTGTGCTCGATCGACGGTGACACGATCGCCCCGGTCGGACGCAGCGATGACGCGCGATGCCCCCTAGGACCGCTGCCGGCGCCCGTCGCCCGTCGGCTGCTCGAGCTGGCGAGCGAGCCTGAGCCGAATCTGACGCTCGAGGCGGAGATTCTCTCCGCCACCGGCCTCCCAGCCACAGACGCCTGTGGGCTGATCCTGTCCTTGTCGGTGCGGGGAAGCGTCTCCTACCTGCTGCTGGTCACGCGGGCGAAGCCCCTGCCGCGCCAGCTCCGCGACTCGCTCGGGGCGCTCGCCACCCAGTTGGCGCTGGCCCTGGACGGCGCGCGGCTGGCCGAGCGGATCCACATGCAGCGCAGCGAGGCGCGCTTCGCCTCGCTCGTGCAGAGGTCGAGCGACCTGATCACGGTGGTCGGTCCCGATGCGACGGTGGTCTACCAAAGCCCCTCCTCCGAACGAGTGCTTGGCTACTCACCGGATGAGCTGATCGGCACGCGTTTCGACGCGCTCGTGGTGCACGAGGACGCCGACCAGTTGCTGCGGGTCCTGGCTGAGGGCTCGGCCTACGCTCGCCGCGACGGCGAGATCGTCGAGTGCACGCTGCGCCACCGCGACGGCGGCCTGCGCCAGTTCGAGATCATGCACACCAACCTGCTCGACGACGAGCACGTGAAAGGCATCGTCCTCAACGCGCGCGACATCAGCGAGCGCAAGGCCTTCGAGGAGCAGTTGGCTCACCAGGCATTCCACGACCCGGTCACCAACCTCCCCAACCGCGCCCTGTTCGTCGAGCGGGTGCGCCATGCAATCGGGCGCTCCCGGCGCGAGGGCCGTCAGCTCGGGGTGATGTTCCTTGACATCGACGACTTCAAGACGATCAACGACAGCCTCGGCCACGACGCCGGCGACGCGGCCCTGACCGACATCGCGAGGCGGCTGTCGCGGAGCGTCCGCTCGAGCGACACCGCCGCCCGCTTCGGCGGCGACGAGTTCGTCGTGCTGCTCGAGGACCTCGACGGTACCGAGACGGCGGTCGAAGTCGCCGAGCGGATCCTCGAGGACCTGCGCCAACCGCTCTCGGTGGCCGGCAAGGAGCTCACCCTGCGGGGAAGCATTGGCATCTCGATCCTCGAGGCGGACTCCCTGGCCGGCTCGGATGAGCTGATCCGCGATGCCGACGCCGCGATGTACATCGCCAAGCGGGACGGCAAGGGCGGCTACCGACTCTTCGAGCCCGAGATGCACACAGGCGTGCTCGCCCGCCTCGAGCTGCGGGCTGACCTGCAGCGGGCCCTCGAGCGCGGGCAGTTCGTACTCCACTACCAGCCGATCGTCCGCCTCTCCGACGATCGTGTCGCCGGGTTCGAGGCGCTGCTCCGATGGGAGCACCCGGAGCGCGGGCTGATCGGCCCCGACGACTTCATCCCGTTCACCGAGGAGACCGGCCTGATCGTCCCGATCGGCCGCTGGGTGCTGCGTGAAGCGTGCCTTCAGGCCTTCGCCATGCAGCCCTCCTCGCCCGAGGGCTATCCGCTCTACATGTGCGTGAACCTCTCCGTCAAGCAGCTTCAGAACAGCGACGTCTTCGCCGACGTGCGCGACGCGCTCGACAGCGCGGGGCTCGACCCCAAGCTGTTGACCGTCGAGATCACCGAGTCGATGCTGATCGAGGACCCCGAGGTCGCCGTCGTCAAGCTGAACGAACTGCGTGACCTCGGTGTGCGGATCGCGATGGACGACTTCGGCACCGGCTACTCCTCGCTCAGCTACCTCGGCCGCTTTCCCGTGGACGTGATCAAGATGGACCGCTCGTTCCTGCGCCCCGGCGCCTCCAAGGAGACAACCGACCTCTCGAGCGCCGTCGTCGCGCTCGGCAGCTCGCTCGCTTTGGACGTCGTCGCCGAGGGTATCGAGCTCGACGACCAGCTGCAGAGGCTCCGCGCTCTCGGCTGCGACTTCGGCCAGGGATTCCACTTCGCGCGCCCGATGGAGCCGGGCGGCCTGGCCGCATACCTGGCTGGCCTCCCGCAGCAACAGGTCGAGACGTCTGGCACTGGGACGCCGGTCTCTCGCGATGTCACTTAGCGCGAACCGCGACTTCCGTCTGCTGTTCCTGGGCCGCTCGGTCTCGCTCGTCGGCGACGGCGCGTTCCTCGTGGCGCTGGCCTGGGAGGCCTACACGTTGTCCAACGCCCCCACCGCCCTATCGCTGATCGGCGTCGCGATGACGGTGCCCACGGTCTCCTTGCTGTTGTTCGGCGGGGCCGTCAGCGACCGATACGAGCGCCGGACCGTGATGCTGTTGGCTGACGCTCTGCGGGCGGTGCTGCTCGTCTTGACCGGCGCGTTGGCCCTCACGCGGACACTGGGCCTCTGGCAGCTGGTCGTAATCGTCGCGTTCTACGGCGCGGCCCAGGCATTCTTCGACCCGGCCAGCGACGCGATCCTGCCCGAGATCGTCACGCCCGAGGAGCTCGGCCGGGCGAACGCGCTCGAGCAGGTGGCGCGGCCGCTCACTCTGCGGCTGATCGGCCCGGCCTTGGGCGGCGTGCTCGTCGGGACGCTTGGTTCGGGTGCGGCGTTCACGGCCGATGGCGCCAGCTTCGTGGCTTCGGCGGTGACACTTTGGCTGATGGCATCAAGCCCTGCCCTTCGCGTCTCGGTCGGCTCCAGGGCGGACGAGGCTTCGACCGTGCGCCAGGTGCTCGAGGGCTGGGCATACGTCCGACGCCATGTCTGGCTATGGGGGACCTTTGCGAGCGCCGGGATCGCCTACCTGCTGTTCATGGGGCCGGCCGTGGTGCTGCTGCCGTTCATGGTCAAGCACGAATTGCACGGGAGCGGCTTCGAGCTCGGCCTGGTCGTGGGCGCCGGTGGCCTCGGTTCGGTCGCCTGCGCCCTGACGATCCTGCGTGGCGGGCTGCCGTCCAGCAGCATCAACTTCATCTATCTGACCTGGACGCTCGCGACGCTCGCCGTAGCCGGCTACGGCCTGGCGAACGCCGTCTGGCAGCTGATGCTCGCGAGCCTCGCCTTCAACCTGCTCGAGACGGGCGGGACAATAGTCTGGGCGACCCTCAAGCAGCGCCTGGTTCCGGGCCGTCTGCTCGGCCGTGTCTCGAGCCTCGACTGGCTGATCTCGATCGGTCTGCTCCCCGTTTCATTCGCGCTTACGGCGCCGGTCAGCGCGGTCCTGGGCGTCAGGATGACCCTTATCGCCGCGGGCCTCGCAGGCGCCGCCGCCACCGCCGGCGGCCTGCTGCTCCCAGGCATGCGCTCGGTAAGGGACTCGACCGTCTACCACGGGTCGCCGCAGGCTCAGCTCTAGCCGATCGGGTGCGAAGAGCAGCTAGGTCTGACCAAGGTCCCACCGCTGGACGCCTACGCTGACATCATTACCAACACCCGGTCACGAGGAAGGCAAAGCCATGACTGACAAGCCGATTAAGCAACCCGGACCAGACCACCCGATCACGATCGAGCCGGCATCCGCTTCACGCCGACCCGACGACAGCTCGTGCGGGCTTCGATGACGTTGCCTGGCTATACGCATCGGTGGCACGCCTCGGTAGCTGAGGCTTGCCGTCGTCAGGGATGGATCCCGGCTTCGAGCGTCAGTGCCCGGCGGCCTTGCCACCGTCGATGTGCAGGATCTCGCCGGTGACGAACGTGGCGCGCTCGAGATACAGGATGCCGTCGACGATGTCGCTGATCTCACCGACGCGGCCGAGCGGGTGCAGCGCGGCCAGCCCCTCGTAGGACTCGGGGTGTTGCATGTCCGTCCTCACGACGCCCGGTGCGACCGCGTTGACGCGGATGCCGCGCGATGCGAACTCCGTGGCGAGCGAGCGGGTCACCGCGGCGAGCCCTCCCTTGGTGAGGGACGCGAGCGCTGCCGGGGCCTTGCTTTCGGCGTGGTCGACGAGGCTTGTGGTGATGTTGACGATGTGCCCTGCCCCAAGGGCGAGCATTGGCGCGATGACGCGTTGGGTGATGTGGAAGAAGCCGGTGAGGTTCACAGCCGTTGCTGCTGCGTACTCCTCCGGCGTGTAGGCGGTGAACGGCTTGCCGATGAAGATCCCGGCGTTGTTGATCAGGCTGTCGATTCGTCCGAACCGAGCGAGCGCCTGCTCGACCACGCGCGTGGCGGTGTCGGCCTCTGCGATGTCGCCCTGCACTGTCAGGAGATCGGGTTCCTCGCAGGCGTCGATCGAGCGCGAGCTCGCCACGACGGCGTAGCCGTTACGACGGAACGCTGTCACCAGCCCGGCGCCGATGCCGTGGGAGGCACCCGTGATGATCACGACCTTCCGGGGGTCGGCCGGCGCGCTCACGCGACGAGGTAGGTCTCGTAGATGACGCCCGCGGCCTGGCGGCCGCCGACGCTGATGAAGATGCCCTTGTTCAGCCAGTCGAGCTCCGGCGCCGCGGTCTCGATCTGGGTGGAGGTGCGGAAGGTGTACTCGCTGGCCTGCACGTCCTCACCGCGGCCGAGTCGTTCGAGCACCTCGGCGCTGCCGTGGCGCACACTGCGCGATCGAACGTAGAGGAGATCGCCGCTGCCGGTCTGCAGTGTGTAGCGGATGTCCCCGAGCGCGGTCCCGTCGGCAAGGATGATCTGCCAGTCGGCGCTGGAGCCCGCGAGCAGCTCGCCGCCCAGTTCTGGGCCGCTGAACCGCCCGCCGGTCAGCGCCACGATCCTCCGCCGGCCCTGCGCGACCTCGCCCAGATCCAGCGGCGCGCCGAGCGTTGCCTCGAGGCGGTAGACCATGCTGAGGCTGGGATTGGGAAGCGGCGCGCTCATCGCTGGCTCCTGTCGGTTCGGGGGTCGTTGGGATGTGGCGTCAGAGGGGTCATCCCACAGAAGTATCCGCGTCGGCGATTGCCACCGCGCTCGAGTGAGCCATGCTAGGCGAGCAGGCCTGCCACACTCGGGCGCACACGGGCTACCGACGTTGCGAGCGCCGGTACGATTCTCTTCTCAGACCGCTGTATCGAAGGCGCTGCTCGCAACGCTCGGGCTCGTCACCTAACCCTTGTCAAGCCCACCCTCTGAGAGCGCCGAGGACCGCGACGGCTCGCGCCGTAGCTCGGCAGGCGGCAGTTCGGGGGGCGGCGGTTCGGGGGGCGACGGTCCGGACGCTTCCGTCACGGCGGGCGCAGAGCTTCCCGGGCTCGATCAGAAAGCGCTGGTGGCGCTCGGCGAGGTTGGCCGGCGGTGGGCGGGCTGCATGCCCGCGCGGGAGATCTGGGAGCGCGCGCTCCCTGTCGATCGTCGTCTCGATTTCGCCGATCCGCAGCAGTCGCGGGCGGGACGCTTTGTTCATATTCAGAGCGCGCCGCGTGAGGCGGGTGACGACGAGCTCGAAGCGACGGCCGAGGCAGGTGAGGGTGACTCCCGGTCTGGCCGCTTGGCCTACGCGGTGCGGCGTGTGCTCATCGGACCGGCGCTGCGCAGCACTGCGATCGCCGAGGAGCGCATGGGGCGGCTGCTGGCTCTAGCGGTCCTCGCGCCCGACGCGCTTTCCTCAGTGGCCTACGGACCGGAAGCGATGATGGCGATCCTCGTGCTCGCCGGCTCGGCCGAGTTGAAGCTTTCGCTGCCGATCGGGGCGGCCCTCGCGGTGTTGATGCTCTCTGTCGGCCTCGGCTACCGCCAGGTGATCCGCGCCTACCCCCACGGCGGTGGTTCCTACATCGTTGCAAGCGACAGTCTCGGCCGGCAGTGGGGCCTGCTCGCGGGCGCGGGCCTGATCGTCGACTACATCCTGACGGTCGCCGTGTCGGTCGCCGCCGGGGTGGACGCCGTCACCTCCGCGATCCCGTCGCTTACCTCGGTGAGGGTGGCGATCGGCCTGCTGGTAATCGTGCTGCTTGTGGCTGGCAACCTGCGAGGGGTCCGCGACGCGGGCGCTGCCTTTGCTGCTCCCACCTATCTGTTTGTGTTGGCCATCGCGCTGGTCGTGATCGTCGGCCTCATCAAGGCGGCCTCCCACGATTTTCAGCCGGCGGTCCCGCGGCCCCACGGGGCCACCGAGGCGCTCGGTGTGCTGCTAGTGCTGCGCGCTTTCGCGTCCGGGGCAACGGCGATGACCGGGATCGAGGTGATCTCAAACGCCGTATCGGTATTCCGGCCGCCGGCGGCAAAGCACGCCCGGCAGACCCTCTCGGTGATGATCGGGTTGCTGATCTCGATGTTCATCGGTGTCGTGCTCGTGGCGCACTTCGACGGCGCCACTCCTGGTGCCAGCCAGACAGTGCTCTCCGAGATCGCGCACGACAGCGTCGGCGACGGCGTTGCCTACGGCTTCGTGCAGGTGGCGACCGCGCTCGTCCTGCTGGTCGCCGCCAACTCAGCGTTCAACGGCTTTCCGCGGCTGTTGTACTTCATGGCTCGCGACCACTACGTCCCTCACCTGTTCCTGCGCTTGGGCGATCGCCTCGCGTTCAGCAACGGCATCCTCGTGCTCGCCGTGCCCGCGGCCGTGATCTACGCGGCCTTCGGCGGGGAGACCGCCCCGCTGATCCCACTGTTTGCGATCGGCGTCTTCCTCGCCTTCACGCTCGCTCAGAGCGGGATGGTCGCGCACTGGCGCCGCCACCGCGAGCGGGGATGGCGCTCCGCGCTCGCCACCAACCTGCTCGGCGCGACCCTCTCGGCACTCGTCGTGCTCATCGCCGCGCTCACCAAGCTCACCGAGGGCGCCTGGGTCGTCGTGGTGCTGGTCCCGCTGATAGTGCTGGCGTGCCGGCGCGTGCATGCTCATTATGAGCGCGCCCGCCTGGCGCTCACGCCGCGGCCCGAGGCGGGCGGGCACGAGCGGTCAACCAGTGTGGCGCCGCCCCGGCTCGCCCCGGAGGTTTCCGAGCGCTTGGCAGAGGCGTGCGACGATCCGGCCGAGGTGCAAAGCTTCGCGGTCGTCCCGGTCGCGGTGCTCGATCTCGCCGCTCTGCACGCGCTCGCTTACGCCGTCTCGCTCGCTCAACCGGTGCTGGCGCTGCATGTGAGCCCTACCAAGGACGAGGCCGAGCGCTTCCAACGCTCGTGGCAGGCGTGGGGAGATCATCTGCCGCTCGAGGTCGTCGTGTCGCCCTACCGTGCCATCGTCGCTCCGCTGGCAAACTACATCGCGGCTCTGCACCGCCAACGCCCCGACGTGACCCTCACGCTCGTCGTGCCCGAGATCGTCGTCGCCAAGCCCTGGCAGCGGATCCTGCACAACCGTATCGCCGCGCGCCTACGCGCCGCCCTCATCGCCTATGAAGGAATCGTGATCACGACGGTCCCATTCCACCTGCCCCGGTGAGCCTGACCCGACGAGGGCGAGAGCGGGCGACCGACGCCCGCCTCGCCCTGCGAGCCATCGCTAGGCGGCGCCTACCGTCGACTCGGCCGGGCTTGCGAGGTCCCGGTTCTGTGGAACGAACTTGCTCGCGATGAATGTCGCCCCTTGCGGATCGGTGATGACGGTCATCCTGACCCAGGGGGCGTCGAACGGCGCGATGACCACCTGGCCGCCCAGCTCTATAGCGCGTTCGGCCGTGGCGTCGGCATCCTCGACCGCGAACGTAACGCTCCAGTGCGAGGGCACATCCGGTTGATCGTCTGCGATCGGGCTGAGCGTCGCGACCACGTCCTCGAAACCCGAGGGGGCGCCGCTCTGCGCCATTCGCTCGCGGAGCCCTGGATCGCGCTTCTCGAGAAAGTCGCCGTAGCCCGGCAGACGCCACATCTCGGCGCCACCTCCGACGGCGAGCGTCTTCCACCCGAACACCGAACCGTAGAACGACTTAGACCCCTCGACATCGCGGGTATTCAGGCCATTGAAGTTCAGGGAGCCGGGTTCGTTGACGACCCGCGCTCCCCTGTGCTCGTTGGCTTGCCAGACGCGGAAGATGGCGCCGGCGGGATCGGCGAATATGGCCATACGACCAGCCTTCGTGACGTCGAAGGGATCGGCGATGACCCGTCCGCCGGCGTCCTGCACCCTCCAGGCGGCGTCGTCGGCGTTGTCAACCCAGACGTACGTGTTCCAGGCCGCCATCGACGGGCCACCGTCCGGTTGCGACGCGACCGCCGCAACGTCGCCGCCGCGGAGCCGGGCAATGGAGTAGCTATCGGACGAGCCCGGCGGCACTGTGTCCTCGAAATCCCATCCAAAGAGACCGCTGTAGAAGGCGACGGCAGCATGCGGATCGGGTTGGCTCGTGTCGATCCAGCACGGCACCCCCGCCACGTATCCATCTCGCTCAAGCATCGATGCTCCCTTCTGGCTTGTTGGTATCCGGACGCACGCTACGCGCGATCTAGGCCAGGATCTGTCCTTAATCTTCGGGAACATGAAATCGCCATGAGCCAGACGTCGAGCCGACTTCTAGAACTGCTCTCCCTGCTTCAGGGGCGCCGCGACTGGCCGGGCAACGAGCTCGCCGACCGGCTCGAAGTATCCGGCCGGAC
>Ga0209772_10000130_pt1 | contig 17875 bp, 15 predicted proteins | sample BogFormECP03_OM1_FD_188235 | JGI IMG/M metagenome (GOLD analysis project Ga0209772, IMG submission 188235) | Bog forest soil microbial communities from Calvert Island, British Columbia, Canada - ECP03_OM1 (SPAdes) (version 2) | ecosystem: Environmental > Aquatic > Freshwater > Wetlands > Bog ... | reverse complement strand
TGACCAAGCGATTGCGAGTCAAGGCAGCAACGCCAGCCCCAACAGCGGCAGCATAACTACCACCGCGAATGGAGACTTGTTGTTAGGCGCTATTCTGACAGCCGACGGGGAGACTGTTACAGCCGGGAGCGGATTCCAGATCGTCGAAAGCGTACCGGCAAAACCAAACACCAAGTTGATAATCGAATACCAGGTTCAGGCATCGTCTGGCTCGACTTCCTCGAGCGCAAAGTTAAGTTCAGCCGACCCCTGGGCGGCCGGCATTGCAGCCTTCAGGCCTTGACCATAAGTTCAGTTCGGATGCACAACTTTTGATTCCACTATAGGCTTGCGTCACCGATGCGCACGGAATGTTGCGCGCAGTAAGCCTAGGATGGTGCTTCAGTGATGACTGTTGCGAGAACCGTGGTGCGGGTGGCGGCGTTGTTGGGTTTTTCCGCTGCGTGCGCAGTGTCGGCCAGTAGCGGAAACCCCGAAGTGAGAGTGCGGGTGCAGGACCCTAAGGGCGGCATGATCTCGAAGGCCTTCGTAGTGATTCATCATGAATGGGATGCGCGTGCAAATGAGGGCGTCGAACAACATCAGCAAGATGAGCTGATGCGCGTTCCATTTGATGGCACCTCCGACTTCGTGATCACGGTGAAGCCGGGCTTTTATGACGTCTACGTTTCAAGCTTCGGTTACGACCCAAAATGCATGAAGGTGCATCTGCAATACGGCGCGGATCGAGCGCTGGTATTCCAACTCGCGGAAAACAAATGGATCTACACGCCCATGGTCGAGTAGTTTCCTCCCGTGTGATCCATCGCTTCATGGTGGGATCGGTTGCGTTCGCACGTGCTCCGTTGTCTTGAGTTCACTTGATGCTACACTCGCCAAATGAAACAGCGATTTCATTTTCTTGCTTGCTGTTTTATCGGCATCGCGTTTTTTGTATTGCCCAAGCTTTCTTTCGCCGCAGGTGACCGTTACTGGGTCGGTGGCAGCGGCAAGTGGTCAAACACCGCTCACTGGTCGGCGACTAGCGGCGGTTCCGGCGGCGCTAGCCTTCCTGACTCCCAGACGAGCTGCTTTTTTGATGCGAACTCGTTTTCCGGCGCTTCGCAATCGGTTGCACTCGACGCGGACGGCGCGTGCTGGAATGTTAACTGGACGGGGGCTACCCATAATCCTACGTTCAACTTCGGGACGAGCACGCTCACGGTCGGCGGCGCCCTAACGCAAATCGCCGCGATGTCCGTCGGCGGCACGACTGGGAGCGTCTACGCCCACGTGCTAACGCTGAATCCCAATGCCGGCTCGCAGTACAACCTCACGGGCATCACGACGGACGAGCTCGTCTCGAACGGCTCGGCGGGAAACATCGTGAACGTCTCGGGAAATTTTACGGTAAACACGGAAGTCTCTGCCGACTACCTCGATATCACGAACTCGACCTGCACCGCACCTTCATGGGCGCTCTGCTATGCCGGAACGCACAGCACGAACGGCGGGGGAAACAGCGGCTGGACGTTTACCGCGCCAGCGAAACCCATTGCTTCGACCATCGCTGTTTTTCCGAACCTCTTTTTCGGCGCGTCCACTCCGGACGCCGCGGCGAACTGGATTGTCGTCCAAGGTCACTATGCCTACACGGCAAACTTTTACGACGGAAATATTTCTAACGCCACTTCCGGTAGCATCTCGATGCTCGACGTCTCGAATCCAGCGGCACCAGTAGACGTCGGTACGATGACTTTCCCGTTCCATAATTTGCCGACCGCGATCAACATTTCGGGAAGTTATGCATATGTAACCGATTTCGGATACAGCGGACTTACGGTTCTCGACGTGTCGAACCCGGCGAACCCGGTGCTCGTTTCGACTTCAGCGCTCGGCAACGGGAATATCGCGGTCAGTGGAGACTTTACGCTCGGCGGGGGGAAGTACGCTTACATTTTGAACGGCACCGCCTTCAAGATATTGGACGTTTCGAATCCCGCATCGACAACCGTCGACTCGACTATCAAAATACAAAACGATCTGGGCGGCATTTATACCGCTGGCCATTACGCCTACATTTCGCCAGCGGCCGGCGGTCTCTACGTCGTGGACATCACGAACCCGTTCTCGCCGAGCATTGTGGCAAGCACTGCTTTCGGCGTGATGAACCAAAATGACGCCGATTCCGTGTTCGTTTCCGGTAACTACGCGTACGTTACGAATTTCGGCGGCAACTACGTATATGTTGTGGATGTATCGAATCCCCATTCCCCAACCGTCGTTGGCAGTGTGCCGGTATCCGGCGGTCCTGCGGGCATCTTCGTCGCCGGTCATTATGCGTATATTACCGAATACAATGCTGAGGAGGTTGCCGTCGTTGACGTATCGATCCCGGCTTCGCCGCAACTTGTTGAGACGCAGACTACGAGCGGATTCGGGAACGGCGGTGGAAGTCCGAATCATGTATTCGTCTCGGGCCAGTATGCGTACACGGCAAATTACGACGGTCACAGCGTTTCGATACTCAACGTATTTACGCCTACCTCGTCGCCGCCGCGTATTGATTCCCGCCAAAAATAGCTGCCCGAGGACGATCTCCATTTGTCGGCGTTTCTAGCAGCGGCTCTGGGAGCGGAAATCTGTCGACGGCAGTAAACCTCGTTACATTCTGCGTAGATTGCCGCCGAGCCAGACATCTCCATTGCCAAACGCGATGACGCAAATCGACTGGGCGATGCCGGGAACTGAACCCGGCTAGCAGGTCGGACGGGGAAGCACCTAACTTCGCAAGTCGCGGCAGGTTTCGGAGAGAACGCGGAGCTTCCTGCGGGTGATATCGAGCGGAACGTGGCCAAATCCGCATTCGCTCGTGAGTAGGAGACGCTCGGGCGAGAAATATTCCAGTGCAGGCTTCATGCGATCGCGGACTATCAGCGGCGTCTCGATTGCGTCGCTGCGCTGATCGATTACGCCGAGCGCGAGATCGCCCTTGAAATTCCACTGTTCCCACAAATCCATCAAGTCATAGCTTAGCGTGCAGTGTTCGAGCAGCACTTCGTCGATCTTTACGGCACGGAACGCGGGAACGAGATCGGTGTATTTGGTGAAATAAATGCGCTTGCGGCGCGGATTCCCGCCGCAGACGTGGAGCGCGACTCGGACTGGCGGGAGCGCGGCGATTAGTTCGTTGAGGATTTCGGCGGACCAGACGCTGTCTTCGGGTGACTCGGTCCACATGGGCTCGTCGAATTGTATGTAGTCGCAGCCTGCGGCAATTACTTCGCGGAGTTCGTCGGCGAGCGCTTTGGCGTAGGCGCGGCAGAGGGATTGCGCGTCGGGATATAAATCGGGGCGTTGGTTGACGCTGAATTGGGTGAGGACGTGCGGGCCTGTGACGGTTTGCTTTACGCGCGAGGTTGCGGGAGCGGCGGCGCGGGCGATTTTCCAATTGCGAGCTAGCTCGAAACGCGGATTTTTGATTTCGCCGACGACGCGGGCACATTCGATGGCGAAGCCGGCGGTGCCGAAACTTTGTTTGAGCATGCCGTCGAACGACACGCCGTCGAGGCGCTTTTGATAGAAATAGTACATGTTCTCGCGATAGCCCTCGCCGTCGGTGATGACGTCCAGTCCCAGCTCGGCCTGGTCGCGCGCGGCCCAGCGAATTAGTTCGTCGATCTCGGCGCGGTTAAGCTCCGGCTTTTTCATGGTGTCTTCCACGCTGGTATTGCGCGGGTAACTTCCAACGACGGTGCTGGTGAATGGTTTCATTTTTTCATCGCTCGATTTAGACGGGGGGCAGGCTCGAGGAAGCCCGTGCTTCGTTGATGTGCGCACGAACGCCTTCTTCAAGAGAGCGCGGCGCGAAATCGATTTCACGAATTAGGCGCGTGCCGTCCTGATTGTCAATCAGCGGAGTGCTGCTGCCGTTGCTAGCAAAGTTGATCTGCGCGTTGGGAAGCCATTTCCTCACGGTGGCGGCGAGCTCCGCGGCGCTGGCGCACTGGCCTCCGCTGTTGTAGGCAAAATGCGCGAGCTTGGGCTTGAGGGCGAGGCGCACGAGTTGCTCGGCGCAATCGTCTTTGTAAATCCAGGTGTCGCGCGAGTCTGGGCCGAACGGAAGCGTGACTGGTTGGCCCACCGCGGGCTTGGATGCGAAATGCTCGGCCCACATGACGGAGCTGCGCTTGCGGCCATGGCCGAAAACGACGGGGGGCCGGGTGCAGACGATGCTTGTGCCACTGCGCTCGACGTAACGGCGGCCCATGTGCTCGTTGAGAAGTTTCATGACGGCGTAAGTGAACGTATGAGCAGTTGGATCGCAGAAATCGTCTTCGACGACGGGGCGGTTGCCAAATAGTTTTTGAGATGGGCCGTAAACGGTTTCGCTGCTGGTGAACACGAGCCGCGCGAGTTTGCAATGCGCCGCGGCTTCGAACATGTTCGTCGTTCCGAGGACGTTAACGCGTGTGGAGAGGCAACTGTCTTCGTCAACGCGCGGGCCAACCACATAGGCGAGATGAATAGCGTGAGTGATGCCAGGATGCTTTTTGAAGACGGCCGACACGTCGCGAGAATCGCTTACGTCCATGGCTACGGCGTCGAATTCAGTATTGGTGCGATTCGCTGCGGCGCGGAGATCGGCGATTGCTCCGGAGTCCGAGGAATGATCGGCGGAGACAGTTGGAATGCCGCGATCGAGCAGATTGTGCAGCACGCGCTGCCCGATGAATCCGAGGCCGCCGGTGACGAGGAATTTCACGTTGCACCTAATTCGCTCAGCCGATTCAGAACGCTGGCCATTATCGGATCGAAGACAGCACGCAACATCTCGCCCAGAGGGGCGTGCGCGCGCATTATCGAATTGCTCCCAGTGTGTAGCGCCCGCCGTCCACGATGAGCGTCTCACCGGTGACCGAATTGGCTTCCGCGGCAAGGAAAAGCGCGGCGGCAGCGCAATCGCCGGCGCTCGCGAGATTTTGAAGCGGGGTGGCCTTCTGCTCGGCATCGAAGAGCGGATCAGAATCGGCGCGCCCGGCGAAGTGCGTGCGGATAAGGCCGGGCGCAACCGCATTAACGCGAATTTCGGGCGCGAGGGCGCGGGCTAGCGATTTTGTCATGGTGATGACGCCGGCTTTTGCAGCGGCATAAACCATCGAGCTTGCCAGGCCGGTGAAACCGGAAACCGATGCGACGCTTACGATCGATGCGCCGGGGTGCTTCAGCAAATGCGGAACGGCGGCGCGGACGCAGTAGAAGACGCCCTTCAAATTGATATCGAGAGTCTTGTTCCAGATTTCGTCGCTGAGATCATCGAGCTGGCGATGCGGCACGGGAGTGCTCCAGCCGGCATTGTTAATCAGGAAGTCCAGGCGCCCGAATTCGCGCGCCACCCGTTCCATCATGGCGCTTACTTCCGCACCTTTCGAGACATCGGCGGCAACGGAGATCGCTCGTCCGCCGACGGCGCGAATCTGCGAAACGACTTCTTCGGCGGCCTCGCGGGAGCGACTGTAATTCACAGCGACGCTCGCGCCTTCGCGCGCAAACAGCAGTGCGATGGCGCGGCCGATTCCTGTGCCAGCTCCCGTCACGAGCGCCACTCGATTTTTGAGTTTGGATTCGGCCATTACTTTTTCTCTACCAGTTGTTCGAATTTTGAAGCGTCGCGATAGGTGACGGTCTGCAGATGCTCGCAGTAAAGGATCAACTCCCCGGGCATTTTGAAGACCTCGTAGGAGACGCGCACCATTCCCATCTTCGGATATTTGGGAGTTTTTTCCAGATTGGTGCGAATGGTGTAAATCGTGTCGCCAATGAACGCGGGTTTGATGAAGCGCAGCTTGTCGTAACCGTAGCTGAAAGTGTGTATGCAATTGTGCGCCATTAGGCCAAGGCCGAGGCTGAAGACCATCGCGCCAGCTACGAGACGGCGGCCGAATATTCCCTCTTCGCGGGCGAAGACGTCGTCGGCTACGTAGGGATGCATGTCGAGGACGATAGCGTTGAAGAGCATGCTTTCGCCTTCGGAAATGGTACGGCGTATGGAACGAGAACGCAGGCCGACTTCGAAATCTTCGTACTGCCAGTTTTCGGCGTTCCAGATGGCAATTTCCTTGTGTTTGGCGGGATCGGGATTCGGATTTTGCACAGATCTCCTCCGAGCCAGCTAAGCGGACGGTTTGCGCTGCGCCAGCAGAATATGCTCGCAGTACATCACTACCTCGCCGCGTTGATTGACCACTTCGCAGGCTTCGACGACGCGGCCGTGTTCCGGGCGCTTCGGCTCTTCTTTTTTTTCCTTGATGATGACCCGGGTGTGAATCGTGTCGCCAATGAACACGGGCTTCGGAAATCTTAGGCGATCGTAACCGTAGGTGAACGCGGCGGGATTGATCTGGCCAGCAGTGAGGCCGATACCGATAGCAAACGTCATGGTGCCATGCGCGATACGGCGGCCAAACGGGGTAGAGCGGGCGAATTCTTCATCCATGTGATGAGGGAAGAAATCTCCGGTGTGGCCTGCGTGGATCACGATGTCGGCTTCGGTGATGGTGCGTCCGGTGGTGACTCGCGCGGCGCCTACGACGTAATCTTCGAAATATTCAAGCTTGGTCATGGTTTGAGACTCCGGCCGGCAGTAGCAGTGCGCGTTTACCTCCGATTCCTGCCGTCAGTCTTTCGCTGGCCGATCGAAGCCTTTCTCTGATTTGCTTTGCTCCGAGCCGAGCGCCGATTCGCTTGATGAACGGCACGGACATAGCGGCGATGGCCTCGCCGTGCTGATTGACGATCGGGTAGCTTATGTTCAGCACGCCGTTAACCTGATAGCTCGGAATTTCTTCATAGCCGCGGGCGCGGATTGCGGTCAGATGCTTTTCTACTCCGCGCGGAATCGGCCGGCGGGAGCGGCGCTGCCACGCGGCGAATGCGCGCTGCCTTGCTGCCGTAGATTGGAACGCGAGAATCACGTGCCCCGATGCGGTGTCGAACAAATCCACTTGAGCGCCTAGGCGGAGCGAAAATCCCATGCTGCCTGGTGCATCCACTTGAGCTACGACGATGACGGCGGCGTCGCTCAACATCGCGAGGTGGCAGGACTGACCGGTGTGATTCGCGACTTCCTGCAACAGAGGCCTTGCTTGGACTATGAGACGCTCGAGCGGGTGATGGCGGTGGGCGAGTTCGAATAATTTGAGGGTGAGTTCGAACCGTTCGCCGCGAGCAGCCTCGCAAATGTAGCCGCGCTTTTCGAGACACACGAGCATTCGAAAAATCTCACTGATGCTCCGGCCGAGGTGCCGGGCGACTTCGGCGCCGGTCAGGCCGGCGGACCGGGAGGCAAAAAGTTCGAGGATATCGAGGCCCTTTTCCAGGGCGGGCGCGGAGTAACGGCCGCGGGCGGGTATCGATCGGCGGCGAATTCGTGAAAGCATGTGCTTCATGGCGGCTGCGGAGAGCATACCTCATTGTTTTTCTAATGAAAATGATATTTCATTTGTGCAATACTCATGCCGCTCGTTCCGCGCGTGATGGATTTTCAACTGGCGGTGTTTAATGGCTTCCGGTAGCGATCAGAGACCATTACAGGGTTTGCTGGTCCTCGATTTCTGCCAGTTTCTTTCGGGGCCACTGGCCACGCTGCGTTTGGCGGACATGGGCGCGCGGGTGGTGAAGATCGAGCGGCCGGGAACGGGCGATCTCGGGCGTACGCTGTACTTGAGCGATACGGACGTCCATGGCGAGAACACTCTTTTTCATGCGATCAATCGCAACAAAGAGAGCTTTGCGGCGGATCTGAAGAATCCGCTCGATCTGGAACTATTGCGGAAGCTGATCGCGCGGGCGGACGTCATGGTTCAGAATTTTCGTCCCGGCGTGATCGAGCGCTTGAACCTCGACCACGATTCCCTTTCGAAGATCAATCCGCGGCTGGTGTATGGCTCGGTGACGGGCTATGGAAATGCGGCGGCGTGGCGAGAGCGGCCGGGGCAGGACTTGCTGGCGCAGGCGCGATCGGGCGTGATGTGGTTGAGCGGCGACGAGGGCGATCCGCCGACGCCGATGGCCTTGGCCATCGCCGACATGCTTGCAGGACACAATCTCTGCGAGGGAATTCTCGCTTGCCTGGTGCGGCGGGGCACGACGGGACTGGGCGGGCTGGTGGAAACTAGCCTGCTGGAATCGCTGATCGATTTCCAATTCGAAGTGTTGACGACGCATATGAATGACGGGCGGCGTCCCCCGCAGCGCAGCGCCTATCGAAATGCGCATGCCTATCTGGCAGCACCGTACGGCGTTTACGACACGGCCGACGGGCATTTGGCGCTTGCGATGGGACATCTTCCTACGCTGGGAAGACTTCTGGACATTCCAGAGCTCGAGAAGGTGGCGGATTCGGCGGAGGGATTTCGCCGCCGCGACGAACTGAAGCGATCGATCGCCAACCGGTTGCGCGAGCAGACGACAGGGCACTGGCTCAATATTCTCGATCCGGCAGACATTTGGTGCTCGGAAGTTCTCGATTGGCCGAAACTCTTCGCCAGCGAGGGTTTCAAGCAGCTGGACATGGTGCAAACGCTTCGAGATGCCCGCGGGTTACAAGTGCTGGCTACGCGGCTGCCGATTCGAATCGGCCATGAGACCTTGAAGAGTTCGAAGCCCGCGCCGAAAGTTGGCCAGCACACGGAGTCGATCAAGGAGGAATTTGGGCTTTGATAGTCCGCGTGGCCAAACCAGCGGAGGCGGCGCCTCAAATCTTTGAGCTGCCAGAATCTGGAATTCAGCTCAGGCGATAGACGTGAATGGCGTTTCCGTGAAACAGTTTTTTTTGGTTCGCTTCGCCGGCACTGGAGGTCAGAGCTGTAAGCGTCTCGACCCATCGCGCGTAGGTGGATGACAGCGTGCAGACCGGCCAATCGCTGCCGAACATGACGCGATCCCAGCCGAAGCATTCGAGGACGTGGTCGATGAAGGGACGAAGATCTTCGGGAGTCCAATGCTGGGGATCGGCATACGCGACCAGGCCGGAAATTTTGCATGCGACCGTGGCAAATTTTGAAATCTCGCGAATGTGTTCGCGCCAGGGATCGAAGGCTTTTTCTTTCACTTGAGGCACGCCGCAGTGATCGAGAATGAAATTCACGCCGGGGCACTGACGGACCAGCGAGATTGCGATGGGGAGTTGGCGGGCGAGAACGCAAATATCGAACGAGAGGCAATCGTTGGCGAGACTGCGGACATTTTCGATGAACGTCTTGCCCTGGGCGAGTTCGTCGGGCTGGGTGTGCAGGACGCGGCGAACGCCCTTCAGTTTGGGATGGCCGGCGATTTGTCGGATGTAATCGCGGAACGACGGATTTTCCGGGCGGGCGCAGGCCACGACGGCCTGCATGGGATTGTCGGGGCGATCGGCTAGCGCGAGGATATGCCGGGTTTCCTCCAGCATGAACGGCTCGTCCACATCGGCTTCGACGTGCACGCTTTTTTCGACGCCGAGCCCGCGAATGGACGCGAGATAGTCGGACATGCGGTAGGGACGATTCAGTGCTGGATAATCTTTCAACCAGGTGTAGGTAAATTGTCTAGGGTTCCAGAGATGCTGATGAGTGTCGATGATTTTCATTTTCGAATTTGCTCCTCCGGATGCTAGTCCAGATGAAAGACTTCTTCCATCTCGGCCCACCATTCGCCTTCGCGGCGCGAGTCGAGGGGTTTCTGCAACGGCATCATGATGGCCCACCATTCTTGCGTTTTGGGGTCGGCGGCCATTCGGGCCATGTCGGCTTTGAAATTGGAGCCGTGGTATTCGAAGTAGCCGAACAGAAGATTGTCTTTCAGGAAGATGGAATAGTTGCGGATATGGCATTTCGATATCATCGCGAGAATTTCGGGCCAGACTGCCGCGTGATATTTCTTGTAGGATTCCAGAGTCTCGGACCGGACTCCGATCACCGAACCGTAGCGTTTCATGGGGCTTCGTCCTTTCGGTTTGCGCCGGGCGGCTTGCCCTGCCCGGTGCTCCTGGCGATGAATTCATCAAAAGGCGCGGGATTGCGATGAGTGCTCATCGGATTGTTTCGTTGGAAGCGCGCGACTTGCGATTTCCGTTGCATGAGGGCGCGGGCAGCGACTCCGTGCATTCGGGTACGGAGTACGCGTTCGCGACCACGCTGCTTGGCACTGGCGGTCGGGAAATCTTCGGGACGGGGATCGTGTTGACGCTGGGCTTGGGGAACACGCTCGTGTGCGAAGCGATCGAGATGCTTGGCGGCGAATTGATTGGCCGGGAGATCGAGGAGTTGATGGCGGATTTTGGGACGGTGAGCCGCAGGCTGGCGGAGCATCCGCAGCTTCGCTGGCTCGGGCCGCATAAGGGCGTGGTGCATCTGGCGCTGGCGTCGATTACGAATGCTTGTTTCGATCTCTGGGCCAAGGCGCGCGGAGTGCCGCTTTGGCGGTTGCTGCTCGATCTTAGTCCGAAGCAAGTCGTAAGTCTGCTGGATTTGAGTTACCTCGAGGACGTGATGACGATGGAAGAGGCGGAAAAGATTTTGCAGCAGCACGCCGCGACGCGCAGCGAGAGAGAGGTTATCCTGCGGCGCGGGTATCCGGGATACGACACGTCGGTTGGCTGGTTTCAATATGACGATGCGCGAGTGAAAGATTTGGCGCGCGCGGCGCTGGATCGCGGCTTTCGGGCGTTCAAACTGAAAATTGGTTCGCGTGACGGTGGGCGGGATGTGCGACGAGCATTCATGCTGCGGGAATTGGCCGGCGCGGACGCGCTGGTGATGCTTGACGTCAACCAACAGTGGAATCTGCCGACGGCGATCCGAATGTGCGGGGAGCTTCGCGAGATGAATCCCTATTTCGTGGAAGAACCTACGCACCCTGACGATATTGAAGCTCATCGGACTTTGGCGGAGGCGATTGCGCCGACGCGCATCGCGCTGGGCGAGCACGTGCCGAATCGAATCTTGTTCAAGAATTTCATGCAGGCTGGTGCGCTGCATTTCGTGCAGGCGGATTGCACGCGGCTGGCGGGGATCTCCGAATTTATTGCGGTGAGTCTGCTGGCGCGCAAATTTGGGTTGCCGGTGGCGCCGCACGTCGGGGACATGGGTCAAATTCACCAGCATCTGGTGCTCTTCAATCACATTGCCATCGGGCATGAAGCGCTGTTCCTCGAATGCATTCCCCATATGCGTGAACATTTCGTTCATCCAGCGCGCATTGAGGGTGGGGTTTATGTCACGCCGCAGACGCCGGGCAGCACTTCGGACTTCGTCGGCGTTTCGCCGGCCCTGAGCACTACGCGGTAATTTCCTCCGGCCGGACCGCGCGCTTTTCGGCCATCGAGCGATATTCGGCGAAGACGATCTGAAGCGTGCGCAGGTTGTCGCGTCCGCTGGTTTCAGGCTCTGATCCATCTTCGATTGCGCGCATCAGCGAAGCCATGGGGCCGACGAACGCGTCCGGAATCCACATACTGTCGAGGCGCGCGGAAAACCAATAACCGTTGTTGCGCTTGGACATGAATTCGAGAGTGTCGGGCCGGCCGGTCGGGTAGTTGTACATCAGGCCGATCGTGCCCTTGATTACGCCCTCGGTTCCCTCAAGACGAAAAATCGCATAGGGATCATCCTGCCAAGTCGAGTGGCACGCGTCGATTAGCACTTGCAGGCCGGAGTTGTAATCCCAGATGGTCAACGTCTTTGTTTCGGCCTGAGTTGTCTCTGCGGGTCCGCGGCTGCCGCTGGTGAAAACGGACGTGGGATCACCTAGTAAGTAGCGGAGCGAGTCGATGTAGTGAATGCTGTGAAACATGACCTCGAGGCGCTTGCCTTGATAAATCCAGGGCCAGAGGCTCCAGTCGGTATTGCAATGGACTTGAATGGTGCCGTACGTCGGAATGCCTAGCCAGCCGTCTTCAATCAGAATGCGGGCGCAGCGAATGCCGGCGTCCCAGCGCATTTGTTGATTGACGGCGATTTTTACTTTTGCGGCTTCGGCGAGTTCGACGCTGCGTACCGCTTTAGCGTACTCATCGGCAAACGGCTTCTGGCAAAGCAAGTGGCGTTTTGCAGCACTAACTTTTTCGACGATCTCGAGTTGTCCGGCGGGATAGACGGCGACATCGACGATTGCGACATCGCGATCTGCGAGCAGTTCCTCGATGCTGGCGTACACCTTCGGGATCGCATGTTGCTTGGCGGTCTTCTCGGCGGCTTCGCGGTCGCGATCGGTGATACCCACGACCCGGAAGCCAGCCTTTTTATAGGCCGGCAAATGAGCATAGTTGATGATTCCGCCGGCGCCGATGATGGCGATTCCGTGCTTCAGATTTCGCGGCATTCTCGGTTTGTAATCAAGATGAGGAAAAACTTCGGACATAGTTGTCGTCTTTCTTCTCGCCTTCGCGATTGACGCCGGCAATTCCAGCTTCAGATCAACAACGTTGTCGTCGCCGTCGAACCAGCGTCCGCTCGATTTTCATCTTGCGCCGGAGGTGCGCAGATTCTCGACGATGGCGATCGCTTTCTGGGCGTCGGAATCTTGCGGATCGAGATCGATCGCTTTTCGCAACTCGGCTTCTGCTTCTTCGAATTTTCCCGTCTTGCAATAGAAAAGGCCCAGATTGTGGTGCAGATGCGCGGCATCAGCGCAGGCGCCGCACAACTGAATGGCCTCCCGCATTTGCTCGATGGCCTGGGGCCAGTTTTGCGCCGCGGCAGCTTCTAGCGCGAAGTTGCCGAGCTGCTGAACTCGGTCGGTAATTTGCTGCTGCTTCTGCAGCTCGTCGAAGCGCTGCTGGTACTGCTGCGCTTGCGGATCGTGCTGCCTCTCGAGTGCGCGCGCGAGATTGTAGAGCGCCTGCGACTGGTTGGCATCGGTCTCGAGCGCGAGCTTCCAGTGCTCGATGGCTTCTGCCGGCCTTCCGAGCTTCTCGAGACCCTGTCCCAGGAGGAATTGCGCGTCGGCTTGATCTGGCTGGAGCTCGACAACTTTTTCCAGAAGATCCGCCGAGCGCTTTACGTTGCCGCTTTGCCGCTCCACTAGGGCCAGAAAATAGAGGGCGCTTGAAAAGCTGGGCTGGAGCGTGCTGGCAGTTTCCAATTCCTTGCGGGCTTCGCTGTAGTCACCGGATTCGAAATAGAAGCGGCCGAGATTGAAATGCGCGGCGGCGGACTTGGGATCGAGGCGGATAGCTTCAGAAAACTCCTTCATGGCACTGGAACGATCGAAGCGATCCGCTAACGCGATTCCCAAATTCAAATGCGCTTCGGAAGAATCCGGCTGCAGCTCGACGGCTTTTCGAAAGCTGACAATCGCTTCTTCCCCGCGGCCGAGTTTTGCTTGCACCATGCCGAGAGCGCCAAAAGCGGCAGCGTCATTGGGATTGCCTTTCAGAGCAGCGCGAAATTGCGTTTCGGCTTCAGCTAGTTGTCCGTGGCGGGCCAGCGTGAGGCCGAGATTGACGAAAGCACGCGAGTAAGAGGGATCGTAGAACGCGGCCCGCTGGAATAGCGGCGCGGCCTCGTTATCCTTGCCCTGCTGCGTATAGAGGACACCGAGATTGTTCAAAGCTTCCGCGTACTTCGGGTTGCTTTGAATTGCGGCTTTGAGTTCTCGCTCCGCTTCGGCCTTGCGGCCCCCAGTGAGTGCGAGCAGTCCGAGTTGATTGTGAGCGACGGCGAGCTGCGGATCGAAACGAACGGCGCGCCTTAGTTCAAGGATTTCGCCGGATGCATCACCGAGGCGCTCGAGGGCCAGGGAAAGGTTATAGTGCATTTGAGCGTCGTCGGGGACGAGGAGCAGAGCTTTGCGATATATCTCCGCGGCGGCTCGCGCATTCCCCGACGCGAACATTTTATTGGCTTGATCGTTCAGCTTGGCCACTTCGGCGTTCTGGCCTTCCTGGCCGGCGAGTTTGGCGTACTTCGCGCGCTCCGCTTTCGCAGAAGCAATCGCGCCCTTCTTCTCATACAGAGCGGCCAGCTGCTGATGAGCTTCCGGCTCCTTTGGGGAAATTTTCTCGGCGGCCTCGAACTCGTGGATGGCTTCATCAGTGCGTCCGGTATGAACGAGTGCGAGCCCAAGATCTTTGCGAACTTCGTAATCTCCCGGCGCTAGATGCGCTGCCTTCAAGAAAGCTTCGCCGGCTTTATCCCAATCTTCGAGACCTCCATAAGCTAATCCCTCAAAGTGATATCCCTGGGCATCGTTCGGCTGGCTCTCGATATATTCCGCGAGCACTGGGAGTGCATCTGCATATTTCTTCTGCTCGAGCAAGGCGTGTCCGAGAGCAAGCTTTGCCGGCGCCGTATTCGGCTCGAGGCGCAGGGCTTCGCGGAATTCGGTGATGGCATCGGCGGACGTCTCCTCTTGCTGAGCGAGAACGGCGCCAAGCGCGAGGTGTGCGCTAGCGGAATCGGGATGCTCGGTGGTGAATTGCCGGAGAGTCGCGATCGCCTTTGGGAAATCGCCGCTTTGCGCGTAAGCGGCGCCTAGAGCAGCCTCGAGCGACACGGCATCTTCGGCGGACGGCGAAAGTGTGAGCGCTACTTCCAGTACGGCGATGGCATCGTCGAATTTCTTCTGAGACGCCAGGACGCGCGCGAGATCGATCGCGCCAAGTGGAAAATGCGGATCGGCGTGAAGAACGGCTTGATATTCGGTGGCGGCCTCGGGAAGTTTCTTCTCGGCTTCGAGAAGCGCGCCGAGGGCGTGATGGGCGCTGGCGGAGTCAGGCTTCTCGGCGATTACGGTACGCAGCTCTTCCGCCGCGTGAGTGCGATCGCCACGCTTCATCAGGGCAATAGCGAGGTTGTATCGAGCTTCATAATTCTTGGCGTCGAGATGCAACGCGGCTTGGAATGAAGATATCGCGCAAGTCTCGAGGCCTTCCTGGGCGAATAGGGCGCCAAGCGTGTTGTATGCTCCGGCCGTGGGATGGTCGGCGACGGTATCGAGGAGCTGCCCGAGAGCCTCCGTGGCCTTCGACGGACGTAAGCACTGTCCGGGCAGCGGCTGAGCGGGTGCCGAGGCAGGGGCTGGAGCGCGTGGAGCAGTGGGAGTTTGCTGCAGCGCGGCCGAGGGCGCCGCATTCGCCAACGAAATTGGCGCGAGAACTGCAATCGATATTACGCTTTTCCTGAATGTCAGCACTGAAAGTGGGCCCGATCCTTGAGCGGGTTGAAGAACCGCCGAAGTATATTCCCTGGCATCGGCTATCGCTAGATGGATCGGTCGAGAAACCGATGAGTACGGCGTGCAACCGAAAGGAAATTCCGGACGTTTGGTTGATCGGGAGGCAGGGTATGGGAATTTCATGAAGGTGCTGATCGGGTGGCTGTCTCCGGGGGAGCGCTCGGGATTGTTGGTACTCGCTCTCTCCTGATTTTTTCCGATCAGCACCTCCTGTCTTCAAACGCTGGTTCGAGAAAATTGCTACAGTTCGTTTCTGCTCGGGCGGCTCGGACTACCTGTTAGAAGTAGAACTTTAGGCCGAGCTGAATCTCGCGCGGCTGAGTCACCGTGCTGGTCACCTGACCGAAGTTGGGACTCTCCAAACTGCTGATCGGAATCGATAACACTTCGGCGTTTGTGATGTTAAACATCTCGACGCGGAACTCGAATCTCTTGCTTTCCGTAACCGGGAACGACTTGAAAACCGAGAAATCGAGGTTGCGGTACCAATCCGAACGCAGGGAGTCGCGGCCGAGGTCTCCAAAAGTAAACGCTGGGGGCGTCACGAAGGAAGCCGGGTTGAGCCATTCCATGGCGTTCTTGTTGGAGGCATAAGGGGAACCAACGATATTTGCCCGCTCGTAGCCGTAGCCATTGCCGTAGTTAAAGTTGCCGGTGTTGGCGATATCTTTGCCGGACCCGACATCAAAAGGAGAGCCAGAGTGGAGACCGAGCACGCCGTTCACATTCCAGCCGCCGATGACATAGTCCACGATAGAATTACCCGAAGAGAAGCGCTTGCCTTTGCCAAACGGCAGATCGTAAACGAAGGCCGCTGAGAAGTTCTGAGGGAGATCTGTGGCCGAAGGGCCCTTGTCGGCTCGCGGATTGTAAGGATCCTGAGTGGAGCAACCTTCGACTCCATACCATCCGGAGCAGGCTAGGTCCAAGGCTTTCGACCAGGTGTAGGAAACCAGGTAGGTCAACCCATGCTCATTCCGTCCGTTGAGTGAAACCTGCAAAGCGTTATAGGTGCTGCTTCCCGTACTTCTATCGAAGGCAGTGGCTGAGATGTAGGGGAACGGCGCGCGAAGTTGCGGATCGCCGGGACCCGGCGTGGTGGCTACGTTGTAGGCGCCACCGATATCGAGTTTCTGGCCTCGGGAGCCGACGTAGTTGGCGGTAAGAACTGTTCTTGAGGTCACTTGCTGCTCGACGCCGAAATTCCACTGGTCGGCATACGGGCGCTTTAAATAAGGATCGGCGAACCAAGTTGACTGAGAGAACGGCAGTGCCGGCGGCAACGGCTGACCGCTTCCGAGGCTAAAAGGATCAAGCGAGGTCGCAGTTGGAGTGCCCGTTACGGGATTCAGGTTGCTTGCGCCGAGCTGGCCGACACCTGGCCAAGTGCCTTCGAAGTTTTGGGCAGTTTGCGTGATGGCTGCCCAGTTGTCATAGAAGCGCCCATAGCCGCCGCGGATTACGGTCTTTGGGAACACTGCATAGGCAACACCTACGCGCGGTTGCCAGTTGGTGTAGTCGTTGTGAAAGATGGCGCCGTTGCTGAACGGGGTGAGGATCACGTTTGCTGGGAGAGCGCCGGTTGGCGTCGGGATGCACGGCGCCGCCATCGTGGTAGCACAAGGTAGCGCGTTATGCCCCAGGATGTAGGTGCCATTAAACAAGTCCGTGTCGCCGAATTCGTTGTTCTTGTTTTTGTCGTCGCCGTAAATCGGAATCAACGTGAAGTCATAGCGCAAGCCGAGGTTGACACTCAGCTTACTGGTCACCTTCCATTGATCCATGAAATACAAGCCGTCCACCCAGCCGCCGTGCTCGGTCTCAATCACGTTCCTGCGGCTAGCGTTGTTCGGAATTCCCAACAGGAAGGATGCGAGTGCGTTGCCTCCTGAAAGATCGACGGCGCTGGCGGTGTTTGCGGCTGCGAAAATTACGCTGGAGTTGAGATACAGAGCGCCGGCATTGTTGCTGGCGAAGTTGGCGCCCATCCTGAACGTGTGGCGACGGTAAATCTTCGTGAAGTCGCCGCCCCATTGCCATATGTCCGAGACGTGAGTGTCGTCAACCTGCGCCGCGCCGTGGCCGCTGGGATTTGTGTTGCCGATATAACCCGAGATCACGACTTCCGGGTTCATCGTCACGCCGCCGATAAAATTGCCCGCAAAGTTCGGCGAAAAACCTACCGTCTGGAAGAAATTCGGAGGCGCACCGGGGTAGTTGGAACCTTGATCGATATTAATGCTGACGCGCCCAAAGCTCAGCACTAACAACGTGGTGCTGGAGAAGGAGTGCGTGTATCCGACCGCGATGTTGTAGCCATCGGTGACCTGATCGTGGACCAAGCCTGTAAATCCGCCCGAACCGCTAGCGGGCTGGCGAAACTGAGTGAAGCGCGCGAAGACGTTGTCGTTCAGCGAGAACTGGTGGTCCAGGCGCGCGCTGTACTCGTCCTGACGAACAATCGTTTTCGTGGTGTCGAGACCATTGAACGCTGGATTTCCTGTGTTGATCGGCGCGGGAAACAACGTCGACGCGTAGGTAACCATCCCCGTGCTGAGCATATTCGACGGTATCTTGTTGCACGGAATTCCGGCGGGTTGGATGTTGTTGGTAGCCGGCAGAGCGTTGCCGGACGGATCGCACATGAACGGCGAGTTGCTGAATCCAGACGCTCTGGTGG
>Ga0209772_10000128_pt1 | contig 17905 bp, 15 predicted proteins | sample BogFormECP03_OM1_FD_188235 | JGI IMG/M metagenome (GOLD analysis project Ga0209772, IMG submission 188235) | Bog forest soil microbial communities from Calvert Island, British Columbia, Canada - ECP03_OM1 (SPAdes) (version 2) | ecosystem: Environmental > Aquatic > Freshwater > Wetlands > Bog ... | reverse complement strand
GCAACTGCGCACGACATTCTGTCTCGTCCATCTGCGCCTTCGCAGCCGCTTCCCCAAGCTTGTACCCGAGCACATGGTGCAGAACGAAGGCTATGCGGGAGGTGGAATCGAGCAGCAGAATGGGGTTGCCGCTCAGGTCCTTGAGCGATTGAAATGTGGGTGAGTTGATCGCTGCGAAATGTGCGTAAAGCACAGCATCGAAGGCCGATGACTCACCTTCCCCTTCCGTTCTGGATTCGCGGCGTAACTGTTCTAACTCGAGTTCGACCGATCGTTCGAGCAAATCTGGCCCGGTGGTGATTTCCTCGAGAGATCCATCAATCGCCGTCATCACGACTGAAACGGCCACTCCGGGGTCGAGTATCAACAGGGACGCGGAATACGTATGCCGATCGAGATCGGACTCGATATGCTTGCCTGCCGCTTGGCTGATTTGTGGAGTCATCGCTTTGTACCTCCAACGAATGACCCTAAGGCAACCGACATGCCAAAACGGAGTTAAAGGCTGTGGACCGTAATTTACTGGAAACACAGGGCCTCCGGGATAGGTGGGCTGGGTGTTTTGTGTGGACGGGTTGAAAGTGTCGAAGGTCGTTGACATCCCGTCACAACAGTGGCTTTCGACTCCGAATCAGCGACGAAGATTAGGGATGGACCCGAACGGCGTCAAATAACTGAGCTCCAAGGTACTTGGCTGCCTGGACAGACTCTCGCCCCCGCAGGGTCTAGAAATCAGCATTTACTTCACCAATGTGGAAGCGCGATTGCGATTGCACTATTGGATCGAACCATCGGCGACGAACGATGTTCCCCGGAGAAACGTTCGATGCCCAAGACTTACGAACGTGGCTTCTGTGACCAATATTAGGATTGTGACGATATTCTCATTGCTCATACTCGCTGCAAGGGCAGTCTTCGGCGATGTGCATCTGGGTGATGTTACATGTGTGTCGTCCGTAAACACACGCGAAGTGCAGGATGAACGAGATCCTAACGATGCAGGGGACTGCGTTGCACTTGGCGAACTAGATATCGCTTTTCATACCAATAACAGCGGTCCGCCGACCATAGGCATAGTTCTAACGGATCCACACGGACGCCGCATTGGTTTCGATCCGCTCACAAAACGTGGCTGGCAGGAATTGCCCGTGGCCCAAGGCTCGATCGATTGTGATGAGTCGGACGGCAAGAATGCATGTCGCGGATTAGTCGAAGTCTGTGGAGCGCTAAGCGGAACCTATAAACTCGAAATTATTGCGAACGCAGCTTCCGACTACACTCTAGCTATTTCGGCCCGGAGCCAAGACGTTCGAGACGGACAACACCCGTGGTCCTCATATTCCGATTATGATTTGATCAGCATCCCCATTCGAAAAGGTGCTCGAAACTTCATTTCGATTACCTATTCACGCGATCCCAACCTTAGAGTTGCGGCCCAGCTACAAGAGCTCCGGGATGAGCGATATGACACCCGCTTCCATCCGAACGCATGTCGGAGTGGGAATCCGCGACGGCGAGGCTGTGTAGCCATGCGTACTGCGGGAGATTGATCCCTCCCCTCTCATGCGAGAGAGTACCGGCGTGCAACCGATGGAGGACGGCTCCTCCGACAGCACCCATTCTTGCCTGCAGGTGCCTCCGGTGTTGATAAGCGCCTGACACTTTCAACTTTCGACAGTGCTGCGTCAGGGAACTTGTGCCAATAGGCTCATTTTGTTCGGTGGATGGACGCACTCCGTTTGGTACAGAAGTTGCCTTGATTTGAGATGCGACGCTTCGAATCCGCCTGTGAGGCGGTTATGTGGAAAATCACAACTCGCGGGTTCACGCTACAAGAAGTCCTAATTCTGGCTGCAATGAACATCGCAACCGCTGTGATAGCGGCCGAGAAAACGCGGGCAAGGAACGTCGCAGAACAGCACAAATAAGGAGCATACATGCAATTGAGAAAGTTCATAAAGCTGGCACTGGCAAGCGCTGTGGGCGTTGCAGCATTACAGTCCGTGACTGCAATCGCGCAAGAAACTCGATCAGAAATCAGCATTCAGGGCACAGGGTCTTTCACCAAGGATAGTGATGGCAACGGCGTTCAAGACCACGTCACCAACACGGGTGGATTTCTGATTGGCTATCGTTACAACATCAATCGTTGGCTTGCTGCTGAGGCCAACTACGGCTATGACCGGAATACACAGATCTACTTCGGCAGCGGCCTAGGGCGTGTGCAGTCCAACGTTCACCAAGTCACCGGCGAAGCCGTGGTGAAACTGCCCGGCTTTCGCAGGGTACAACCCTACGCTCTTGCCGGCGGCGGAGCCCTCATGTTTGATCCTACCGGCAACGCTGGCGGCAGTTTTGCGGGTGCAACATGGGAAGCCAAGGGCGCGTTCGTCTATGGCGCCGGCGCTGACTACGCCTTCACCAAACACCTTTCCTTCCGGGCAGAGTATCGCGGTTACGTGTATAAGGCGCCCGATTTCAATCTCGCCAGCTTCAATACCAAGGCTTGGACGCATACGGCGCAGCCCTCGGCCGGCATCGTCATCCGCTTCTAAGCCGAGCAACGATGATAGCCGCAGGGCTCACAGTTAATCGAATGGGAGCCTAAGATCGCGGACAGGGAGGTGAAGTGGGGGGATTCGGCAAACAATCCGAATCCCCCTTCTTGCAGCCGAATTGGTACTCGACTGAAACCGACTGCCTTCGCAGGTGGAAATTGCACGTGACCTAAGTTGAATCGCGATCAATGATTCCTTCCTCCGCTTTTGCGATAATGCCGCAATTCCTGGTGTATGAACTCATCCTGACGTCGACTTGATCGGTCAAGGCAGGCCGTCGGATTGCGCTGTTACCTCTCTCCACGTTCGACGCGGCTGTCGAGCGTTCATGCAATTGTCATTTTGTGTTTGCCTCGCGCTGTTCTTGTGCGGGGAGAATTCCTATTACCGTATGCCGCAGCGTTCCGGACTCCGATCCTTACCGCGTAGTCGTTGCCCTCCCAGCGATCTTCCTCGAGCCAAAGAAAGGTGAATCGAATAGGATCTCTCTGCTTCTCGGGCAACGGAATGTCCACGAACTCGATGCCAATCGCTGTTCCCTGTGACCTCGTATCCTTCGAGTTTTGCCACTCATCTCTCGTCCAGTGCAATAGAAATGGTGAGTCCGCTTGTATTCGAAGGAGCGTGCCCGGCGCCGCGGTCTGCACCTGACGATTCGGTTTCCAGACTTCTACGGCCCTGCGTTCGCCGTTTCCCCTGACGTATCGATCGTATGATGGTTCAATTAAATCGAACACTTTACGGTCCGCCGCCGAGCGATGCAGCTTGACATATTCGGAATGCGCCCAAATCAACGGCATCGCCGCATCGGTCGTTCCACCGAAACGAAGATACGGAGGCACGTCTGGCCCGTCCCAGATCTGTTCCGGGATCAGTCCGATCCCTTGCGAGAAGTTTTCAAGAGCCTGCAAATAAGGCGAAGCATCACGTCCAGCGGCAATTTCGTAATGCCCGCGCTCGCCCGTCAGCAAGGGCCAGGGTCGTCCCTTGCCCCAACCGGTGTACGAGGAACCGTCTTCGCGCTGGCCATAGCCATCATGGTTGTACCGACGCCATGCTGGACCGTATGGCGTTTCCACCTTCAGCACGGCGTCGACGACGCGGAGCGAGTCCTGAATAACGGGATCGTCTGCGCTACGGATCCCGTATCGGACTAGTTCGAGAAACCCGGCATCAACGATCTCTTTTGCTGGAAATTCGTAGGGAGCGCCAGGGGGCTGATTGGCTAGTACCAAGATGCCGCAATTCGGATCCTCATCCGCGCAATCGTCAGAGCTGGCGGGATTGACACGGATGTAGTGTCGCCTGATTCCCGGCACCAAGCTTCCTTCGGTCGTCACAGTCCAGGCCTCTATGTGCGATTCGAGAAAATCAGCATAACCGCGGATGAACTCGGCAGTAGCGTGCTCGCCACGGTCATCAAAGAACTCCGCTCCGCAAATTAGCGCCGCGATGTGTACGGCGAGAGTGGATGGCGAATACCCTCTTGCCTCTTCCCAGCGATCCTGCGCTGTAATCGGCCCTTCGCGAATCAGGAGGCCACAGGCACGACGAACCATCTCAAACGGAAGGAAGTTGCCCAAAGCTTTGTCCTTCCAGAGTCTCCATGTCAGCAGAACTGGAAACGCAACCTCGTCGAGCTGAATGCCCGTCCAGTATGGTCGGCCGTCAATCCAGAAATTTTGGTAAAAGCCGCCATCTTCCCGCTGCGACACCGCAAGATAAATGAGGGAGCGCAGCGGTGTGCTGGTATCTCCGGCGGCCAGCAAGCCAGTCACTGACTTCACCAGGTCGCGTGTCCAAACTAGGTGATAGCCGCCCAGTTCGTCATCGCTCTTTTGGTCGCCCCAAGGAATACTGAGCGAGGCGATCATGGCTCCGGAGTAGATTTTGTCTTCATGTGCCAGCAGAAGATTCACGCTGCGTTCATACAGCTTGGCATTGTTGGACTTCGACGCAAGCGAAAACCGCTTGGAGGTTTGCTGCCATTGATGAATGAAGGCTTCGCATGTGTTTTCGAATGGAATATTCAACGACTGGCCAAGAGTGCTCAGCGCATCGTGCTGAGTTGTGCCGAAGGCGACGCCAACCGTGAACTCCGCACCCCGAGAAAGATCCAGCCCGCCAGTCAGGGCGATGTTGCCGTCCAGCGCTTCGTTGTAGTGCCAATCGAGGCGACAATTGTCAGCCAGGTCGGTCCAGCCATCATTCACGCCGACATATCCACAAGATGCTTCGGTGAACGGAACGGTGGCCCCAACCGCGAGCCATGTATTTCCCTTGTGTGCGAGAAGAAGGTTGCTATCCCCAATGTGTAGAATTTCGCCGTTGTTGTGCCAGCCCCCGATCTCGAGGTGCGGCGCACAAAGGACATACATCTTTAGCCTCGACAGCATCTCGGGCGGTGCCTCAACACGGGTGTGAATGAGCAGGCAATTCTGATACGGGTCTCCCAAGATTGTCTTGCGAACCGTATAACGGCCTTCATTTTCCCGGTTTGTTACGTCAAATCCGAGTGCCGCTTCGGAAACGCAATCGATTTCAGAAGTGAAGTTCCTCCGTTCATCATGGAAGAATGTTTCACCATCGGTGAAGAGGAATTGCAAGTCACGTATCTGTGGAGTGTCGATTGTGGGATAGTAGACCTCGGTTACACAACTGGCATCGAGGGTGTACCACACTCGGCTGGAGGCCGAGTACGCTGTGCCGACCGCGAGCTTGGCGCCGTGTGTCCATCGAGGCTCAATGCCCGGACCGCCCGGCGCGCGACGTGAAGAATGATGGTCGTTTGTAGCTTCGCGTGACTTCATTGGCAGTGTCCTTGCTCTCTCATGCTCCAAAGGAGAGGCAAGTTTCATGCCAGTGGCAGGTTTCGATAAATCATTGAAATAATGCGGGCAGCAGCGAGCGGGTGACGAAACTGTCGATCAACTGTTGAAGATGCTAAGACAGCCTGACGCTCGCACTCGCCGGGCGACGAGCAGCGGGCAACCGAGGGGCGCTCGGTAAAATGAGGAGCCCGGCTAAGCGTACTGACCGGGGTCGATGCCGAATTTCTTCATGCGCGACAGAAGCGTGGTCCGATTGATGCCCATGTGTGCAGCAGCTCCGTCGGCACCGCCAACGCGACCTTTGCTTTCGCCAAGCGCGCGCACGATTTCCTCGCGTTGCTTTTGAGCCCTTTCATTACCGTCAGTCTTATTCCCATTGAGAACATGGAGGGTCTCTTTCACGATTCGTGCAATGTCTTCCTTGCCGGAACCCTGGATCGTAACAGCGGGTCCCTGAGCGTTGGATCTGCGAAGCTCTGCCAGCGGCGCTTCAAGCGATTTGCTGCGGGTCAGGATCACCGAACGCTCGATGAAATTCTCGAGCTCGCGGATGTTACCGGGCCATTCCCATGCTGTCAGCCCTTTCATAACGGCCGGTGAAATACCTTCGATTTTCTTCTGCATTTGCTTGGCAAACCTTTGTACAAAGTAGCTCACCAGCAAAGGAATATCTTCCTTGCGCTCCCGCAAGGGCGGTACGCGGATCGGAAATACGTTGAGGCGATAGTACAAATCACTGCGGAATTCCTTTTTGGCAATCATCTCTTCCAGATCGCGATTGGTCGCCGCCACCAGTCGTACATTCACTTTTCGCGTGTGAATGCTTCCAAGCCGCTCGAACTCTCGTTCCTGCAGAGCGCGCAGTAATTTTGGTTGAATCTCGATCGGGATGTCCCCCACTTCATCCAGGAAGAGGGTTCCCTGATCGGCTAACTCCAGCCGCCCTACTTTCTGCGCGATGGCACCGGTGAACGCTCCTTTTTCATGCCCGAATAGTTCGCTTTCCAGTAGCCCCGTTGGAATGGCGGCGCAATTCAGCTTCACAAAAGTGCGATCTTTGCGTCGGCTGCGGTCGTGGATGGCGCGAGCGATCAATTCCTTGCCCGTACCGGTCTCGCCGAGCAGCAGGACTGTAGAGTCATTTGGAGCGACGGTCTCAACCAGTTCCAGAACGTGTTTTAATCTCGGACTGTGTCCAACGATATTCTCAAAGTTCATCTCGCCGCGGATCTCTTCTTCCAGGTACAACTTTTCCTGCGCGAGCTTGTCCTTAAGTTCCGAAATCTCGTGGTATGCCAATGCATTTTCGATGGCGATTGCTATCTGTCCCGCAGCTTGTGTCAGAAATTCGACGTCGTATGGGGTGAAAGGAGTTTCGCTAGTCCGTGCAATGCTCAGGATTCCGAGTGCTCGACCCCGATTAATCAGTGGAATCAGACAGGTACTCTCCAGGCCTTCGGCGACCACTTCATCGTAGATCTCAGCAGGGACTTCGGAAGGATCGGCCTTGTGAACAACTGCCGGCTTCAGTGTCTCCAGAACGCGCTTCGCGGCGCCGGCTATTGTGAGGACCCGCTCCTCCTTAATGAGGCCTTTGCCCTGAGGAAAATCAAGGACATATAGCTTGGACGTGCCTGAGGCCGAATCTACGAGTGAAACCGCAACGAGATCACACTGCATGACCTCGCGAATGTTAGCTGCGACGGCACGTAACAGTTCCCGAAGCTGAAGAGTCGACGTAATTCGATTGGTCAGGTTCAGCAGCAATTGGAGGCGCTCGTTTTGACTTTGTAGGCACGCATGCGCACTCTGAGCACGCCTCAAGTTCAAACCGTCATCAAGCGCGAAGGCGACGACACGCCCAACCAACCGGAGGAACCATATGTCTTCCTCACTGAATGGATTCACGGTGTCGCGGCTGATTCCGAAAACACCGAGTCGTCGATGCGGCGTCGTCAACGGTACGCGGACCCCGGAGCCGAGCCGCATTTTCTGGGCCCACTCCTTGAATTGCGGAAATCGCTCCTCGGTATCCCAATCGGCAGTATGCTGTGGCTCCCCGCTCGCCATAGCGTGCCACATTGGCAACTCTTCAACAGGCAGGTCCGGGAAAGGCAAAGAGCCCTTACCCCAAACGAGGTATTCGACTTCCCTGGAGTCCTCCTTGAATACAGTGAGGTAGAGATGGTCGAAGTGCAGAAAGTCGCCAACTTCATCCGCGAGAGCACTGGCCAGTTCTTCAGGTTCACGGCAAGCCGCGATCGCCTCACTGATGCACATGACAGCCTCATAGTGACGGCTGCCCGTGTCACGCGCGATGACAGGTACTGTGTTGTTCATGCCCTTTTCCGATACACCAACTCGGTGTGGGTTGCGGGCCAGCGTTGCTCAAGGATTGATGATCCCATTCCGCTAAAGGTCGCATTATTCTGAGAAGTGCGGCTGTTCGCCACTGGGCCCTTCCCTCAAAAGCAACACATCCAGATTTCGAATATCAGCCCCTCTTCCGTCCCGAGGAATTAGGTGATGCCGGACGGTCTGTTGGATTTCCTCAAGCAATTCCGCTGCCGCGATCCCGATCGCCTGTTGCACTGCAGCTGTCCGCCGCAATCGCGATGTTCTTAACAACAGCAATGCCTCGCAAAAAGCCATTTAGGCTTTATGTCAGTCGCTTTGACGGACATGTCATAGCTGTGACATCAGAGCCGCCCTTTTCCCTGTAGCTTGATGAGGCTTGACCACAGGCGATCGTGCTCGCGAGCGATACGAAGCACTTGTCTTGCCAACAGCAGAAACGATCTTTTTCTGGCGTTGGATACCCATTTGACCCATGGGGTGCCATAGACGCAATCAATACTTAGCTTTAGGACCATTGCCCGGCTGCGAGGCGATGGCTTGCTCCACTTCTCGAATAAAGACACAGTCATCGTCGGCAAAGATGGATGGGCCACATCGCTGTGCGCCGTTGTGGAAGGTCGCGTGCAAACAGCAGATTGTCCCGAGCAGGACAACCTGACTCAGGATCGTGAGGGCAAACTGTCGAGGGCGATTGAGGAGGCAAAGTTGGGACGGGTTCTGATCACTTCAGAAGGCGGTCTCGGGATCACAGTGCTTCAGAACGATGATGAAGTACTTGTTCGATTGAATGGCCGCACGACTGTGGATTCCTCGCCAGATCTTCGCGATCGGCTATTACAGGTGCTGGCTGAGGAACCATCGCCTCGGACAGTCATCGTGGATCTAGCCGGCGTTTCCTACGTTGAGACGTCCGGAATCGCGACTTTAATCGAAGCCCTCAGGATCGCCCGCCATCACCAGATTGGATTTTGCTTGCAGGGACTCGGTGGCTCTGTGCTTCGGCTATTCGAGGTCACGGGCGTGCTGGCTCTGTTCGAAGCCAGCGACTGCAATGAGAAGGTCTCTTGATGGCCAAGGTTCTCGAAAACGTCGGTGAAAGAACAATCGAACATCTCGATTACGTCGGAAGTCTGAATATTCAGCTCTGGGCCACACTGCGGGCCATGGGGCGAGCACTGCCTTTTGTGGGGAATCGTTACCGTTGGCAGGCTACTGTGAAGCAGATGCTGGAAATCGGCGTCGATGCAATGCCCATGGTCTCGTTGATGGCGATCTGCACTGGATTCATTCTCGCGATGCAAGGAGCCTCTGAACTGCGCCGCTTTGGAGCTATGCAATACGTCGTTGACTTGGTCGCCGTCGGCTTCACGCGCGAACTCGGCCCACTCCTCACGGCGATTGCGGTGAGTGGACGATCCGGATCGGCATTCGCCGCTGAAATCGGGACCATGAAAGTCACCGAGGAACTCGATTCCCTCCGCGTCATGGCGTTGGAGCCGGTGGAGTTCTTGCTCGCGCCCAAGTATCTGGCAGCTTTAATTTCAGTCCCGTGCCTCAGCATCATCTCGAATTTCTTCGGCATTTTGGCCGGCGGTTTGTTCATGTTCTTGAGCACTCGCCTGGCACCGCTGTTGTACGTCCAGTATGTGTTCAATTCCATCAACTTGCGCGACGTGATCACCGGATTGATCAAGAGCGTGGTGTTCGCAACCATCATCGCTCACGTTGGATGCTTGGAAGGGTTTCGTGTCCGCGGAGGCCCCGATTCGGTCGGCCACTCCACCACCAGCGCGGTGGTGAAGTCGACCTTCCTCGTCATCGTCGCAGATGCGGTTTTCACTGCCATCTTTTATTTCACGGTGAAACGCTGATGGCTATTATTTCTGTCCGTGATCTTGTGGTTGAATACGACGGCCGCAGAGTGCTGAATGGATTGAATCTCGACATCGAACACGGGGAAACGATGGTGTTGCTGGGTGGCAGCGGTTCCGGAAAAAGCACGCTGTTGCGCCAGATTATCGGGCTGGAGCGCCCTAAATCGGGCAGCATCCACGTCCAGGGAATGGATATCACGCGCTGCTCAAAGTCCGAGTTGAAGAAGATCCACCGCTCGATCGGAGTCGCCTTCCAAAGCGCAGCCTTGTTCAATTCCTTGACCGTGGAAGATAACGTCGCTTTGCCCCTGCGTGAACACACACGGCTTGCACCCTCAATCATTGACCTTGTGGTGTGGATGAAGCTGGCCGCGGTCGGTCTCGCGGAGTTTGGCAAGTTACTTCCCAACGAACTCTCGGGTGGTATGAAAAAGCGCGCGGCCGTGGCACGCGCGCTCGCGCTCGGCCCTGAAATCCTCGTGCTCGATGAGCCATCAGCCGGACTTGATCCTATCGTCGCGGCGGAACTCGATGAATTGATTCTGCTCCTCAAGGAAGCTTTACAAATGACAGTCATTGTCGTTACTCACGAACTGCCGAGCGCATTTCGTATCGCCGACCGTATCGCCATGTTGTATCAGGGCTCGTTCAGCTCGGTTGGCACGAAAGATGAACTTAAAGCAAGCCAAAATCCGCGCGTGCGGCAGTTTCTCGATCGCATTCCCGAAAACATAGCGAAAGCGCCGGCGGTGGCCGCGTACTTCGAAAAGTATATGCAGTCTCAGGAGACATACCCGTGACCACAGAAGCAAAGGTTGGAGCCTTTGTCCTTGGATGCTTCTCGATCCTGGCATTCACGCTCATCTACCTCATCAATGCGCAGTTTGGCGGACACACCGTTCCATACCGCACGTACCTTCGCTACGCCGGAGGGCTGGAGCCGGGAGCGTCGGTGCTGTTTGGCGGCATCAACGTAGGAAAGGTGACGGCGGTACAGCCTGCCGCGTCCGACCCTACCAAGATTGAAATTCTGGTTGATGTGAAACAAGACACCCCAGTGAACGAAAAGTCGCTAGCCAAGTTGGGGCTAGTCAGCGTGATGAGTGGAGCCGCACTGTCCATTACGACAGGCGGCAACGACGCCAGACGTCTTCCACCGGGCTCAACCATTTCATCACAGGAAGCCGCCAGCCTGGACGAGATTGCTGGCAAGATGGCCGTTGTGGCGGACAACGCGAACGGTTTGATCACGCAGGCGCGCGGCGAACTTGAGGGGATCAGCGGAGATGCGCGCAGTCTGCTTGCCAACTTGAATACCGTGACCGGGAAACCCAATCGGCAGAGGCTTCGAGCCGTCTTGGATAACGTCAACGAAATGCTGGCGACTGAACGGCCCAAGATCGACCGTCTTACCGATCAGTTGAATGCGCTGAGCCAGCACGCCGATGACACCATTCAAAACGTGAATGGCACTGTCAGCGATGTCCGCGAGCCCGTCCGCAAAGATCTAGCGGAACTGCAGAGTACTTTGTTGCAAGCCAAGCAATTGCTGGCTGACATGCAGGTGCTGGTGCGAGCAAATGATTACAAGTTTGATGACACAATCGAAAACCTGCGCACGGCAACACAAAATCTGGACGAGTTGACCGACTCGGTGAAACAGCGACCGTGGAGTTTGATTCGTGTCAAACAGCCCGAAGATAGGAAGGTGCCGAAATGATGCGATCGAGTGAAGGGACAGGTGTCCTCAGCCGTTTCGGCGCGTGGCGCCGTCGGATGAGTATGAGAAGAACTGTGACGACGATTGTTTTTTCCCTGGCAGCTCTCGTGATCCTGGCCGGCTGCGGAGGAAGGGTGAGGTACCCAAACTACTACACTCTCAACCTGCCTGCGCCGCCGGATCCGCCTCGTGCAGAAAACGTGCACGCCGCGGTGGCAATCCGTGAATTCCGCGCGCCCGCCTACCTAAGGCAGGGAGCCATTGTGTACAAACCATCTCCAGAGCAAATCGGCTTCTATGCGTACCACCGTTGGGCGATTAACCCTTGTGAGTTCGTGACCAACTCAGTAATTGAGCGGCTTCGCGCCAGCGGAGACTTTGCCCGTGTCAAGCCCTACGACGGTCGCCCCGACATCGAATATGTGCTTAGCGGACGATTGGAGAAGCTCGAGGAAATCGACTACGAGGGTGGCGTCAGGGTTGAAGTCGCAATCTCCGCCCAGATGACAAATCTCGCTACGGGCGCGACCGTGTGGACCAACGCTGTTTCGGAGGTAGGAGACGTCAATAAGCGCGATGTCCCAGCGGTGGTTTCTGAAATGAACCGCACGATGGAACGGGCGATTAATAAGCTGTTGAGTCCAATGCCTGCGGATGTGGCGACTGGCCCCACGGCAGCTCAGCGAAACTAAACATTCGACCGTTGGAGGCACTGTGCTTCAAGTTACTTCGCCAGAGTCCGGGGGCCCCATCTCTGCTTGGTCCTCGTCGTCGCTATCGATTGAAGGAGTTTGTAGTGAACTGGTTCAGGCACTATGGTCTCGGCTTTCACGCGGGTGGGTGGCTCGCCTTAGGAATGGTCATTTTGGTGCCACTCGCGCTATGCATTGCCTCATTAAGACTTGCGCGGTGGTTTCTTACACTCAAACGCGACACAGACAAGAGTGAGGGCGAAAGCGAGAAGAAGTATTGGCACATACATGGAGGATAAGCGTGTTGTGAGGACGGAGGAAATCGTTTGTGCTTTCGCCCACCTAGCCCACAATTCCTGCGCCCTTCCACGGATGGACATGAAGCCGAGCAAAAGCGCTGCAAGAAAGGGTCCCGCATGGCGAGTCATTCCATGCGGGACGGTTCATCATTGCGAAATGCCCTTAGAACGGTGTCGATTATTGGTTGATTAGCGGCACTTGCACCAGTTCTACGTCGATTGCCAAACCCAGCCGCCAGTCGAGTTGATAAAACAATGCAGTCTCTCTGCCGGAGAGCACTTTGCGGAATGCAGGCATGTATTTCAATCTCAGCTGCATAATTGAGTGTTCAACCTCAGCGCGCTTGCGGATGTAAGTCTCGGCTTGCTCACCCGTCATGCTGCTGTAGTTTTCGGCATAGTCGTTCAGCAGGGCAATGTTCGTGTCGTAGATTCTGGAGAGCTCCGCGGCATATTGATCGTAGACCGGCCAAAACTTCTCTGCCTCAGCATCGCTTAAGTCCATATTCTCAGCGATGATTTGCTTCTTCTGGGATCTTACATCTTTGCGCAACAGCTCGATGAAGTCATCGGCCCTTGCATGGGAGGTGTCGTCCGCGGTCGAGCTTTTGGCTGCGTCCTTCTTGACCGGCGACGAATTCTGCGCCAATGCTGAACTTGTCGCTGCGAATGCGACTGACATTAAAGTGATTACGAGAGTGATCACGAGACATTTCTTTTGGTTCACGGGTTCCTTCCTTACAGCGAAACTAGAGTTGGGCGCGAGTGCTGCCCGCAATTGTCAACAACGTGAACTCTCCAGCATGCACGATTCCAATCGAGCGACATCGTGTATCTCTCAACCGGAACAGGCCTCGAATTGTCGCCACGGCCATGACCGCTGTTGAGCCGGAATTCCGAGACGACCAACTGCAAGGCAGTGTCCAGTGGCACACGGTGTCAAGTGTCACGTGTCATGTGACATGGCGCGTTATGGAACGGCAGTGGGCCATTGGCTTTTTCAACAAGTAGAAAGCATTTTGTTCCGATTGCGAGCAAAAGCCCGCAATTCGCATTCGTTAGCATTCGTTGCCGCGAGTGGAACTGTAGTTGCTCAAACTGAATCAAGCGAACTTTCGCGCTTCGAGCTTGCTGGATGCTCAAGGAGCAAGTTTAAATGTCCACCTCGCCAGTGCCCGCTGGATCTGCGACACCGGTTGCGGAACACGTGTCGCCCAAGGCCGATACACCCCCGGTAGGTCCTCGCACAGGTGCGAGATGGCAGAGCTATATAACGCCAATTCTTGTGGTGATTCTCGCTTTGGCCGTTTTGATCACCATCACACGTAACTGGAATGCGTGGGAAGGTGGCAAGGTCGAACAGGTTACAGATGATGCTTACGTTCGCGGCGATCTCACTCCGCTCAGCACCAAGGTGTCAGGCATTGTGCGCTCTGTGGATGTGGCTGACTACCAACCGGTACACCAGGGCGATCTCCTCGTCGAGTTGCAGGACGATGACTATCAGGCGCAAGTTGATCAAGCCAATGCCGCAGTCGCCTCTGGGCGCGCGAGCATTGAGGAAAATCTTCGCCAGCGCCAGTTGCAGGATGCGCGCATCGCTAAAGCGCTGGCCGGTATCGATCAGGCACGGGCGCAGATTGCAGCAGCCGAAGCTGGCAAGGAAGCTGTACAGGCTGAGTTGATTCGTGCTCGCTCTGAACGTAAACGCCAGGAAGGTCTTTATCAGACTCATTCGGCTACTCAACAGACCCTCGAAGCCGCCGTCGCCGCGGAAGGAAACCTGTCAGGCCAATTTGCCAGCCGTGACGCCGATCTCACTCAGGCCCAAACCATGTTGCGCAGCAGTGAACTCGCTGCCGAAGTCGAGCGCCTCAGCAAAGCCGTCCTCGAATCGCAGGCGATGCAGTTTCAGGCCGATCTGCACGCGAAGCAGGCGAACCTTGCGGTAGCGTCGGTGAATATTGGTTACACCAAAATCTACGCTCCGGGCGACGGCACCGTCGGCGAACGCCAAGTTCGGCCCGGACAACTCGTCTCTCCCGGCACGCAGGTGATCTCGTTCGTTGCTCTCACAAAATGGGTGCAGGCGAACTTCCGTGAAACGCAGCTAACCAACGTGAAGGTCGGTGATCCTGCTGAACTTCGCATCGACGAATATCCCGGGCAACTCATTCGCGGCAAAGTGGTCGAGATCGCACCAGCCAGCGGATCACAGTTCGCTCTGTTGCCTCCCGACAACGCCACTGGCAACTTCACAAAAGTCGTGCAGCGTGTTCCGGTCAAGATCGCGCTGGAGGATTCGACCTTCGCGACGAAACTGCGTCCCGGGATTTCGGTGATTGCAACTGTGCGCACCAGACAGTGAGCTAGAGCCTATGGCAGCTTCGATCATCGCAGTTCGCCCGTCTCCGATACAAATCGCGCGCGCTGCCGCCGCGGCGATACCTGCGGAGGTTTCAACCAGGCCGCTGTTGGGGATTCTGGGCGTAGTTACGGGCGCGGGAGTCGTGACTCTTACCAGTCGCATGATCTCCCTCGGCTTGGCCGATTTCAGGGGCGTCCATGGATTTGGCTACGACGAGAGCGCATGGATTGGCACGGCCTTCGATATCGGCTTGATGTTTATCGGCCCGTTCACCGTGTATCTCGGCGGCCTGGTGGGGCCGCGGCGCATCTTGCTGACATCCGCCGCGCTCTTCACTGTGCTGCTTATCTTTCTGCCCTTGGTGCACAGTTACAGCCTGGTGATTGCAATGGTGCTTCTGAGTGGCCTGACCTCCGGCACGTTCTATCCACTCACGCTCACGTTCGCACTTCGCAACATTCCGCTTCGATACCTTCCTTTCACAATTGCCTTGTACGCAACCTTTGTGGACGGTGCGGTAAACATCGCGCCTTCGCTTTACGGCTGGTACAGAGACCACCTTTCTTCGAATTGGATGTTTTGGAATTCGGCGATCATCACGCCCGTGATGATGATTTGTATCTATTACGGGATACCCAAGGCCCCCGCAGCCAAGAAGTCCGGCAACGCGCCGAGCTTCGCAGGATTCTTGTACGCCAGCGCGGGCCTCGCTATGTTGCTGTCCGCCTGCGAACAAGGTGAAAGGCTCGACTGGTGGCGCTCCGGAGTATTCAACGGATTGTTCGCCGCCGGGACGTTCTTCCTGCTATGCGCGCTGGTTCGGAGGCTACGCGGTCCCAATCCCCTGGTGGCGCTGCCTTATCTGACGAAGTGGAACACCATCCTGTTAGGAATGCTGCTCTTCTGGTTTCGCTTCACCCTTTGCACAACCATTATTCTGGTCCCTCAGGCGCTGGCCATCCGCGGCTTCGAAGCCGATCAGATCGGACCTGCGATCATCTGGAGCGCTCTCCCACTTATTCCGCTCGCGTTCACGGCTGCGCTTTTGTTGCTACGGAAGGTCGATCCCCGTCTTATCCTCGCCATCGGCCTTGCCTGTACTGCCTTTGCTGCTTGGTTGAACGCTCAGTACAGCACCACTTGGGCAGCCGAGAACTTCTATCGCACCGAATTGCTCACCGGCGTCGGACAGGCGTTTGCTTTCATCGGACTTGTTGGCTGCATCGTGCTGCAAGCAATCTTCGCGGGGGCTTTGGCCAAACCTGAGTGGGTCCTGACCTTTTCGGCTTTCTTTCACGTCATCCGCATATTCGGCGGCACCGCAGGCGCCATCTACATGGGCCATTTTCTGGCGCAACGCGAAAAGCTGCACTCAAACCTCCTGGGACTCCATGTCAGGAGCGGCGACTGGATCACCGATCAGAACGTTCACGCCATGACCGCAGGTCTTTACGCCAAATCGTCCGGTATGGCCACCGCGGGAGCGCGTGCCATCGATCTGATTGCGGCCCGACTGCGTCTTCAGGCTTATAACTTGAGCCTTCTCGACGGGTTCCTACTGATCGCCTGGAGTTGCGCATGCGCATTGATCTTTGTCGCGCTGCTGCGCAGATCGCCGTTGGACTATGGCGACCTGAGCGCGCAACAGCCGGCACCAGCCTCTGCGAAGGAGTCCAAGTAATGAAACGAAACGCTGCACTCTTTCTACTAACGGCGCTACTAACGGCGATCGACTTCTCGCCCTGCCTTGCGCGGGCCGAAGAAACAGGCAGCGCGCTGCCTTCGCGCCACATGTCGCTGCATGAGGCCGTTCAATTGGCCCTTAACCACAATCACAACGTTCGCATTGCCGGCTACACGGTCGAGGAGAAACAACACGCGAAGGAGGCCGCGAAGAGCTCGTATTTTCCATCGATACGGAATGACAGCAACTTCATGCATGTGACAGATACTGAGTTGATTCAGATTAAGGCCGGTAGCCTGGGCGTCGTCGGGGGAACGTCGATTCCATCTGGGAACGCGATCATCAATCAGGGCGGGAAAAACTTTACAACCAGTGGAACTCAGCTGACCCAGCCGTTGACGACGCTGCTCAAGATCAGACAGGAAAACGATCTGGCCCAAGCCGAGTTGATAGCCTCGCGCGCGAAGGCACAACTTACCGGGAACGACGTCGCGCTTGCGGTCCATCAGGTCTACTACGGAATCCTGATTGCTCAAGCGCATCGTAATGCCACTGAGGCGAGAATCAAAGCCTCCGAGGATCTTCAGGGCGAGCGCGTCGAGCAGGTGAAGTTCGGCAGTACGTTGGAGCAAGACTTGATCGAGAGCCGTGCGCAATCGCTGCAAGCGAAGCAAGAAATACTGACTACCGACTTTCAGCTGTCAGATCTAAAACTGAAGCTCAACGACTTGACAGGCCTGCCACTATCCACCTCCTTGGATCTGGATCCTGCTGTTCCTGAATTTCAGGAGCCTTGTCCGCGTGAGGAATGTGTTAGCGCTGCCACGGCCTCACATCCGGAAATCCTTGCGGCTCGTGCTGAGGTGCAGAAAGCTGAGGCTGAGGTCCGTTTGGCGAAGACAGATATGTGGGTCCCCGATGTTGAGGCCTTTGCCCGCTACAGCTACCAGGAAAATGTCCCGTTCCTGGCGCGCAACTTCGGTACCTTTGGTGTTCACTTCGGCTATGACGTGTTCGACTCGGGTCGCAAGAAGGCCTTAGTCCACGAACATCAGGCGCAGTTGTCTCAAGCGAAAGAGAACCTAGCGAAGCTGACGGATGAGGTGGAACTTGCAGTCGAAACTGTGTACAACAAGCTTGACCGGACGCAGCAGATGTTGAAGGTCTCCGAAGAAGTCCTGGCTCTGCGAACCGAGTCTGACCGTGTGATGCAGCAGAAACTGTTGCAAGGGGCGGCGCTTAATTCGCAGGCGGCTAACGCAACTGCCCAGCAGTATGACGCCAAGGCGCTCCTACTGCAGTCACAGCTGGACTTCTTACAAGCCAACGACGAGCTCCTAAACGCGATTGGCCGCACACCCAACTAACATCTTTTCTTAGAAGTTGTCAGGGCTCTTAGTTATGTAAGTGCGATTTGTCTATGTATGCAGATTGAAGATTCTGCGCATTGTCGCGAGAACAAAGACAGCCCGATTGTCTGTGCTCGCGTTCCTTAACATGGCCATTGGCGCCTGTAGCACC
>Ga0209772_10000127_pt1 | contig 17972 bp, 12 predicted proteins | sample BogFormECP03_OM1_FD_188235 | JGI IMG/M metagenome (GOLD analysis project Ga0209772, IMG submission 188235) | Bog forest soil microbial communities from Calvert Island, British Columbia, Canada - ECP03_OM1 (SPAdes) (version 2) | ecosystem: Environmental > Aquatic > Freshwater > Wetlands > Bog ... | reverse complement strand
CGACCTGGTCGGACGTGTCGAGGTTGAGCCGATGCCCATCGATCCCGACTTCAAGAAAACCAACCGGCTGTGGCTGTTCGGGCTGTTCCCAGTGCTTTCGCCGCAGGCCGAGCGCGGCGAAGGTTTCATCCGCTATCGGTACGAGCAACCGGACCGGGGCGACGACGATTGGAGCTGGAACCCCGGCGATCGCCGGATTCGACGCCTCAACGAGGCATTGCAGAGCACCGCGACCGGCGCCCAGACCTGGAATCCCGATCACTACTCGGGCTTCAACGCCAAGACCGAGGAGTACAACTATAAGTTCCTCGGTGAGCGCGAGATGTTGGGAGTCGCACACGCCGAGCATTCGCCGGAGCTGAAGTGCTCGACCGACGGCGGCGCCAGCGCGTGCCCCGAGGCGTGGGAGATGCGGCACATGTATGTCGTCGAGGCGTCGCCTCGGCGCGAACTGATCTCGCAGGCCCTCCAGGGCAGGACCGTCGTCTACATGGACTCCGAGATGTGGTACCAGCCGTACATCGACGAATACGATCAGCGCGGCCAGCTGTGGCTCAATCACATCTGGTGGACGACTTATCGGGATCGGCCGGTGCCAGACGCGCGCGTGGCGATCTATCCGTTCAAGCGCGAATTCGAGGTGGGCGCCGTCTCGACCGACGTGCAAAGCGGCTTCGCGACGATGTGCTACCTGCCGGGGCTGCAAACTCCGGAGCGCGAATGCTGGTACATCAACATGGGCGCGGTCGACAAGAGTTTCTTCACGACCGCCGCGATGGTGAAGGCGGCGCCGTAGCAGAGATTTGAGCTGTCGGTGGGGCGGCCTTCGGGGACGCCCCATCGACTATTTCCGCAAGACGCCGTCGATTTACGGCCATCGGTCTTGACTCAGCTAATTAACTGATCAGTTAATAGTGAAGTATTAACTGTCCGGTTAACAGAGCGCTCGAGTCCATGGCTGGTCCACGCACAACCGTTCGCAATCTCAACCGCACGCGCGAGAAGATCCTCGCTGCGGCGCTCTTCGAATTTTCGGCGCGTGGCTTCGCCGGCGCGCGGGTCGACGCAATCGCGCGGCGCGCCCGCGTGAACAAGCGGATGCTCTACTACTGCTTCGGCGCCAAGCAGGATCTCTATCGCGAGATTCTGCGCCGCAAACTGGCCGAACGCGCCGAATGGATCGAATCCACTCCCGACGACTTCGCCGGTGCGCTGGCACATATGTACGTGACAGGCAGCTCGGATCTGAATTTCGTGCGACTGATGGAATGGGAAGCGATCGACAGCGGCGGCAAACGTTGTATCGTCGAGGCCGAACGTCGCGCCCTGTTCGAAAAGGCAGTCGCGCGCCTTCGCGTCCTGCAGCGCAAGGGATCGATCCCCCGCGGCGCCGATCTGACTCAGCTTTTCATTTCGATGTTGTCATTGGCGTTGTTCCCACTCGTAATGCCGCAAGTCATCCGCCTCATCCACGGCATGGAACCTACCGACCCGCGCTTCATGCGTCAGCGCGCGAATTTTCTCCGCTGGCTTGGTGAGCGTCTGGCTAAACCGCCGGCCGCCGCGCGGATTCAGTCCCGACGCAGCCGCAATTCATCGCCGAGAGCGAAAGCCGCCGTTCGACCCGGCCAACCCGCATGAAGACACGGACTATCGTCATCGCTGTTGTTCTGGTGCTGGGGTCAGGCGCCTGGGCGGGCTATTCGATTCTTTTCAAGGTGGCGGCCGCGACCGACAGCCTGCTGGTCTCCGGCAACATCGAAGCCCACGAAAGCGTCGTCAGCTTCAAGGCCGTGCAGTCGCGCGTCGTCGCATTGCCGTTCGACGAAGGTCAGTGGGTGACGGCCGGCACGCTGCTGGCGCAACTCGACGACAGCGATTACCGCCAGCAAGTCGCAATCAACGAAGCCGCTCTCCACGTGCAGGAACAGGAGCTGTCGTCGGCGATGCAGAAGCTCGAGGCCGCGCGCGCGACGGTCGCCAATGACAACGCTGACCTCGCGCAAAAAAATATCGATTATGGGCGCAGTCAGAAGCTATGGATTGACAAAATTATTTCGGGCGACCAGCGCGACCATACCGAGACCGCGCTCAAGCAATCCAGCGCGGCGATGCAACGCGACGTCGCGATGGAGCGCAGCGCGCAACAGGACATCGAGGTCGCCAAGGCGAACATCCGCAACGCCAGCGCGAATCTCGAGCTGGCCAGGATCATGCTTGGCTACACCACTCTGCGCGCGCCGTTTTCGGGCGTCATTCTCACGCGGCAGACCGAGCTTGGCGAGGTGATGCAACCGGGAACGCCGGTCGTCACGCTGGCCGATCTCGATCACGTCTGGCTTCGCGCCTACGTGGCCGAAACCGACCTCGGGCGAATCCGATGGGGCCAGGCGGCGACGGTCCACACCGACACTTATCCCGACAAATCGTATCCGGGAAAAATCTCGTTCATTTCCTCCGAGGCCGAGTTCACACCCAAGAGCGTCGAGACTCACAAGGAACGTGTGACGCTGGTCTATCGAATCAAAATCGACGTCGAAAATTCCAGTCATGAGTTGAAGCCCGGAATGCCTGCCGATGCGACGATTCACCTCGGCCCTCCCGTGCAAGAGGGGCACCAGCCGTGGATGACAAGACAGTAGTCGTACGCGATCTGGTCAAGGACTTCCCGGGCGTTCGCGCGATCGATCACCTGAGCTTCGACGTCTCGCCGGGCGAAATCTTCGGCATCGTCGGTCCCGACGGCGCCGGCAAGACCACCACCATGCGGATCCTGGCCGGAGTGCTCCCGCCCGACTCCGGCACCGCGACGGTCGCGCGATGCGACGTCGTTGCCGACCCCGAGGGCGTCAAGAATCTGATCAGCTACATGCCGCAACGGTTCGGCCTCTACGAAGATCTGACGGTGGATGAAAATATCCGATTTTATTCCGACCTGTTCGGAGTTCGCAGAAAGGACCGCGAGGCGCGCGCCGCCGAATTGCTGAAGGCATGCGCCATGAGTGAGTTCCGCACGCGCCTGGCCGGCAAGCTTTCCGGCGGGATGAAGCAGAAGCTCGGCCTGGTCTGCGCGCTGATTCACACGCCGCGCGTGTTGCTGCTCGACGAGCCAACCAACGGCGTCGATCCGGTTTCGCGCCGCGAATTCTGGGCGATGCTCTACGCACTCGTCGGCCAGGGCGTGACCGTCGTGAATTCCACCGCGTACCTCGACGAAGCCGAGCGATGCCATCGTGTCGCGCTGCTTCATCAAGGGCGGCTGCTCTTTTGCGATACGCCCGCGCGTCTCAAATCGCGGCTTCAAGGGGCAGTGGTATCAATCGTGTCGTCTGAGCCGCGCCGCGTCAGAGATGAGCTCACGGCGGCCGACGGGGTCTCGAGCGCCGTGCTGGTCGGCGACGCCGTCCACTTGTTTGTCGACGACGCCGAGCGGCGCATTCCCGATCTCAGCGCTCGGTTGCGAGCGGGTCAGATCCCATTCGACGAGATCGTCCGAGCGACACCGAGCATCGAAGATCTCTTTGTCGAGGCGGTGCGCAAAGACTCGACCCGAGTGGCGGCATGACGCGCACCAACGGCATTTCGGTTGAAGTCGAAAACCTGGTTAAGCGCTTCGGCGATTTCACCGCCGTCGATCGCATTTCATTTCAGACGCGTACCGGTGAAGTCTTTGGATTTCTCGGACCCAACGGTTCTGGAAAATCGACTACGATTCGAATCCTGTGCGGATTGCTGCATCCCACCTCCGGCCGCGCCACGGTCGCCGGTTACGACGTCGTCGAGGCACCCGAATTGATCCGCCGCAACATCGGCTACATGTCGCAAAAGTTTTCGCTCTACGCCGATCTGACCGTCTTCGAAAACTTGCGCTTCTATGCGGGCATGTACGGCGTGCCTTCGACGGAGTTGCGCGGGCGCATCGATTGGGCACTCGAGATGGCTGGGCTGCGCGGCCGCGAATCCAGTCTCACCGGCACCCTTTCCGGCGGATGGAAGCAGCGACTCGCGCTCGGCTGCGCCGTGCTGCATCGCCCGCCGATCGTGTTTCTCGACGAGCCGACTTCAGGCGTCGACCCGCTCTCACGCCGCTTGTTTTGGGAATTGATTCAGCGAATGAGCGCCGACGGCGTCACTATCTTCGTCACCACGCACTACATGGACGAAGCCGAATACTGCAACCGTCTGGCGCTGATGAATGGCGGGAAATTGATCGCGCTGGGAACGCCGACCGAGCTCAAGCTGGGTTCGATCCGGGGTTCGTTGCTGCTGCTCGAATGCGAGCGGATTGGCGACGCCATCGAACGCGTGCGCCACCTTGACGGCGTTCGCGACGTCGCCGTCTTCGGCAGCGCGCTGCATCTGGTCGTATCTGACGAGGCGGTAGCGCCCGCGATTCGCGCTGCGCTCGAGGCCGATGGTATCGCCGTCACCGGCCTCCATACGATTCGGCCCAGCCTCGAAGACGCGTTCGTGGCATTGACGACTCGGCGCACCGACACACCCGCGGAGCTGTCGCAATGAATCTTCGGCGACTGCTCGCAATCTCGCGCAAGGAAGTTTTCCAGGTGCTGCGCGATTCACGCAGCCTGCTGACCGTCCTGCTTATGCCCTTGATGCTCATGTCGACGCTCGGCTACGGCGTCAATCTCGACACCAAACACATCCGGGTGTTCGCGTACGATCGCGAAGGCAGCCAGGCCAGCCAGGATCTGCTCAAGCGTTTTCAGTCGTCCGACTATTTCGATCTGGTCGCTACCGTCACGGACTATCGTGCGCTCGGCGCCGCGCTCGACGACGGCCGATGCCAGCTCGCGATTGTGATCCCGTACGATTTCTCCGCGCGCCTGCACGACGGAAGGCCCGTTTACATCCAGGCCCTCGTCGACGGCTCCGACAACAACACTGCCGAGCTCGCGATTGGGTACGCTCAGGGGGTCCTCGCCTCCTATGGCGCCGTCGTTCAAGCCGAATATCTGCGCAAGTCCAACGCGCCCAGTGTCAATCCGGTGCTGTCGGTCGACGCACGCACCTGGTTCAATGAGGACCTCGAAAGCAAAAACTTCATCGTGCCCGGTGTCGCCGCGATCGTCATGGCGGTCGTCGGAGTTCTGCTCACGTCGCTGACCGTGGCGCGCGAGTGGGAGCGCGGCACGATGGAACAACTGATCTCGACTCCCGTCACCGCGCTCGAAATCATCATCGGCAAGCTGCTGCCCTACTTCGCGCTGGGCCTGTTCGACACGGCGATGTGCGCGGCGATTGCGGTCTGGTGGTTTCAGGTCCCGTTTCGCGGTTCGGTGATCGCGCTGATGGTAGGCTCGGGAATTTACCTGGTCGCGATTCTCGGGCTTGGGTTCTGGATCTCAGTCGCCACCAAGAATCAGCTGGCCGCGAGCCAGATTGGCCTGGTGACCGCGTTCCTGCCGTCGTTCCTGCTTTCGGGATTCACTTTCCCCATCAACCAAATGCCGATCGGCGTGCAGCCGTTCACTTACCTCATCGCAGCGCGCTACTACATCGTCATCCTCAAGAGCGTATTCCTGCGCGGCACCGGCCTCAGCTTCCTAACCGCACCTTTGATTGCGCTCGTAATCTATGCGTCGGTCATGGTGTTCCTGGCGAAACGGTCATTCCACAAATCGCTGGCATGAGGCGTCTGACGTGATAGAGCGGCTGCACCAGCTTTTGATCAAGGAATTCATCCACCTGTTTCGCGACCCGCACGCGCGCTTCTCGCTGTTGGTGCCACCCTTGCTGCAAATGCTGATATTCGGCTACGCCGCGAGCTACGAAGTGAATCGCGTTTCAACCGCCGTGCTCGATTACGATCACAGCCAGGAGAGCCGTGAATTTCTCGAGCGCTTCAGCGCGAGCAGCCGCTTCGAGGTCACCAACGTCCTGCAGAGCGAATCGCAAATTCCATCACTGCTCGATCATCGGCGCGTCGTCCTCGTGCTGCAGATTCAGCCGGGCTTCGCCGAATTGCTGCGCAAAGGGCAGACGGCGCCGGTGCAGGCCGTGCTCGACGGCACCGACTCGAACACTGCGTTGATCGCGGTCGGATACATCAATCAGATCGCGAACCGATTTGCCCAGGACTATCAACTGCAAATGGCCGACCGGCTGCGACCCGCGCTCGCGACCTTCGCGCCCGACATCCAACTGCAGGAGCGCCCCTGGTACAACGCCAATCTCGAGAGCCGATGGTTCTTCGTGCCCGGCGTGATCGGCACGCTGGTTCTCGTGTCGGTAATGCAGCTGACAAGCTTCGCGGTGGTGCGCGAGCGGGAGATCGGCACGCTCGAACAATTGATGGTTACGCCAATCAGCTCGACCGAATTGATCCTGGGCAAGACTTTGCCATTCATGCTGGTCGGACTCGCCAATGTGATTGTCGTGGGACTCCTGGGAAGCTGGTGGTTCGAGGTTCCGTTTCGCGGAGATATTTTCGTGCTGCTGCTCGGCACGATGCTCTTTCTGTCGAGCGCGCTCGGCGTCGGGCTGCTGATTTCCACCGTTTGCGAGACTCAACAGCAGTCCTTCGCGATCTCATTCTTTTACATCTCGCCGGCGATCATGTTGTCCGGGTTCGGCTATCCGATCACCAGCATGCCGACGGCCCTGCAATGGTTCACCAATCTCGACCCGCTGCGGTTTTATCTCGTCGTCTTGCGCGGAACCTTCATCAAGGGCGTCGGACTGGAGGTGCTATGGCCGCAGATGGTCGCGATGGCGATCCTCGGGGCGGGCACGCTCACGCTTGCAACACTCAGATTTCACAAGACGCTAGACTGATTATCCTTACGTTTTCTTGGGTCCCTTCGGCGAGGCGTTCGGCCTTTGATGCCTTTCCGGGCCATCACCCACACCAATCCGCTACGAAAAACCCCAAAGAGTTAGGGGTTTTCCAATCAAGCGGAGATGGTCCGAACCGCCCTGAAACGCGCAGGGGCAGAAGGGATTTGAACCCTTCGGAGACTCCCGAAAGTCCAAGAATTCCGGGCGCTGATTGTTTCCGGATGTGGCCGGATTGGTCCAGTTTGCCCCTCGGTGGGGCAAAGTCTCGCCGGGCCAAAGCCGATTCCGGGCGCTGCGGGACCCCGAAGCGCGTAAGGCGGTTCGCAACGGCGACCTTCAACACTGGAGTGTCCAAGTCCGCGAGTCCGGTCGTATCCAAAGAGGCTCGTCCGGAGTGCCATGGGGTAATGGTCGCTGGCTTGACCAGCGACCATCGCCTTCATCCATCGCCGTGGCCTCAATTGACATGCGCACGGGGTGACCAGCGGGGAGCAATACACAACCACTCCCCACCCCCACAAGTTAAGTTGTCCCTAATTTCGGCTCAGACCTTTTCCTGCTTCTTTTCCCATTCATCCTTCGCTTTCTGTGCGCCGCAATTCGTCCGCAAGCGCAAGGAGCTTTTCCCAACATGAGGGGCCCCGCGGCTCGGGGGCTTTCGGTTCTGGCTGGGCTTGCGCGCCATCCGTGTTTGCGGCAATTGGTTCGGCCATCACTTTTGCGACTATCTTCATCGCGTCCGCGTGACGGCCGAGACTCTCAAGAGCAAAGGCCTCGGCTGTCAACTTGATAGTGTTGAATGTGACCTCGGATCGCCTTTCCGCGCTGATTGCCGCTGAATCGAGGTCGATCGGCGATGCCGCGGAGCCTGGTTCATTGAAACCTTGCGCCTTGTGGAGAATCGACATCAAGTTGAATTCTACTACGACATTTTGGATATGAGCGATCTGCCGATCGAGCTGTTCCTTGGTCTCGGTGAATAGGAATTGATGTCCCCCGAATTGCTCCCCAATCCATTTGACCATGTCACCTAACGCGAGCAGAGCGTTTAGCCGGGCATTGATTGCTTCGCGCAACGGGGCCCAACTTACGGGACCGCTGACAGCACTGATTCCGTTTCCGTGGATCTTCTCTAGCAACAGCGAGCGCATCTCGCTTCGACGCACGAACTCGGGTTCATCCTCGCACGCTATGAAATCGCTGGATCTGAATGGGGCTCGCAGACGATGCAGTTTCACTCCCGCGTTCTCCGCACGGCCTTCCCCTCCCCGCGAATCAAGCCACCGGTTCCAGTGCACGATGTCAATGCCCCGAATCGGCGTCAATTCGCCCGTCACGGTTCTGCCAGTCCACCTACGGTAATCATCGATGTCTACATAAACTTGTCCGCGTATCTTTTTCTTTTTTCCTTTGAACTGGCGCAGCGGGCTTTCTGCATCGTTGCGAATGGGAAGCAACTCCTGCTCGCTCGGTGCCAAACCGGCGCTGTTCACGACCAGATGCGGTTCGAGCGGGTGGCTATCGGGCGGGTCCTGCAGTCGATAGCCGCGAGACACGAGCAGAGCCGCGAATTCGGCCAGTTCCAGGAGTCGCCGGTCGATCCATCGGCCGTCAATTAGGCAGGCGGCACCGAGCGTTCGATATGTAAATGGCTCGAGCTGCACGTAATACCCCGCTTTCATCGCACCGCAGTCATCGAGCACGCGCAGCACCTCATCCCACTTTGCCTGCCTCTGTTCCGCGTCCGTCGCCGTCCCCTTTGCGATCGTTTCGGTGAGGTAGTCACTGATCCAGTGCTCGAGGTGGTTGATGAAAAATTCTACCGACATGACGTAATTGTGGAGTGCGGTCCGAACCGTCGCGGCTACTTCTGGGCGCATCGGAACAGACACCAATCGAAGTGGGCGCAAGTCCGCGATCGTTTCGTCTGCGAGGCGGCGAAGCGTAACTTCCAATCCGAGTGTTATCAAAGGCGACGAGTGTCGGTTAACCATCTCATCCACTTCTCTAAACAGGCAGTAGTAGAAGCGGAGAGTCTCTTGCGCTCTTAACAACTTCTTGCGGTGTTCGGACGCCTTCTCCCCGCTTTTTGACGTGGCGTACGGGGTAAGTTCGCGGTCGAAGGTCGGGAACGGCAGGCGGTTTCCTGGATCCTGACCGGCCCACTTCATGTGTGCTAGATGGGAGGCGAACTTCGATGTCGTCGCGTCGAGCCACCGCAACCAGATTTGATAGGGTGAAAGCGAGGCTTCTAGATCCTCCATCCGTTTGCCGCGGTTCATGGCTTTTTTTCTCCGCGAGCGCCGAACTGCTCGGCGCCCTCGATACGGTCGGGCGAGCGCTGCGGTCCGACATTCTGCGCGGCTTCGAGCGCGACGATGCGCCGCTCCAGAACTTCGGTTGAATACACTCTGTGCCAAAAGTTCAACAACCCGACCGCGGAATTGATAACTCTCGGGTCGGCACCGTCGCGAAGCAGAAACTCAAATAGTCGATCGTTGAGATCGAGCGCGTCGCTGTCGCGGCGCAATGAGATTCGCGGCGAGTCCGGCCCTAAAACCGCGCGGCGCTTATTTTCTCCGCCGCGTCGTCGTGCGGCTGTTGCTTTCGCCGCGAGTGCCGGCTCATGGGACCAGCACTTAGTCGACCCGTTCACCGAGTTAGCGCGGCAGCGGGCGCCCGACTTGGTTGTGTGCTCGCACTGGCGCGAGCTCATATTGGTTTTTTCCTTCATGCCATTCCCCATCGATGTTCGGGCGAACGCAGATGCGGAATCTAATTCATCAGACGTCGCTCGTTTCCCTTCGACCCCGGAGTTTCCGTATACTCGGGTGCCCCGCCTCCGCGGCGAATCATCTGGAGAAAAGGAATCGGTAGAGAATCATCGGAAGGAAACCGAAAATAGCTGTCCACTATCGCTTTTAGTAATTGCAAACGCCCATGGCCCCGTGTATGACAGGTCCTTTCCTGTCGCTTTTTGCGCCGGCGAGCATCGCCGCACAGCGTTCAGATCAAACTTAAAAATTTTTCTTTTCGGCCGGGCCCTGGCGGGCTCAATGAGCCCTAGTGGGCTCTATATCGGAGAAGCTCGAGGCTCGAGCGTCCGGCTGGACTAACTACACAGTACCATTCAGCTCTGCGCCAGTCCAGATCTCGTCTGAACAACGCGCCAGACTGGCTTGGACCGTGTAACCCAGCAGCCTCTTTCAATTCATCTGTGACAATCTTTTATAGTCATGGACTGCGGCAAAAAAACGGCGGCGTTCGACTCAGACCCTATTGCGCTTCGTCACCGACGAAACTGCTGTGTGTGGCGAAATGCTGATTTTGGCAAAACGGAATGACGGAGCCGACACTCGCAAGTGGTCGAGAGAAAGTTAAAGTTCCGCTCCGTAAGAACTCGTCGATCTCAAGGACCCGAAGCTTCGCCAGCCAGCGCTGAAAACGACACAGCGGATCGTGATCCGTGGACAGATGTTTCGGTATGCCCGGTCTAAAGCCGGAAACTGTGCTTCGCTGGCATCAGCGTGGGTTCCGAGCGTATCGGCGCTGGAACTCTTGGCGTGAAGGCGGGAGGCTCATGATCGCCTGCGAGCTGCGCGCGCTGATCCGCCGAATGAGCCGGGAAAATCCGACGTCGGGCGCACCGCGCATCCACGGCGAACTGTTGACGCTCGGGATCGACGTCAGCGAGTCGACTGTCTGACGATACATGATAAGGATCGGTCGACCGCGGTCGCAGGGCGCTGGAAGACTTTCTTGCGCATCACGCTGCAGGGATCGCCTCGATCGATCTGTTCGTCGTGCGCACCATCTCGTTCAAGCTGATGTACGGCTTGGTCATTCTGCGCCACGCGCGAAGGAAGTTGGCCTCCTCAAAACTTGATCCGTCTCGACGACCGTGTCGAAGAGTTCTCTTGAGGGACCTTTGGGTCCAGGACGCCGGCGCTTTCTCGGGCTGTAAAGTAGGCGATACTTGCGCTTCACCAGTGCGCGGAGGAAGTACGGCAAGGTGAAAGGCTTCAGTATCACAGCCATCTTGCTCAGACGTTTGGGTGACACCAATAGAGTGCAGACCCCCAGCGCCAGCCGATCCCATGAAGTCAGTTGCTGCGCAAGCCGACGTGCACGCTTTAGGATGAGCAACTGTGCTTGACCGCCAGCGATTCTGCCGCAACTGCGCTAAGACCGCCCGGCTTGGCCAGCCGCGCGAGGGTCACCAGCAAGTGGGCGCTCAAGCTGAACAGCAAACTCATCAACGCAGACTTGAACCGTGTGCGAACGATTCACAAGTCTGCACTTCAACGGCGCATTCTGCCAGAATCAGCGGTTCGCCACACACAGGATTGTCACACAGATGGTTGCCCGGGCACTTGGCGCGGCGATGACACTCGCGTGGAATTCTATTGATAAAAATATCAGCCACGATTGACAAAATTATCAATCATGTGTCAGACATTTGTGCGTGGCTGATCGTACTCATCGCGCGCGTCGTCGCCGCGCTCAGGCGCTGGATAAATCCGAGCGGCGCGCCCTGCTCCTTCGATGTGCGATTCACGTCTTCGCCCGTAGCGGCATCGGCGCCGCTCGTCACGCTGAAATCGCGCGCGAAGCTAAGGTGTCGGTGCCGACGGTATTCTTTTACTTCCCGACCCGGGAGACGCTGGTCAGCGCAGTGCTTGAAGAGGTGGCTCGGTTTTATACCGAGATTGCAGAAACCATCCACGATCAGCATCGCCCTGCGCCCGAGATCATCCTTGAGCACTTGCGCGCTTTCGCTGACGCCGTCGCAACGCATCCTGACCACACGTGCGTGTTGCTCGAATGGAGCACCGCACTCCGCCACGAAGTGTGGCCGCTCTTTCTGAAGTTCCAGGAAAAAATCATTGCCATGATCGCGCGCACCATAAAGCGCTGGAGAATGGAAACCGCGAGTCAGCGCGATCCCAACGCCGAGGACGATGCGCGCATGATAGCGGCAACCGGCTATGTGCTCGTCCAGATGAAAATGGCCGACTCGCCTGCATCTCGGATCGAAAGTTTCCTGCAAACCCTGGTGCGCGAGGCGGTCGGCGAAGCCAAAGCGAGCGCGAAGAACGAAGCTCATATATCTGAGTTCAACCTGGCTGTTGGATAGCCAGCCGAGAAATCGGAACGAGGAGAAACCAATGCGTGTCGGAGCAACCATTTTCAATCAGAACTACAACGACTGGGATCGCTACGAAGCCGAAGAACAGGGTAAGCCTGTGCCCAGCCGCGCGGCGCGCTCCGACCGCGAGATCTTTAGCGAGGAAATTGACATCGCGCGGATGGCCGACGACCTCGGCTTCGACGCGGTCTGGACAATCGAGCATCACTTCACGCCCTATACGATGGTGACGAATCCGCTGCAGTACCTCACGTATATCGCCGGCATCACCAAACGCGTGGATCTGGGAACTATGGTCACGGTGCTGCCTTGGCACAATCCGGTGCGCGTCGCCGAAGACGTTAACATGCTCGATGCCTTTCTCGGATCTGGCCGAAACGTCATCTGCGGCGTTGGCCGAGGGCTCGGCCGCCGCGAATATACAGGGCTAAGTATCGATCAGAATGAAGCCAGGGGCCGATTCGACGAATCTCTTCAGGTGCTCAAACAGCTACTGTCTACCGGCCACTGCGATTTCGACGGTGAGTTTTACAAAATTCACGGTCTGCATATGCGGCCGCAGCCCGAACGCGATCTGAGCGCGAACCTGTGGTGTGCAGGTGGCACCGAGCAGACGGTGGAGATCATTGCGAAGCATGGTGTCAGACCACTCACCATCCCGACCACCAGTCTGGACATCGCGCTAGCGAACATGCGCCGATACGCGCAACTGAGCAGCAACGCCGGTCACGCCCCCAGTCACACCAAGCTCGCGCTTTGGACCTATGTGGCCGACACCCACAACGAGGCCGACGCTGGAGCACATCGCTACATGGTTGAGTATGCCGACTCGGCGCTGCGTCACTACGAGCTCCTCGGCACTCATCTGAAGAGCATCAAGGGCTATGAGGCATACGGCGCGCAACAGGATGCGCTGCGCAAGGATGCCTCGCCATTCAAGGAGGGCTTCTACAGCAGCCATCCGTGGGGCACGCCGGACGAGACGATCGCACGCGCCACCGAGCTTGCCAACGTATTCGGCACTGACGAGATCATGTTCGTCTTCAAGTACGGCGCTATGCCGATGACGGTCGCGGAAAGGAGCTTGCGGCTCTTCGCGAAAGAAGTGATGCCGGCGCTAAAGGAACTGAAGCCTGAGCCGTTGTCGCCGGTCGCGCATCGCCCGGCCGGACATGAAATTGCCAGTCCAGTGGCAGCGCGGTAATTGACAGAGCGTTTGTCGCCTCGGCCAATAAGCACGAGTTGGAGAGAGTCATGATCGACAGAAACAAGTCGCACTACGAGGTAATTGTTATCGGCGCCGGAGTGGCCGGGATCTATCAGATAAAACTTTTAGCCGACCTCGAAGTGGACGCGACGGTGCTCGATGCCGCCGGCGACCTTGGCGGAACTTGGTACAGGAACCGCTATCCGGGAGCCCGATTCGATTCGGAAAGCTACACGTACGGTTACTCGTTTTCCAGGGAACTCCTGAATGAATGGCACTGGAAAGAACGGTTTTCAAGTCAGCCTGAGAACCTGCGCTACCTGAACTACGTCGCGGACAAGTTCGATCTGCGCAAATACATGCAGTTCAATAGCAAGGTCGAGGCGATGCGCTTCGACGAGGCGAATGATCTGTGGCGGCTGAAGATCGAAGATGGTCGTGAGCTGACAAGCCGGTTCGTAATTATGGCAGTCGGCCTCCTATCTATCCCCACTCCTCCGCGGCTCAAGGGTATGGAGAAATTCAAGGGCCGTTCGTTCCATACCTTCTACTGGCCGCACGAACCGGTCGAAATGTCGGGTAAGAAAGTTGCTGTGATTGGCACCGGCGCCACGGGCATTCAGGTTATTGCGGAGATCGCCGACAAGGTCGGTGATCTGACCGTATTCCAGCGCCGCCCCAACTGGTCGGCTCCCCTGAACAACGGGCCAATCTCCGATGCGGAGATGGCTGACATCCGTTCGCGGTATGATGAGATCTTCGCGACCTGTGCTCGTACGCCAGGTGGCTTCGAGCATGAGCCGGACCGGCGTGGGTTCTACGAGGTCTCTCGTGAAGCGCGGTTGGTGCTGTGGGATCGGCTCTATGAAAGCCACGGCTTTGCTATCTGGCTGCGCAACTTCCGCGAGATATTTACGGATGAGAAAGCGAACACCGAGTTCTCCGAGTACATCGCCGAGCGAATTCGTCAACGGGTCAAGGATCCAACCGTCGCGGAAAAGCTGATTCCCCGCGATCACGGCTTCGGAGTGCAACGGGTGCCGATGGAGACGAGTTATTTTGAAGTCTACAACCGCGACAACGTCCATCTGGTGGACATCCGCGAGACACCGATCGAGGAGATAACTGCCACCGGGCTGCGCACCCCCGAGCGCGACTACGAATTCGACATCATCGTGTATGCCACCGGCTTCGATGCGATCACAGGCGCCTTCGACCGCATAGACATTCAAGGCGTCGGTGGTGCGAGATTACGTGACAAGTGGAGGGAGGGTCCGTCGACATTCCTTGGCATGCTCGTTCATGGTTTTCCAAATTTTCTAATGCCGTCAGGACCACAAAGTGGCTCTGCGTCGACGAACTATCCGCGCGGCATCGAAACCGGCGTCAACTGGTGCACGAAGTTGCTCGGTTATATGTGGGACCATGGTTACACCCATGCTGAACCGACGCTCGAGGCCCAGGAACGCTGGACATCTCACGTGAAAGAGATGTACTCGGCGATGCTTATGCGTAAGGCCAAGTCCTGGTTCACCGGTTACAACTCGAACGTTCCCGGCCACGAATACGGCACGGTCCGCTACCTCGTGTACAACGGTGGCACCCCGAAATACGTATCGAACATCAATCGCGTCGCAGAAAACGGCTACGCGGGAATCGTCTTCACCTCGGGTTCGACATCGGTCCGCCGTCCAGACCCACAGGCGACTCTAAGCACCGGAGAGAAGGTCCTTAATTGAAGTCTTTGAATATGCCGCTTGCATCGACGCGATTGAGGACCTGTCTGTGGCGAATTTTTGATTTTGCTAAAAATCAACAATTCGCCACACACAGGTTCCTAGGATCGCATGACTGATATTCGCGCGCTTTCGACCGGTAGGATAGGCATTAGAGCCAGTTCCAGCTCATCCAGCGCGCAGCCCAGTCGCAGCGTGATTTTATAGAGCCCGTTGGATTCGCTGACCTCAGCCACCCGTTCTAGCGCGGCTCTGTCTACCTGATCGATCAGATTCCCGCATAGCCACAGCCGGGGCGTCACCATCCGCAAGACATTGGCGCACCATTGGGCGGTCATCTTTGGGCCATTCAAGCCATAACCGCTGGGAAGAATGCCTCTGAACCAGTTCAGCACGCTAGCCTCCTCGTAGACTGTGCACTCATAGGAGTCGGCGCGATCAAACGCCGGTATCCAGGTGCATCGGCTGTTCCATGCCTGGAGCGGCCGACGCTCGGTGGCGAAGCTATCGAGTTGCTGCTCCATATCACCGGCGGAAGTTCCCAGGTACTTGTAGCAATGCTCGTGATTGATCACCCATTTGAAGACGTGCCAGGTATCGCCGGGCTCGAGGGTGTCGAAGGGACGGCCGCGCATGATGCCCAGCGTTTCAGCCGTCTGTTGGTCATGCTGTTCCTTCTTTATCTCCCCATATTGGCGGAAGGTATGTTGCAAACCGATTCCTGCAACCGCGCATTCGGCGCCTTTGGGAAAGAACGTAACCTGCACGGTCTGGTAGTTATTGGCGTCGTCGAAAAGTTTTCCCCAGATCTTGTCGCCGAGGAACCCCGAAACCGACAGTGTCTTCTTCGTCTTGCCTACAGTGAACGATGCGGACATCTGCTTTTCGCCATGAATCCTAATCTCGCCTTCTTGCCGGTCCGCTAGCGGACGCAGCCATGCCTCGAACCACTTTCTGGCGGCATCCAGCGTCGGCTGCTCTTCATCCTTGAGAATAGCCACGCTCGAAGTGACGGCCGGATGATCCAGCCGGCGCTGTCCCGGAACTTCGGATTGCTTGTAGTTCAGCTCGCGAAGATGAGTCGTGCTGAGATTGGATTTATCGTAAATGGTTTTAGGGTTCAGCCCGGATACCACCGGTAACCATTTCTGTTCGACCGCTGCGATGCGCAGCGGCGGCAGCTTGTGTTGATATTCGGTTTGAGTTCCCGGCTGGATAGAGACGTTGATTTCCCATTCGCCAGCCTTTTCGGGTTCCAAGTCCATTTGGAGGATCAGCAAAATCTGAGTCGTTCGCTGAGGAGTCATCGGAGGAATTGCAAGATTCGGAAACTCGCCCCTGTACTCGCGCGATTCAGTGGAAGAAGACCCAGTCGGCACGAGATTGAATCTCTTGGCATCGACTATCTTGGCTACGTCTTCCTTCGTGAGATTTGGCGCGACTGGTTCCAGCGCGCCAACGACCTGGCCGTTATGGAATTTACAGCCACTGACAATAGCTCTTGTAAGTACAAGCGTGTCTGGACCTGAAAGCCGAACGGTCGCCGTTCCTCCGCTGAAGCCCGCGCCCTGGCTCAATATCAGCCACGTCGCCAGGCGCTTGGCGCCGACAGCCAGCGGCCAGCTCGACGGATAGACGGCGCGCATGCGGCAATTGTCGGGATCGAAATAGTCAGCCAGCCGAATTTCGCCTGCCGGAATATCGGACAGCGCATTGGGCTTTTTCTTGAAATAAAACTCGGCGCTAAGCTGCTCCTCCTTGTCCAGAAAATCCTGATAGTTCATCTGCGGCTGGCCGTCGCGGAGACCTATCAGTTCAGATAGCCCGCCGACGATGTCGTCGGCTAAAGCTGTCTGTTTCGTAACCGCTTGTCTGATCTGGTCGATGCTCAGCGTCCGTCCGAACAGGCTGCTCCATTTGGCGGCGCGCGATTTCTCGCTCAACTGCTTCATCGGCCCGTCGTAACTTTCGGCGTCGGTCATTAGCAGGTCGACCTGCCGGCCATTGGCGAAGACGACAAACTCATAGGTGTCGCTGTCGTACAGACTGGTGAAGACCGCCGCCGTTTTGAGCGCTTTAGACGCTGCCAGCGCCAGATCTTTCAACTCGCCGCTGTCGAGCTTGGCGTTGTCGCTGTCATAAACAGAGACGTAAGATTGTCCGTCGCGCGCCAGCATGACCGCATGCTTGCCGCCTTCGGCCGGCGCTTTTTTCAACCGCTTATAGCCGAGCTTGCTATAGCTCCGGCTGATTGCCCTGGACGCATCTTCCGCGGCGCCTCGCCACGCGATATGGATGCTGGCACAGGTGTTTCCCATCGGTGGTTTCCTTGAATATGTATTTTAGACTTGGCGAACTGAGCCAGCCTAGTCCGCCACTCCGAAATCTTTCTCCTCTTTGACCTTGTCCAGGTCCGGCGCGGTCAAACGGAAAATGATCCTTCTCCCTGCCTGTGTGGCGAATTGCTGATTTGTGAGGAAAATCAGTAGTTCACCACACACAGGGTCTGATCATGCTCGGTGAGCAATAGCAAGGAGCGCGCCGCGAGAGATTTCGTCGGGTAGTCGATATCGAGAGAAGCTGCGTTTGCCCATGAGGCCGGTAAGGCTATGCGGGAGCCTAAGGCGAAGCTCTCTCGACCTGGATCTGGATTCCGATCCGATTGCCCGATTGACGCGATCGCGGCACAGTGGGAGGGTTGTTTTCGGCTGGCACGGTTCGTATCCCTCTCTTTCGAAGAGGTATTTGCTCATGAAACGCTTGATGCTGATCATTGTCGCGTTGGCGATCGCGGGGTGCGCCGACGTTAAGCAAGAAGACGCCGCGATAAAAGCCCGCAACGAAGCCGAGGAGGCCGCGGTCAAGCGAATTGTCGTCGTCGAGGGCGACCAGGTTCCCGGCCATCCCAAATACACCGAACTCGGCCAGACCCAAGGCGTATGCGTGCGTGCGGCTTGGTATGATGACGACAGCAGCATCGACCGGATCGGCTTCAAACATGCCGCGTACGATAAGGACGGCGACAAGGTCGATGCCATCATCCGGGTCAATTCCTTTTTCGTGGTCGACAATCAGTCCAACG
>Ga0209772_10000126_pt1 | contig 18083 bp, 16 predicted proteins | sample BogFormECP03_OM1_FD_188235 | JGI IMG/M metagenome (GOLD analysis project Ga0209772, IMG submission 188235) | Bog forest soil microbial communities from Calvert Island, British Columbia, Canada - ECP03_OM1 (SPAdes) (version 2) | ecosystem: Environmental > Aquatic > Freshwater > Wetlands > Bog ... | reverse complement strand
CAAGGCGTTGAACGCCCCAATCAAGAACGACAAGCCATAAATTCCGGTAAGCGAAGTGATCTGTAAAAACGCTAAATTCCCAGTTGCCGCATACCCGCTCAAATTCCACGAAAAAGAAATGATTGGCAGGTGCGTGCGAATGAATTCGAGCGTCAGCCAAAGAAACGGCGCCAGCACAAACGCTGCGCCAATCCGCCGCCGGCTCACAAACGCCAAGCCTGTGGTGAAAATCATCATATGAAATCCGCCGGTAATCCCGATCAACGACAAAATTCCCGCGCTCTGCCAAGCCGGCACATTTCCATATTCGCGAATCACCACGTAGATCCAGGTGAGCGACACGTAGAAGAAAAAGCCGTGCAGAAATCCGGCCATCATTGCGTCGGCGACACTCGCGCCTACCGACGCCAATATGAGTAATGACACCGCGGCCCAGGCGAGCAGCGGCAAATTGTAATTGGGAAAACTAAAGGCGAGCGCAACCCCGGAAGCGAGGCCGAGCAGCAATCTCAGAGGCCGCGAAAGTTTCATTCAGCGTTTGATTATAGGTTTAAATCCGGCCTGGGCCAGCGCTGCTTTCGCTTTTTCCGCAGCGGGTCCTTCGGGATACGGACCCACCTGCACGCGAAAGAGATGGTCGCTGGTAGGCGTCACTACAAAGGACGGAAAATGTTTTTGCTGCGCGGCATCGGCCATGGCGAGCGCGTCGGCTTCCTTTGTGAGCGCCGCAAGCTGAAGCACCACGGAGCCATGCGGAATCCGCGGCGGCTGGAATCGGCGCAGCTCAGCCGAAGTCGCGACAACCGGCTGCGTAGCTGGAGCGGGAGTAGGCGCGGGTGCTGGCGGCGAATCGGCCGGGCGGTGCGTGGAAGTGATGCGACCAGAAGCAGCAGGCGGATTGGCCGTGGCGCTATTCGGACCAGGCGGCAGCGGCTCGAATTTGTTCGGGTCCTTGCCCTTCGAATAAAAATCCCATTCACTGTTCGCTGTTTTCTCGGTGCTTTCGGGATTTTCAATGGCGACGCCGCCATTCCCGGGGCCCGACAATCGGCGCGAATCCGCCGAGGCGTGCAGCGGCATGGGCATGCCGGATTGCGTACGTCCCATCACGTAACCCAGCGTGAAGAACACGCCGCAAAGCAAAACCACGCCCAGAAACAAGCCGACCAGATGCCGGCTTTCCAGTACGCGTTCCCCGCCGCCGCGCTTTCCGTTTCCGCCCGCCACTTTTACTTGTTCCCTCCGAAAGTCTTCGCCCACTGCGACAAGATATCGATCGGCAGCGGAAAAATTACCGTGGTATTTTTCTCGACGCCGATTTCGGTCAACGTCTGCAAGTAACGAAGCTGAATCGCCGCCGGCTGCGTTTCAAGAACTTCCGCGGCCTGCGCCAGCTTGGTCGAGGCCTCGAATTCTCCGGCCGCGTGAATAATTTTCGCGCGCCGCTCGCGCTCGGCCTCCGCCTGTTTGGCGATGGCTCGTTGCATCGAGTCCGGAATATCGACTTGCTTGACCTCAACTTTAGATACCTTGATACCCCAAGGCTCCGTATCCTGGTCAAGGATTACTTGCAACTTGGCGTTTACCTTTTCGCGATCTGACAAAATCTCGTCCAGTTCGAATTGCCCCATCACGCTGCGTAAGTTCGTTTGCGCCAACTGCGAAGTGGCATAAAGATAGTTTTGCACCTGCGAAAGCGCCAAATTCGCATCCACCACGCGGAAATAACAGACCGCGTTCACCTTCGCTGATACGTTGTCTTTCGTGATCACGTCCTGCGGCGGCACATCGAGCGTTTCCACGCGCAGCGACATGCGCGTAAGCACATCTATCGGCCAGAACACCAATTGCAAACCGGCCGGCTTCGGATCGGGCCGCATCTTACCGAGCCGCAGCACCACGCCGCGCTCCCATTCCTTGATCACGTAAACGGAATTAAAGAGCCAAATCAGAAAGAAGAAAACACACACACCCAGAAAAATCGGAACGAACCCCATCGTCTCCTCCTCGAATCGCTAATGCCCGCGAGCTACAGCAGCGTCATCCACCGGTTCTACGTGCAGCGTCAATCCTTGCACTCTGCGCACGCGCACATGCGCGCCGCGCGGAATGGAAATCTTGGACTCGGCTCGCCATCGTTCGCCATGAACGAAAATCATTCCGGGCACGTTGCCCGCTCCAACTGCCTCGGTCACTTCTCCGATTTCACCGATAAGCTGCTCGCGGCCGGTTGAAAGTTTCCATCGCCGCGATTGCATCACCAGGCGCATCAGCACGATCATAATAATCGCGCAAGGGATGGCCACGCCGAGTGCCGCGCCCAAACTCACTCCCATGCCCGTAAGCGGCGAGCGCACCAGCATTAATGCTCCCAGCACCATGGCAACCACGCCTCCGACGCCAAGAATTCCGTGTGTAGGAAATTTCGCTTCGAGAATGAAGAATGCCAGCGCAGCAATGATCAGCACCACTCCAGTCAAATTCACGGGCAGCAAATGCATGGCATAGAGCGCCAGAATCAAAGCGATGCCGCCGATCACTCCGGGGGCAAACAATCCCGGATGCGTGAACTCCGCGTATAAGCCCAACACGCCGACAATCAGCAGAATGAAAAACACATCTGGCTGAACGATGCGCGAAAGAAATCGCTCGCGCAGCGCCATCTGAAAATCGCTGGTCACGGGCGAATCGAGCTCCAACTTCACCATCGTTCCATCGAAGCGCTTGATGGATCGGCCGTTGAGCTGCGCGAGCAGCGCCTCCTGCGAGGGTGCCACCAGATCGATCAGCTTTCCATCCAGCGCTTCCTTCTCGCTGAAGGCCTTCGCCTCGGTGACCGCCAATTCCGCCAAATCCGGATTTCGCCCGCGCGCGGTGGTGTAACTGCGCAGGTAGGCCGTCGCTTCATTCACGATCTTGTGCCGCATGGTTTCGTCGATCTGCATCGACCAGCCGCCCAGCACAATCACCGGCGAAGCCGCGCCCGTATCAGTTCCCGGCGCCATGGCCGCCACATCCGCCGAAAGCAGAATAAAAAATCCAGCCGAAGCGGCGCGCGATCCTGTCGGCGAAACGTACGCCACCACCGGCACCGGCGAAGTCAGAATCTTCTGGATGATCGTGCGCATCGACGTATCCAGCCCGCCCGGCGTATCCATGGTAATTAACACCAGTCGGGCGTGCTGTTCCACCGCGCTATCGATTCCGTGGACGATGTAGTCCGCGAGGATCGGCTCGATCTCGCCGTCAATCTGCAGGCGCACGATTTTTGCAGGAGTAGCCGCCGCAACAACCGGATGGGTAAAGAACAGCGCAGCGCCAGCCGAAGCAATCAGTATCGCCGCGGCGGAAGCGATCAAAAAAGAGCCGCGAAGAAAGCGTAAGAACATTACGCGCGCATTATAGCAAGTTTCCAAGATAACGTTTGGGAACCTGAAGTGCCGCCGAACGCGGCGTCGAAAGGGCACGAAGAGGCCTGGCCAAAGACCGGACCCTACGAAAAACTACTACTGCGGAGGTGGCTCGACTTTTTTCTGATCGCCGGCATAAGAAGGCGGCACCATAATCGCTTCCTGCACGCGCGGATCCTTGATCACTTTCGCAAATTCCGGATCCTTCTGCGCGTTCGTCAAATCCTTGTATCCCTGGTCGCGCGCCATCTTCAAATAATGCGCGCAGTGCTCCGCGTCCCCCGCGCGCGCAAAAGTCTTGGCCACCAGAAAATAAAACAATCCCGGCTCGGTAGTCCCGCGCTGCTGCACCGTCGTGCCATAACTGCCATGATGCGCGAAAACCTCCGGATCGAGCGCCAGAGCCTGCTCGAAGCATTTCATCGCCTCGGGATATTCCTTGATGCCGAAATACGCGTAGCCAAGATTGCTGTACAGCGTGGCAACATCGTCGGTGGGCTTCAGTACCAGCGCTTGCTTGTACAGACGGATCGCGCGGCCATAGTGCTTCTTCTCGTATTCCACGGTGCCCAAATTATTGACGGCGCTCACGTAGGTCTTATTGGCCTTGATCGCGCGCTTGTAATAATGGCCGGCCAACAGCGTATTGCCTTCCTGTTGATACGCCACGCCGATCTTATTCAAGAGCTCCGCATCTTTGGGCGCTTGCGCCAACAGCTCGTCGTAATACTGGATGGCCTCGGCGTACATCTTCCGCGCCATCAAAATATCAGCGCGCATCTCCTGCACCTGTCGCTCGGTCATGCGCACCACGTTCGTGGATTGCGAAGGAATCGACGCGGGAGTAGCGGTGGCCGCGGGCGGCAGAGCCGGCGCGTGCTCCTGAGCTTGCAGGGATGGGACGCAAAGGACTGCAAAAGAAAGGAAAGTCAGAAGAAGGCTTTTCATGGCCATTCTCCTTATCAAAGCGGGCCGAGTCGTCAGTCCGCAACTGCTCGAATTCACCCCGAAGTCCTACGGATTAGGTTTCGGCGGAGGCTGCTCTTTTGGTTGCTGATCCGTAGACTTCTTGCCTCCAAAGATACCAAATATCTTGCCCAGTAGGCCTTTTTTCTTTTCGCCGTCCTTGTCCTCGCCGGGCTTCTCGGCTTCCTGGCCGGTGGCCTCGCCTGGAGCGCCATTCTTCGGATTCGCCGCCGCGCCGCCTGGCGGCGTGGGTTCCGAATTTCCACCTTTGCCGAATAAATGCGAGAGCCACGAAACCGGCGGAGCCTGCGAAGTTGCGCGCCCGCCATGCAGGAAGCAGTACTGCGTAGGTTCGGTGCCGGCGATGAACACTTCCTGCTTCGTCGTCGGGCAAGTCGGCGTAGCAAGCTGCTCGGACTGCGGATCGACAGTCACTTCCGTCACGCCCGACGGCGGCTCAAACGGCTCCACATTCTTGTACGCCGGAATCGCGACGGCCCGCTTCATAAATTCCGCCCAGATCGGCGCAGCCGCGGCGGTTCCCGAGATCCCCAAATCGCGGTTATCGTCAAACCCCACCCAAATCACGCAAATCAAATTCGAAGTGAAGCCGGCAAACCAGCCGTCGCGCGAAGTGCCCGTTTTCCCCGCCGCCGGCGCCTCGAATCCCAGCGATCTCACCACCGCGCCAGTCCCCTGGCTCATCACATCTTCCATCAAGGTAGTCACGAGATACGCCACGCGCGGATCAAGCACCGGCCGCGTCTTCGGATCGTTCTTCTCCACCACGCTGCCGTCGGTGCCGATCACGCTGCGAATGTAAAGCGGCTCAGCCCGCGTCCCGTTGGTGGCAAACGCCGTGTATCCCGCGGCCACATCAATCGGCGTCATTTCGTAAGCCCCAAGCGCCACCGCAGGCGTCGCCTGAATATTCGAACTCAGTCCCATCTGGCGCGCGATGGCCACCACGCGGTCGTAGCCCACCATCTCCGCAACTTTCACGGTGGCCACGTTCATCGAATGAATCAGCGCCTCGCGCGCCGTCACCGTACCGTAAAATTTCTCCCCGAAATTGTTCGGCGTGTAATCATTCCCGTCAAAAGTAAAGGTGGTCGGCTCATCCACCACGGTTGTCAGCGGCGTAATCACCGGCTGCCGCCCCTCCGCCGCGTTATCAAATGCCGCCGCATACACGAACGGCTTGAATGCCGAACCCGGCTGCCGCCGCGCCAGCGCGTGATTCAACTGGCTCTCGCCATAATTCCGGCCGCCAACGAGCGCCCGGATCTCTCCCGTCTGTGGGTCCATAGCGACCAGCGCGATTTGCACCGGCGGCACCGCTTCGCCTTTCTTCTTCCACAGTGCGTATTTCTTCGCCAGCAGCTTGTCCACGTTTTGCGCGCCCATTTCCACGGCCACGCCGGCGGCACGCTGCAAGTCGGGATCGAGCGTCGTATAAATGCGATAACTTTCCGATGCTAGATCCGCTTCCGAAATCTGTTCGAGCAGGTGATCCTTCACCATGTCCACGAAATAAGGGCCAGCGCTGGCATCCACGCCGCCGCCCTCAAAATGCAGCCCGTCCTTTTTCGCTTTGTCCGCATCCGCCGCGGTCACATAGCCGTTCTCGACCATCTGGGTTAAAACGCGATCCCGCGCCTCGATCGATTTCTCCGGATGACGTTCCGCGGCCGCATAGCGGCTTGGCGACCGGATGATCCCCGCTAAAAACGCGCATTCACCCACATTAAGATTCCGCACATCCTTGCCGAAATACGCCTGCGCAGCCTCACCGAATCCATGGATCGAAAAACTGCCGCGATTGCCAAGATAAACTTCGTTGGCATAAAGCTCGAAGATCTGCTGCTTCGTGAAACGCTGGTCCAGCTCCAGGGCGACAAGCGTCTCCTTAATCTTCCGGCTCCAAACCCGCTTGGTGGTGAAGAAAAAGCTTCGCGCCACCTGCATATCAATCGTGCTGGCGCCCTGCGCCCTCTGATTGCGCCGTAAATCCGCCCACGCGGCGCCCAGAATTCGAATCGTGTCGAACCCGCCATGCTCGAAAAAGCGCTTGTCCTCGGCGGATAGCACGGCTTCGATCAAAATCTTCGGCAAATCATCGAAGCGCTCCAGCCGCCTCTTCTCCCGCGTGGTATCGAAAAGATTGGTCAGCACCTGAGGCTCAAGCTCGGCGCTCTTCAGCGAAGACTTATCCGCGAGCGAGGTAATCCGCGCAATCGATTTGGCCTCAAAATCGATGCGCAGCGCATTCCCGCCGTTGAAGTAAGAGTCGCCAGAGGGATAGATCTCAATCGATTTCTGGCTTGGGTGGAATTGCCCGGGCGATCCGTCGATTTTGTTCTCCGCATAGCCCGCGCGCACCAGATAACTCTCCACTTGCTCCTGCGTCATAGCCTCGCCGGTGAATATAGGTTCCGGCGCCGCGTACACCCGTGAAGTGTTCTGGTAAATCTGCCCAGACAAGCGGGCATCAATCATTCGCCCGAATTTGATGTAGTAGTAAGAGAAGACGCCGACGCCCGTGCAAAAAAGCACGAACGCCAGACCAAGCAGGCCCAGGCCGTAGCGCGAAGTCCAAAATCCCTGGCCTAGTTTAATGCGCAATAGTTCTCCGTGACTTTGCCTTCGAAGCGGCGGTCCCGCCCGCGGGACCGGCGTCCCGAGAGTAATCGGCTATACAAGGTTGGACGCGCCGGACGGCATTCTAGCTGCCAAGCCCGCCCTCACTGCGCTACCTATCTTAGATGGAGTGGTTGTCGCCGTGGGGACGAAAGTTCAATTCCAGAGTGTAGCCTGGGAACTCGACCTCGACTGTGTACGGCACGTCGATATCAAGAAGTCCCATCGGCCCGGACCCTGAAACCGGATACTTGATTTGAATGTCCTTCTTATCCACCGGAATGTTCAATTCCACTACTTTCTTCCATATATCGTTGCGAACATCATCCGGCTGCCTGCGGTTGGTAATAGCGAAGCGCGCCTCGGATTCCAGCGCATCCTGAAATTCATAGTTATTGACATAAACCGGCACAACCTTGAAGCCTATGTAAACAGCGGCCGCCACAAATAGAAAAAACAAGAACCCGGCGATCTTCCCGGCTCCTCGTTCCGGATCTCTCTGTCGCGACGTCATATTCCCTTCCCCATCCTCAGATTTAAGCGGAAAATTCTCGGGCACTACACGATTATGCTAGCAGCCTGATTTCAGGGGGTCGAGAACCGAGGCAAACGGATGTTCGCGAGCAGCAATACCGCGCTAGTTAGCTGGGAGGCGGGGTTAAACCCTGGGGCAACAGGACATAAATTGTCAGGGCGCGACTTCAATCGTGCCGGAACCACTTCGAAACTTCGGATTTAGCCGCTGGGGCGCGTTGGTGAAGTGCTGCGGCAGGCGCTAGTACGCCTTGGCGAAGATGGCCTTATAGTTCGAGGACTTGGCGCAGAAGATGCACACTCCGGACCCGCCTTCCTGTTCCAAAGGGATACAGCGCATCGTAGCTTTCGTCTCTTCCTTGATCTTTGCTTCGCAGTCCGAACTGCCGCACCAATAGGAGAGAGCGAAGCCATTCTCGACTGCGGCTTTGAACTCCTCGTAATCCTTCGGCTGGATGGTCTTCTCTTCGCGGGTCTTGAGCGCACGATCGAAAAGTGCCTTCTGTATTTCATGCAGCAGATTTGAAACCGCGCCAGAAATCCCGACCTGCGGCACGAAGGTCTTGCCTTCCTTGCCGGGGCGGTCGCGGCGCGCCAGCACGGCGGCTCCCTTCGCGACATCTTTAGGGCCGAGTTCGATGCGCAGCGGCACGCCGCGCATCTCCCAATCGTTGAATTTGAAGCCGGGGCTGAAGCCTTCGCGTTCGTCCATCTTCACGCGGATTTCGTCGAATGTTAGCTCCGCTTGAATCTTCCGCGCGGCTTCCATAACGGCAATTTTTTCTTCGTCGGTCTTGAAAATTGGAACGAGGACCACCTGGAAAGGCGCGAGGCGCGGCGGCAGGATCAAGCCCTGATCGTCGCCGTGAACCATGATGATGGCCCCGATAAATCGCGTCGAAAGCCCCCACGATGTAGTCCAGCAATGCTGCAGTTGACCATTCTTATCCAGGTAGCGGATTTCGAAGGCCTTCGCGAAATTCTGGCCCAGATTGTGCGACGTTCCCGCCTGCAGCGCCTTGCCGTCGCCCATCATTGCTTCAATCGAGTAAGTGATGTCGGCGCCGGCAAATTTCTCAGAATCCGATTTGCGCCCGGGAATCACGGGGATGGCCGCGTCTTTCACCGCCATGTCCGTATAAATATCGAGCATCTGGCGCGTCTCGAATTCTGCTTCCTCGAGCGTGGCATGCGCGGTATGCCCTTCCTGCCAGAAAAATTCCAGCGTCCGCAAAAAAAGCTTCGTCCGCAATTCCCAACGCACTACGCTATTCCATTGATTGATCAAAATGGGCAAGTCGCGATAAGACTGGATCCATTTCGCATACGCATGTCCAATAATCGTTTCCGAGGTGGGCCGAATCACCAAAGGCTCTTCCAATTTCTCGCCGCCGCCGATGGTCACCACCGCCAATTCTGGCGAAAACCCCTCCACATGAGATTTCTCGCGCTCAATAAAGCTCTTGGGAATCAAAAGTGGGAACGCCGCATTCACATGCCCGGTGGCCTTAAATCGCCGGTCCAGCACTAACGTTATGTTCTCCCAGAGTGCCCAACCGTACGGCCGCACAATCATGCAGCCGCGCACCGGCGCGTAATCCGCCAACTCCGCCCGCAAAACAAGCTGGTTGTACCACTCCGAAAAATCCTCAGTTCGCGATGGAAGTTTCTGGTCCGACATGCGTATGCTCAGTCCCTTCGTGACGGCAGTATCGAATCAAATGAGGTTATGAAACGCCACAAGTGAAGTCAACAAGGCCCGCGTAGCGCAGGCTTCCAGCCGGCGTTTTTGACTTTCTGCGCCCGTTCTACAGACTCGGCGTTATCCTAACCGCGGCCAAAGTCGGCCTTGAATCGTAGGGGAGGGCACTTTAGCCCTCCCGCAGTTCGGCCCCGCAACGGAGGCAATAATTGTTCAAACACGCAATCGTCCGCCAACCCAGCAAAAATTTCGCGGAAGGCCTAACAACATTCCAAGGCCCGTCACCGAACTATGAAAAGGCCCTACAGCAACATGAAGCCTACTGCGCCGCGCTACAGAAATGCGGCCTCGAATTAACGCGCCTCGATCCAGATCCAATCCACCCCGATTCCACCTTCGTAGAAGATGCAGCCGTGGTAACGCCAAACGCAGCAATCCTCACCCGCCCAGGTGCCAAATCCCGGGCAGGAGAAGTAGAAAAAATCCGCGCCCCACTAGAAAAGTTTCTCAAGACCATTCACGAGATTACAGCCCCCGGCACACTCGATGGCGGCGACATCTGCGAAGCCGGCAACCATTTCTTTATCGGCATCTCGCGGAGGACTAATGAATCGGGAGCAACGCAACTCGCCGCATTCCTGACGCAAAGCGGCTATTCGTCATCTGTGGTGGATATCCGCGGCATGAAAAGCATTCTGCACCTGAAAAGCGGGATAGCTTGCATCGCAGAGCGGCAGCTCGTGGTGATCGAGGAAATGGCCGAGCGCCCGGAATTTCGCGGCTACGATCTAATTCGCGTCGCGCCCGAAGAAACCTACGCAGCAAATTGCGTCCGCGTAAACGACCACGTGCTGATCCCAACAGGTTTTCCGAAACTGGCAGCAGAATTAACTCAGCGAGGATTCCAGCTTCTCCCACTCGACGTCTCGGAATTTCAAAAAATGGACGGTGGCCTAAGCTGCCTCTCGCTACGCTTCTAGTCCCGGCAAATTCGCAACGCGCTCACCGCAAAGGCCGGTAAATCAGTCCAATCGCAATCCCGGTGACCACCCATTCGAAAAAGTAAGCCACCGACTGTTGAATCGTAAGCGTCAATCCAACATTTAAATTCACGTAGTTGTGGACCACAAAAGCGCCAATCGCAAAAATTCCGATCAAAGCCCCAAATTGCGCGCCCGTCACAAGGCCCGATCCCCCGCGGTAAATCATCGCGTACAGCACCGCCAGCGCCAGTATGCTCACAAACATCGCCACCATTCCCAGCGGCATCACGCTCTTAATTCCCTCCTGCGTGCGGTACACCGCCGGATATTTCAGGAACTCATTCTTGAGCGTCGGCAACAGCGCAAAAAGCAATCCACCAAGCACAAAGTAAGCCAAAAATCCGCCCAACGCCGCGAGTACCACCCGCCCGAAGTTCATCGGCAATCCCTCCCAAGTCGCACGGAGATGTACCACAGTTCGACCGCGCCAGCGAACCGAAAACCATGAGAGCATGCGCGCCGACCGTGCCAGCGCGCGTCGAACCTCCTTCCATCGCAAATCAAGAAGCGCCCGCCTGTATCAATCTGAGCAACCGCTCAAAATTTGCGAGCGTCCCGGCCCGTTTCAGAGTATATTCGAGCACCTTGGCCCTGCCTGAGCGGGGTCCGAAAGGCCCGGAGTCCCATCCAAGTTGCGATTTGTTTAATGGTTTTCGAAGTGACCGCGAACCCCTTCGGCGCGCCGGTCGCGCCGGTGCACCCAACCCGATCCGGAGAAGGAAAAAGATGATGAAATCTAGCAATCTGCCGATGAGTACGGAAATGCCCGGCAATCAGCGAAGAGTGGCGCGAAAGTCGTTCCTGCTGGCGAGCGTTTTCATCTGCGCCATCGGAGTGATTCTCGCTTCCACTGCCGCCACATCCTTTAGCAGGACGTTCAATGGCCAGCAAACTCTTCCAAGCAATATGACCCCAGAGGTTAAGTGCGTCGTCGGCTTCGACAACATCAAGCCGGATACCCGTGGCACGCTCACCTTCTTGCCCACCGGGCTGCAATTCACCACCGACAAACAAAAGGGCGAGATCCTCACCGCGAGCATCACCGACGTGTTCGCCGGCCAGGAAAGCCGCCAGGACGTCAGCGGAATGGCTGGCACAGTAGTCAAAGCCGGAATCCCCTACGGCGGCGGCCGCGTCGTCAGTTTGTTCTCGCACAAGGTTGAGGTGCTCACCGTCGAATTCAACGACGAAAACGGCGGCTTTCACGGCGCTATTTTCGTGCTGGCCAACGGCAAGGCTACCGAACTGCGCAACGCACTCGTCAAGCAAGGCGCCAAGACCGTCGAGCACGTAACTGTGGCGGCGCCGGCAGAGGAGAAGAAATAACCATGAAGCCCTTCAATCGCGCTGCCATTGTCTCGATTTCCTCGATCGCGTTTAGCGCCGTTCTGCTGCTGGCCGCTTCTCTTCACGCCACGCCCGCGCCACAAGCGCCCGCGTCGAGCGGCAAGCTCACCGCCTCCGCCATTCAAATTAATCGCATGGGCCCGGCCGAAGGCTTACTGGTCCCGGAAGATTTCCGCATTTCGACCTACGAAAACATAATCGCCCAAGTAGACAAGACCAAAAAGTTTCAGCACGTCTATCGTGAAGGCGACAAGCGCGCCGCGGACGCCGCCGATCTCGTCATCGTCAACTTCATGCCCGTGGCTTACACCGAGGGTAGCCAGAAGAAACGCGAAGTCACCACTATCAAGGGTGCGACATCTATTCAAGTGAAGGTGCAATTTACTTCGCGGGACGGCAAAGTTCTGCTGGAGAGGGATCTCGAGGGCAAAGTGCGCTTCTTCGGAGAAAATCTGCGCGCCACCTACGATCTAGCCAAGAAGGTCGCAGCCACAATCAACGAATCGTTCTAATCGACGACTCGTTCTGATCAACGACGCGTTCCGGCTGTTTGCGGGATAACGCTCAAAGGTCGATCGCTCATGCGAATAAGAGTTTATGCTCTAGCTATAGGTGTCGGCGCAATTCTACTCAGCGCAGCCGTCGCACGCGCCCAGCAGCCCGCCGGCGTTACTGCCCGGAACAGCACCACTCCGCAGGAACCCAAAGAATCAAATTCCAGTAATTTGCCAACGGCCGCTGCTTACTCGCGCCCCACTCCCAAGGAGAAATGGGGGCATTTCGTGCACGAGGCCATCGGCCCCTACACGATCGTGAAAACGTTGGCGGTAGCCGGTGTGCTGGACGCCGAGAATTCGCCACCGGATTGGGGCCAAGGCGCCTCAGGATTTGGCGATCGCGTGGGCTCCGAATACGGACGCTTCCTAGCGGAAACCGGCAGCAAGTACGTGATCGCGGCGGCGCTGCGTCAGGATACAAAGTATTATCGCTGCGAGTGCACCGGAATCGGGCATCGCGTCGAACACGCCATCTACTCGACGTTCAGCGCGCGAGCCGGCGATGATGGCCACCGTATCATTTCGCCCGCTCCGATCGTCGCGCCCTACGTCGGCGGCTTCACCCAGCTCGCCTGGTATCCATCGCGCTTCAGCTACAAAGACGGATTCCGCTTCGGCAATTACGGCCTGCTATATGATGTCGCCGCGAACATGGCCCGCGAATTCATCAGCGCGAAATTCTAAGCAGCGCCGATGTCCCTGTTTACACTGAGCAGGGCGAAGGGCCCAGGACCACGAGCATTAGCGTCCTCGGTGCACGGTAATCGGAGACTCCAGACTAGCCGCCCGGCCCTCTACCACACCAATGTCGCCCCAGGTGGGGTCGCACTTGTTAACGTAACCATTCACTCATACCTGTCCTTCGGTCATCTGGACACCTACCGACTGGTTGTTAACCCTAGAAAAGCACGCCGGATTGATCGCTCGAAGACTCACTGTCATGCGCATATTCACCCTAACAACGGTCGCACATTCGCCCACGCGCCGGGCGATGTATGCGATTGCGCTTTCCCTGGCCGCCGCCCTGCTTTTCTCTGCGAACGCGGCAATTCCCCGGCCTCTATCCCAGACTACGACCGGCCTGCTGGTAACGCCCAGTACGGTGGTGCTGCTTGTCGGTGAAAGCAGTTCGCTCTCCGCAGCAGATGACGCCGGGCGGCCGGTTTCAAACGTGCACTGGTCCATCACTCCTTCGATTGCTGACTTGCGAGAAGAAAACGGAGAGATCGTCTTAGAAGGAAAAGAGGCAGGTCGAGCCGTTCTTTCCGCTACGGCGAACAATCAATCCGCCACCGCCGTCGTTTCTGTCGTATCGGGCAACAGACTTCCCGCAGGGACTGTGCGTTGGTCCGTTCTGCCCACGCCGGGGTTCCAGACGCTTCTGGTTATGCCGGCTGTTCCGACGGATAGAGGCCCCGCTTTTTATTCAATTGAGTGGAGTAAGACCGCAACCGCAATCCTGCGCGCTCTCAGTGAGTCCGGACAGCAGCTGTGGCTAGCGCACCTATCATCCTCTGCGAGTCCGCTGACCCTGAAACATTCGCTGCCGCAGCCGGGCCAGGTTTTTCAGAATGATGCGCTCCTCAGCGACCATTCCATGTTTATCATCGGCGAGAAGGGCGCCTTCGCAGGGAACAACGCGACCGATCCTAGTTCTTACGGCCTGCCCATGGACGGTAAGAGTATTCTGCTGCGAACATCGGGCGACGATCACGGCGGGCTGATACTTCTCGAACGAGGGAGGTTCCGCGATTCCCTGGTGGACCTGCGGCCTTCAGACGGCAGCGAGCTTTGGCGCTATCGTTCGGAAGGACGTTTAGCCAAGACCTGGACCGTCAATTTCAGCGACGAAATTGGCATCGTCGAAGAGTTGGCAAACCCCGCTTCCTCCGCTTTGCTTATCCTCGACGCCAAGACGGGAGTAATTCGCTCTTTTATCCCCTTCCCCATTTCCTCGAGTACGATTGATGGATACAAATGTATTGAGGGAAAACGCAACGTTTTGAAAAGCTTCAGACCCTCGCGTGCCGGCTCGGTTTTCACCTCCACCGACAACAATATGTATGTTCAGCTGGAGACCCACGTGGAGTCGCTTGTGGTGAAAGCTTGCAAGGACACGCGGTATTCCTTTGACGACACGCTCGCGTTGCTCCGCACTACTCCCGAAGGAAAAACCGAATGGACTACGTTTCAACACATACATGCCGACGGCGAGGGAAGCATGGTCGCGCAGCCACGGGTGTTTGCAGGAGAATCGATTCCCGATGGGTTTGGCGGCGTGCTGGCGGCATGGACATACGTATCGCCCGATAGCAGCGGCGGCGTGATTCGCAGCGAAGCGCGGCTCAGCCGCATCGGGGCTTCCGGCCAACGGGATTTCACGCTCCCTATGCCGTATTGGACGAAAGGATTGAATTCCCTCTTTGACGAAAACATGGTCCTCGGCGAGGGCAATTTCCTCTACGCCATCAACGGGCCGCAGCTCGTGCGCTTCGACACTCAAGCCGGCGAGACGAATTGGGTGCGGCACCCACCGACCGGCGAAGTCAAATTAGATCACTCGACTGCTGGAGGCGGTGTTCTGGTTTCTAACTCCGGCCGATTGATTTATTTTGACCCGAAGGGAAACGGCGTGGAATTACCTTGGACCGTCGCGGTCAGCAATCCAGAGGACATCGGTCTAGTGCAAAACGATCTGGTGGAGAACACCCCAATGGAACCGTTGCAACTGCGTGAGCTGCGATTCGGTTGGGAAGGAAACTTCATTGCCGTCGAAGACGGCCCACCTTACGGTCGCGGAGCCTTACTCTCCATAAGCGCTCAGTAATCAAAAGCCGTCGCGGTTGAGACGAGGCCTGGGCCGCTTGCCCGCCTACTCCTTCACGTGCGCCAACGGAATCTGGGAAAACAATTGCAGATCGATGATCATGTTCAACCGCCGGTCTAACTGAAAAAATGTCGCCGCCTTCTTTCCCGGCAACACCTGGCTTACGACTGGCACATACTGCAAGCGCAGCGCCTGGGCCTGCCCGTCCGCCTCCAGCCAGGCCCGCACATAAATCAGTGCATCCTGGTCTGTCATCGTTGACCACATCTCCGCGTATTGCTTCAACAGCGCATACTTCTGATTGTTCACTTCTTGCAAGTCCTTTACATAATGGTTGTAGATCGGCCAGAACTTCAGCCCCTCCTCCTCCGACAGCGACATATTCTGCCCAACCACCTGCATTTTCATGGCACGTAGATCTTTCCGTAGCAAAGCAATGTCGTCGTCCGACACCGTCGGGCTGATGATCCTTTTCACGGTGACTTGCTGCCCCTGCGCCTGCGCCGCCGGCCTCGCCCCACCCATCGCCCCAGCCATCCCGTCACCCAGGGCCGTCGCCACCACCATGCCCGCGACAAACGCCACGACTAATCCCGCCGCTCCCGTCATTTTGCGTTTCATGCTCTCTCTCCTCGCGTTTGTCCTCTTGCCACAAAGAAGCAGCTAGAACACCAAGTGCGAGTGCATGTTAATACAGTTGGGCCGCTAATGGATTACTACCGGCAGCAAGCACGAGTCAACTTCTGATTAACGCGTTAATGCGATACTGACCCACGAGCCGCCCAATCATCTGATTTGCATTGGCTTAACCCCTCCGATAAAATCCCCCCAGTGCCTGAGGCTGCAGCCAAGCCGCGTATCGCCCTCGGAGCCGACCACGCCGGCTTTCATCTGAAAGAAATCGTCAAAAAATTCTTAATCGAAGCGGGATACTCGTGCGACGACATGGGCACATCGTCCGAAGAATCGGTGGATTATCCCGACTTTGCGCGCGCCGTGGCCGAACGCGTCTCCGATGCAAAGGACGAGATCGGAATTCTTGTCTGCGGAACAGGAATCGGCATGGCCATCGCCGCGGATAAAGTTCCCGGCGTGCGCGCGGCCAACGCCTTCGATGAAACCACCGCGCGCCTTTGCCGCGAACACAACAACGCCAACATCCTCACACTTGGCGCTCGAATTGTGGAAGATGCACGCGCCATCGAAATCGTCCGCACCTTCCTCGCGACCGAGTTTGCCGGCGGACGCCACCAGCGCCGCATCGATAAAATTTCAGAAATGGATCAAGCCTACTGTCCCGGCGCGCCGCTCAAAAACGCCGCGAAATCCTGAACGCGAGAATCCAATGACTACGCCCACTCCCGGATCGCCAAGAAATGAAACGCCCGAGTCGCGACGCATGAGCCTCTCGCTCGCCGAGGCCGACCCGGAAATCGCCGCGGTCCTGCGCGAAGAAATCCGCCGGCAATCCACCAGCATCGAGCTGATCCCCTCGGAAAATGCTGTTTCCGAGGCGGTGATGGAAGCCATGGGCTCGGTGCTCACCAACAAATACGCCGAAGGCTATCCCGGCAAGCGCTATTACGGCGGCTGCGAATTCGTGGACGTAGCCGAACAGTTGGCGATCGACCGCGCGAAAGCCCTCTTCGGCGCCGATCACGCCAATGTCCAGCCGCATTCCGGCACGCAGGCCAATATCGCCGTCTATATGACGGCGCTGCAGCCGGGCGACACGGTTCTTGGAATGAATCTGGCCCACGGCGGTCATTTAACCCACGGCCATCCGCTAAATTTTTCCGGCAAGACCTACAATTTCATCGCCTACGGCGTGACCAAAGAATCCGAAACCATTGATTACGACGAACTCGATCGCCTGGCGCACGAGAACAAGCCGAAAATGATCGTAGTGGGCGCCAGCGCGTATTCGCGAATCATCGAGTTCGCGCGCATGGCCAAAATTGCACAGTCAGTAGGCGCTCTCCTTTTCGTCGACATGGCCCACATCGCCGGACTCGTAGCCGCAGGCGTCCATCCCAGCCCTGTGCCGCACGCTGATTTCGTCTCCACCACCACGCACAAAACTTTGCGCGGCCCGCGTGGCGGCCTGGTTCTCTGCCGCGAAAAATACGCCAAGGATCTAGATCGCATCACCTTCCCCGGCATCCAAGGCGGCCCGCTGATGCACATCATCGCCGCAAAAGCCATCTGCCTCCGCGAAGCCGCCCAACCCGAATTCCGCGAATACGGCAAACAAGTAGTAGCCAACGCGAAAGCCCTCGCAGCCGGCGTTTCGAAACGCGGCTTCCGCATCGTAAGCGGCGGCACGGATAATCATCTCTTCCTTATCGATATCCAATCAAAAGGCCTGACCGGCAGCGCGGCGCAACCTGCCTTCGATCGCGCCGGCATCACCATCAATAAGAATGCCATTCCTTTCGATCCGCTGCCGCCAATGAAAGCGGGCGGAATCCGTGTGGGCACTCCAGCAGTGACGACGCGCGGCATGCGCGAGGCAGAAATGGATCGCATCGCCGGCTGGATCGCCGAGCTTCTCTCAAATCTCGGCGACGCCACCACCGAGCAACGCATCCGCGGCGAAGTCGCCGAACTCTCAGCAAAATTCCCGCTGTACGTCCGCCGCCTGGAAGAAGCCGAAGCCGCCATGCAATCCGCCCACGCTGGGAGTTAATTTCCTAATTCGTCGGCGAAACATGGGTCTTTGTCCCGATTAGAAGTGGGTGCCCTCCTTTGTTTTCATGTGTTTGCGTGCGTTCTAATAATTTGGTGTCCCGATTAGAAGTTCTGAAGACGTGAGCTACATTCCGGCGGCGTTTTCGGGCCGGCGAAAATGGACCGCTTTGTCGAAATATCGGTTCGATTGAGGTTCGCCTTAATCGCAACATGGTGCGATTAAAACTCTCCGTAACTCGAAGAAAATAAACGGTCGGGGTGGTTTTTAATCGCAACAAAAATGAGGGGGACGCTGTGGTGTTTTTCGGGCCGGTGGGGAGTTTTCTTGCGCAGTAGATCGCGTTTTGGTCGCCTAAGAAAGGCGGG
>Ga0209772_10000123_pt1 | contig 18363 bp, 10 predicted proteins | sample BogFormECP03_OM1_FD_188235 | JGI IMG/M metagenome (GOLD analysis project Ga0209772, IMG submission 188235) | Bog forest soil microbial communities from Calvert Island, British Columbia, Canada - ECP03_OM1 (SPAdes) (version 2) | ecosystem: Environmental > Aquatic > Freshwater > Wetlands > Bog ... | reverse complement strand
CGGTGAACGTCACTGTCTCGAACCCTCCGACACCTGGCGGCGGCACCAGCAACGCCGTAGTGTTCGACGTTCAGGATTACGCTTTCGGTCCCGTCTCGCCGACGGTGGCGACTGTAAAAGCAGGCGCCACGGCGAACTTCACCATTCCGGTGATCGGCCTGTTCGGTTTCTCGACGGAGATCACGGTGACTTGCGGCACGAGCCTTCCAGCGGATGCCACCTGCACATTCAACCCGACAAACATTACTCCCACAGCTTCTGGCGCCACTCAGCAACTCGCGATTTCCACGGCTCCGAACCACACCAGCATTCCGCCTTCGGATGTTCTGCGCCGCTGGCCGCCATTCGCACGCGCGATTTGGCTCGCGCTGGCAGCGCTGCTGACGATTTGGTTTGCGGTGCGAATCCGTCCGACCGCGCAATCGTCTGGGAAATTCGGCCTGGCAGCGCGGCGCGCGGCGTTGGCAATGTCGCTCGCGGCACTGCTGTTCGGTGCGGGCCTGGCAGGTTGCGGAGGAGGCCACAGCGCAGGCACGCCGGTAGGCACATATCAAATCACGCTCACGGCGAACGGCAGTTCCGACGGCACAGAAACCGCCACGCACACGACCACGGTAACAATGATAGTCCAGTAGGGGGTGCTTTAGCCCTCCCGCAGTTCGGCCATGTTTTGATGTGAATAGATCGGGAGTGAAACGCTGCAGTCGGATCGCAGCGTCAATCTTTAGAGCATCTGCCGCAACACGTACTGCAAAATCCCGCCATGCTGGTAGTACATCGCTTCCACCGGCGTATCCACGCGCGCCACGGCATCAAACGAAATCTCTTTGCCATCGTGGCTGTGAGCCCGCACGCGAATCAATTTCCCCGGAGCGAAATCCTTCGCCAATCCCTCAATCTCAAACATCTCGCGGCCTGTGAGGCAAAGCGATTTCACCATCTGGTCAGGTTTGAATTCGAGCGGCATCACTCCCATGCCAATCAAATTGCTGCGATGAATCCGTTCGTAACTTTCCGCGATCACCGCGCGAATGCCGAGCAAGTTCGTTCCCTTCGCCGCCCAATCGCGCGATGACCCCGATCCATATTCCTTTCCAGCCATCACGATTAAGGGCACGCCTTCCGTTTTATAGCGCAGCGCCGCATCATAAATGCTCATCGGCTCGCCGCTTGGCTGATGAATTGTCCAACCTCCCTCAGTCCCCGGCGCCAACTGATTGCGCAGGCGGATATTCGCGAACGTCCCGCGCGTCATCACTTCGTCGTTGCCGCGCCGCGCTCCATAAGAATTGAAATCCTTGGGCTGCACTCCGCGGGAGATTAAATATTTTCCCGCCGGTGAATCCGCGGGAATCGAGCCCGCGGGAGAAATGTGATCGGTGGTGACGCTATCGCCCAAAATGGCCAGCGCGCGTGCGCCGTGAATATCGGCAATCGCGTCGGGCTTGAGCGGCATGCCATCGAAATACGGAGGCAATTTGATGTAAGTGGACTTTGAATCCCACATGTACAAGTCGCCTTCCGGAATCTGCAAGCCGCGCCAGCGCGAATCGCCGGTGAAGACGTCGGCGTATTCCTTGCGGAACATTTCCGTGGAAACGGCGGCGCGCATTGCATTCTCGACTTCGAGAGGAGAGGGCCACAACTCGCGCAAGTAAACCGGCTTGCCGGCCTTGTCGGTGCCCAGCGATTCGTGCGCCATATCGAAATCCATGCGGCCGGCGAGTGCGTAGGCCACCACCAGAGGCGGGGAAGCCAGATAATTTGCGCGCACCATCGAGTTGATGCGACCCTCGAAATTTCGATTGCCGCTTAGCACCGATACGGCAACCAGATTATTTTCTTTGATGGCCTTGGCAATGGCATCCGGCAATGGTCCGCTGTTTCCGATGCAAGTGGTGCAGCCATAGCCTACGATGTGAAACTTCAGAGCCTCGAGAAAAGGCATCAAGCCGGAAGCGCCCATGTAATCGCTGACCACTTTCGAGCCTGGCGCGAAACTGGTCTTCACCCACGGCTTCGACGAAAGCCCGCGCTCGACCGCCTTTTTCGCCAGCAGGCCGGCGCCAAGCATCAACGAGGGATTCGAGGTGTTGGTGCAGCTGGTGATTGCGGCAATCACCACGGAGCCATCGCGCAAATCGAACTGGTCGCCATTATTTTGAACGGCCACGTGCTTGGCCGGTTCAGTGAGTGATTTTTCGAAGGATTGCTTGGCGTCGCGCAACGGTACGCTATCCTGCGGACGCTTCGGGCCGGCCATCGTCGGAACCACGCTTGCCAGATCGAGCTCTAGCCGGTCCGAAAATATTGGATCGGCCGTAGAATCGGTGCGGAAGAGGCCTTGTTCCTTGGTATAGGCCTCGACCAAGCTCACCAATTTTTCATCGCGGCCTGTGAAGCGCAGATAAGCGAGCGTCTCGTCATCCACGGGGAAGAAACCCATGGTCGCGCCGTATTCCGGGGCCATATTGGCGAGCGTGGCGCGATCGGGCAGCGTCAAACTCGAAAGGCCGGTGCCATAAAATTCTACGAATTTGCCTACGACGCCCTTCTTTCGCAGAATCGCGGTAATGGTAAGCACCAAGTCCGTCGCGGTCGCGCCTTCCGGCAAGCGCCCATGCAGCTTGAATCCCACCACCGCGGGAATCAGCATCGAAAAGGGCTGGCCCAACATCGCCGCCTCTGCCTCAATCCCGCCCACGCCCCAGCCGAACACGCCGAGGCCATTCACCATCGTCGTGTGCGAATCTGTGCCCACCAGCGAATCCGGAAAGGCAAACCACTTTCCACCTTCTTCGCGGCTGAACACCACTTTCGCAAGATATTCCAGATTCACCTGATGGCAAATGCCTGTGTCCGGCGGCACCACGCTGAAATTCTCAAAGGCCTTCTGTCCCCAGCGCAAGAAAGCATAGCGCTCGATATTGCGCATGAATTCGAGCTCGGAATTGAACGCCAGCGCGCCACTCACACCAAATTTATCCACTTGCACGGAATGATCGATCACCAGGTCAGCGGGCAACAGCGGATTGATTTTCTTGGGATCGCCGCCCAATTTCCGCATGGCCTCGCGCATGGCGGCAAGATCGACGACCGCGGGCACGCCGGTGAAATCCTGCAAAAGCACCCGCGCGGGCATGAACGCGACTTCCTTCTGCACCGCGGCGCCGGGATTCCAGCACGCCAGCGCGCGGACGTCATCCGCGGAAACGAACCGGCCGTCTTCTTGGCGCAAAAGATTCTCGAGCAGGATTTTCAGAGAGAACGGCAGCTTCGAGGCGGCACCGACCCCGGCGCGCTCGAGCGCATCCAAGCGGTAGATTTCGTAGCCGGCGTCGCCGACTTTCAGCGAAGCCCGGGCGCCGAAGGAATTCTTAGAAGCAGCAGTCATCTAGTTCGAGACTCCTCTCCGCAACGCTTAATGATAGCGCATCCAAAGGCGTTGGAAGCGGGGGCTTGCAATTAATGAGGCTGCTTGCGGGCTATGGCGGTTTGTGATTTTTGTCGCGGAGGCCGTCCAAAAGCCGTGTCCGAAAGGCTAAACTCGCGGTCTAGGGAGTGCCGTTTAGTATCGAGTAGAAACGACGCGTGACGTTTGTTTTCAATGGGATAGAGGGATTTCTACTCGTTTTGATGTATCGAGTAGAAATCCGGGATTTGGACCTTCTTTTTGCGGCGATATTTCCGATGTAGAGGTGCGATGCATATTGAATTTCCCGCTTCAGTTTAGCTGCGGATTCTGCCTCTGAGAATGGTACGGGCCGCGGAAGTTCGGAGACGGCGGAAAATGAGTTTTTCCGCGTGATTGAAAATCGTGCGGTCGCGGATCGCGCTTGATCCCGCGACAAGTTTTTATGTGGCCGCTGTGCGTGTCATAATCGTTCTGGTCAGGGCGCGGGCGCAAATTTTTCCGATGAACATCCTTCTAATCGCCACTTACGAGCAAGGGCACCAGCCCTTTGGGCTGGCGTCTCCGGCGGCTTGGCTGCGATCGGCCGGGGCAAAAGTAGCTTGTCTGGACATTTCCCGCGACGCGCTGGATGAAGCGGCCGTCGGAGCTGCGGACTTAATTGCGATACACGTTCCGATGCATACCGCGACGCGGCTTGCCGTGGAGCTGATTGCGCCGATCCGAGCGACCAATGCTCGTGCGCATCTGTGCTTCTACGGCCTCTATGCCCCAGTGAACGCCGGGTATCTGCGTCAGCGTGGCGCGCAAACCATTTTGGGCGGGGAATTCGAAGAAGGATTGGCATCACTGGCTAAGCGCTTGGAGAACGGGGTGAACGGTCACTCTGCGTTGCAAAGGGAACCGTTAATTTCTCTCGAGCGGCAGAATTTTTTAGTTCCGGATCGCCTGGATCTTCCGGCACTGAATCGGTACGCCACGCTGCAGCTGCCTGACGGCACTTCGCGCATCGCCGGTTATACGGAATCGTCTCGCGGCTGCAAACATCTGTGCCGGCATTGCCCGATTGTTCCGGTTTACAACGGGGCTTTCCGGATCGTTGGGCGCGAAATCGTGCTGGAAGATATTCGCCGGCAAGTGGCCGCTGGCGCGGAACACATCACCTTCGGCGATCCGGATTTTTTCAATGGTATTGGGCACGCCATCCCGCTGGTTGAATCGCTGCATCGCGAATTTCCGCAGCTCACTTACGACGCGACGATCAAAATCGAGCATTTGCGCAAGTACGAAGACCAAATCCCGACGCTGCGCGAGACCGGCTGCATCTTCATTACCAGCGCGGTGGAATCGATTGACGATGCGGTGCTCGAGAAGCTGGCGAAAAATCATTCGCGGAGGGATTTCGAGCATGTGTTGCGCGCTTTCCGGGCTAATCATCTTGCGCTGCAGCCTACTTTCGTGCCGTTTTCGCCGTGGACCACTCTTGATTCCTATTGCGAGCAGCTTGATTTTCTTGACGCAAACGAATTGATTGAAAACGTGGCGCCGATTCAACTTGCGATTCGCTTGCTGATTCCGGCGGGATCGCGGCTATTTGAATTGCCAGAAATTCAGAAGCTTGCTGGATCTTTTGATGAGAAAGGGCTGGTGCATCCGTGGAAACATCCGGATGCGCGAGTCGATCAACTCTGCGAAGACGTGCAGCGCATCGTGCACAACGGCGAAAAGCTGAATCTTGGGCGTCGCGAAATTTTCCGGCGCATAAGAGCGGCCGCGCGGCGGGCCGCTGGGCTTGAGCCGCTTGCGGATAACGGGGACGCGGCGCTGCTGCTCGCTGCGCGGGCTACGATTCCGTATCTTACGGAGCCTTGGTACTGTTGAGCGGAACCGACCGGGGACCAGTTGGCCCCCATAGTGAACTTGAGGAAGGCGATTCCGCACGCTTCTACGTTCGTTTGAGGTTTACAGCGGCCGCGTCGCTACATGCAGAACTGAGAGTCGAGAGATTGAGAGTGGCTGAGAAAAACAGAGAAACGCCTTTTCACGCGCGGCTTTATAAGATTGGTGTGAATCGCGCCGTGGATGTGCCGGCGAAGATTTCGGAATCGTTTGGAGGCGGGGGATTCATTCCGGTGCAGGGCTCGATCGAAGGAATTCCGATTGCTTCGACGTTAGTTCCGCGGGGGAATGGGCGGCATCGGCTGTTCGTCCACAGCCGGATTTGGAATCGCTTGAAAATTGAGAAGGGGGATTTTGTGGAAGTGCTGCTGACGCGGGGCGGGGCGCCCAAAGAGCCGGCAATTCCTGAAGACTTGGCCGTAGCCCTGCGAATGACCAAGGGCGCCGCGGAAGCATATCACCGGGTAACTTCAGCGCTGCGCCGGGAATTCATCAACTGGATTGATAACGCCAAACAGCCGGAAACGCGCGCGCATCGAATTCAGAAAGGTTTGCCCGTTTTGATGGCGCGCGGGCGCAAGCGCATGCAGCGCCTGAACCAATCCGGCCCAACGGCGAAAAAATAATCTGCAATGACGCCGCCAATTGCCCCCCGCCCCGTCCGAATCCTGATACTGGCTTCAAAACTGGGCTACCAAACGCGCGCGTTTACCGACGCTGCTAAGAAACTAAATCTCGAAATATTTTTCGGCACGGATCGCTGCCACAAACTTGAGGATCCCTGGTCGGACGGCGCGCTCGCACTACATTTTGAAAATCCCGAATCCGCGGCTGCCGAAGTTGCCACGCAGATGGCGGCGAAGCGCCCCGATGCGATCCTGGCGCTCGGGGATCGCCCGACGGCTACGGCCGCTTACGCAGCTCGTGCGTTCGGAATCCTTGCCAATTCGCCCGAATCCGTGGAAATCTGCCGCAACAAGCTTCGCCAGCGCGAAACTTTGCGCCGAGCCAATCTCCCAGTCCCCGATTTTTTCGATTTCGCCATGAGCGAAAATTTGGAATTCGTGCTGGCCCGTGCAAAATTTCCCTGTGTCCTTAAGCCTCTCTCGCTTTCGGCTAGCCAGGGAGTAATTCGCGCGAACGACGAAAGCGAATTTCGCGAAGCCGTACTCCGAATTCGCGCGTTGCTCGAATCGCCGGAAATTCAGGTGCAGCGCGAACCCAATCTCGATCGCATACTGGTGGAAACGTATATTCCGGGAAGGGAAGTGGCCATCGAGGGCCTGCTCACCGAAGGAACATTTCGTGCGATGGCGATCTTCGATAAACCCGACCCGCTGGCAGGCCCGTACTTCGAAGAAACAATTTATGTGACGCCATCGCGACTTCCAGAGTCGGAACAACGCGCGCTCATCGATTGCGCGGCTCGCTCCGTCGCAGCCCTCGGTTTGGTCACTGGCCCCATTCACGCCGAATTCCGCATCAATGAAAAAGGGCCCTGGGTTATCGAAATTACTCCGCGGCCCATCGGCGGGCTTTGCGCCCGAGCTTTGCGTTTCGGAGACGAGAAGATCTCGCTGGAAGAATTAATTCTGCGTCAAGCCTTGCGGATGCCAGGAGGCAATCTTGATCGCGAAAAAGCTGCCGCGGGAGTGATGATGATTCCCGTCCCGAAAAGCGGAATCTTCGAAAGGGTAGAAGGTCAATCCGATGGCGAAAAAATCTCCGGCATAGAATCGATAATCATCACCGCACGCCAGCACGATTACATCGCCGCGTGGCCCGAGGGCAACAGCTACCTCGGCTTCATCTTCGCCCGGGCGGATACGCCGGAAGAAGCTGAAGCGGCCTTGCGCGAATCCCATGCGACATTAAGTTTTGCGCTCACCCCGCGTCTGCCTGTAAAACACCCGGTAACGGGACGGCTTTCGTAGCGTTGGGCTTCAGCCCGGCAGTGTTTCCATCAGCTCAATGCGATTCTCGAACGGGTCGTCCACATAAATTCGATCGTAGCCTGGCAGAAGTTCGTCCGTCTTGAACGAATAGCCGGCTCTTTCGATGCGGACTTTGAGGGCGGAAAGATCCTCGACTAAAAATGCGGGGTGCGCCCTGCGAGCGGGGTGGAAGTCGGGTTCGACTCCCAAGTGAACTTTTAATCCGTCTCGGACAAACCAACAGCCGCCGCGTTTCGCTAGATCTGGCGGCTTGGGAACTTCCGGTATGCCGAGGACATCCTGATAAAACGCGCGCGCTTCGGCTTCTTTGCCGAGAGGCATGGCTAACTGAACATGGTCGATTTGCCTGATGCGCATCGTGACCTTCGCCCGCGGCGGATTTCCTGCATATGCGCGACTTCTTCTAGACTGAGGCACTACAGCGGATTTCTGGAAGGCCTTTCTTGAGTGTACCTCGCAGCGGCACGCGCCGCCGAAATTCGACTGAACTGCTAACCCTTGGCCTTTTGCGGAACGTAGCCTTCCGGCAATTTTGCGCCCTCGCCGAAGAAAAATTGCTCCATCTGCTCTTCCATCACTTTTTGCGAATTCGGATCTAGGGGATTCAGGCGAAATTCGTTCATGACCATCTTCGAATGCTCGATCCAAAGCTTCCAGGCTTCCTTGGAGACATTCTCGTAAACGCGCTTTCCCAATTCGCCCTTCCAGGGTATGCGGTCGAGCCCAGGCATCTCTTTTCCAAATTTCACGCACTTCACCATGTGCGTGCCGGCTGCGACCGGCTGCGCCGGCGCCGCGAGCTTCGGATCATTGCAACCATCATTCGCCATGTTAACCTCCGCACGCCTGCCATCCACTGCGCTGCAATCTCGCGAGAGCAATCTAAACGATACTTCATCCCCACCGCGAATTCCACCCCGCTACAAAAGAAGCACCCACGAGCCACTCCGCTGTATCTAATTTCCGGGCTGCTTCAAAACATGAAATTGTAAAGAAATCATGTTACGGTCATTCTTGGTATCCGCGGAGAAAGCAGTGTTCCAGTCGAGGAGGGCGGTCAGACGCTCCCGCCTGACGCCCGCGCTTGCAGGAAGTCGAAAAGTTTAATAAAACTATAGACCCGTTCGATAATCGCCGAACGAGCCTCGAGGAGAGGACCCATGTCGTCGCGCACAGTGGAAGTAACCGAGAGCCTCGCCGCCGACGCCTACTATTGCGAAAAGCCGACGGAGCCCTGCGCCATCGTTTTATTCGGGGCCTCGGGCGATCTGGCGCGGCGCAAAATTTTCCCCGCGCTCTACGAGCTGGCTGCGAATCATTGTTTGGCGCCAAGTTTCCGTCTGGTTGGTTTCGCGCGCTCGGCCATGACCGACGACGCCTTTCGTGAATCGAGCAGCGAATTTCTGCCCAAGCCGGGAGCGGGCTCCGCGACTAGCGATACATTTCGCAAAGAATTTGCGCAGCACCTCAATTACGTTACTGGCCAATACGACGATCCCGCGTCTTATCAAAAGTTGGCGGCTCGTCTCGAGGAGCTCGATCGCCAGGGGAATCTCGCCGGCAACCGCCTTTTCTATCTCTCCGTGCCGCCGGAGATTTACGCCCCGGTGATCGAGCAGCTGGGCAAAGCGAATCTGGCGAAGCCGCGGGATGAAAAATCGTGGACGCGCATCATTATCGAGAAGCCCTTCGGGCGCGATGCGAAATCCGCGCGCGAGTTGAATCAGCGCGTCCGCACAGTATTCGATGAATCGCAGGTTTACCGCATCGATCACTATCTCGGCAAAGAAACGGTGCAGAACGTGCTGGCCTTCCGTTTCAGCAACGGGATTTTCGAGCCCATCTGGAATCGCAATTACGTCGAGCACGTGCAAATTACTGCCGCGGAAACTCTGGGCGTCGAGCGACGCGCGGCATTCTATGAGACTGCGGGCGCGCTGCGCGACATGGTGCAAAGCCATGTGCTGCAACTTACTTCGTTGGTTTCGCTGGAGCCGCCTTCGGCATTTGAAGCCACTGCCGTGCGCAACGAAAAAATTAAAGTACTGCAATCCATTCGTCCCTTCACTCCTGAGACGATTTGGCGCGACGTGGTGCGCGGCCAGTACGGCCCCGGCACGATCGATGGCAAACAGGTTCCCGGGTATCGCCAGGAACCGGGGGTGAAGCCCGATTCGAGCACCGAGACTTACGTGGCGTTGAAACTCAGCGTTGATAATTGGCGCTGGAATGGCGTTCCGTTCTATTTGCGTACTGGAAAGCGGCTCTCGCGATCGTTCACCGAGATCGCTATTCAATTTCGCCAGGCGCCGCATCTGGTTTTCCAAGGCGAGCAACTGCAGCCGAATCTTTTGGTCCTGAATATTCAGCCGGAAGAGGGCATTACGCTTTCTTTCGGGGCGAAGTCGCCGGGCGCGAAAATGCACATTCGTCCGGTGACGATGGATTTCAACTACCGCAGCACTTTTGGCGGGAAAGCGAACAACGCATACGCTACGCTGATTAACGATTGCATCCGCGGCGACGCTACGCTATTCGATCGCGCTGACAGCGTGGAAGCGGCGTGGGATTTGGTCGATCCGATTTTGCAGGCGTGGGAATCTGCTGCGCCGCCGCCTTTTCCAAATTACGCGGCAGGCAGTTCAGGGCCTCGAGCAGCCGGCGAATTGACGGCGCCCGAGGATCATCGCTGGCGGAACCTGTAGGTGCCATGAAGTCAAATTTCACGCTCGACAGCGCGCCAGAAGCGCTTATATTGACACGTCCACAACCGCAGCGCGGGGTTCACCAGGAGCGCTCATGATCGTAGCCGGCGATCTCGGCGGCACGAAATCGAATCTCGGAACCTTCGAGCCGCGCAACGGCAAGCTCGTGCCCATCGCCGAAGAGCATCTCGACAGCCACAAATACTCGAGCGTAGAAGAGCTGGTTCAGGATTACATCAGCCAGACACACTCGAGCTGCAGCGCGGCTTGCTTCGGAGTGGCTGGGCCGGTGGTGGATAATGCGGTGCGCGCCTCGAATCTTCCGTGGATGATTCAAGGCGATTCTCTTGCGCGGATTCTTAAAATTCCGCGGGTGCGGCTGCTCAATGATCTGGAAGCCACCTGCTATGGGCTTGAAGTGCTCGCGCCGAATGAACTGGTGTGCATTCACGAAGGCACGAAAGACGATCGCGCCACTAAAGTGCTGATCGCCGCGGGCACCGGACTCGGCGAAGGCGTGATTTTTTGGGATGGCCAGCGGCATTTCCCGAGTCCCACCGAAGGCGGCCATGCCGATTGGGCGCCACACACCGAGCAGCAGGCTGATCTCTGGAGATATCTTAAGGCGCGAAACGAAATCGTCAGCTCGGAAATTATTCTTTCGGGACGTGGATTCAAAAGCCTGCACGATTTTCTGAACGCGAATGATGTGCATCCGGAATTCAACGATCCCAAAGTTGACCCGGCGCCGATCATTACCCAGGCCGCGCTGGAGAAAACCTGCGCTACCTGCGTGGCTACCCTTGATTTGTGGGTGGATATTTACGGCTCGGAAGCGGGGAATCTGGCGATTCGCAATGTTGCGCGCGGCGGGATATTCATTGCCGGCGGGATCGCGGTGAAGATTCTTTCGAAATTGAAGGATGGGCGTTTTGCCAAAGCCGTGGCCGAAAAAGAAAAGCTTGGTTACCTGCTCTCGCAAATTCCCATCTACGTAGTGTTGAACGAAAAAGCTCCGCTGCTCGGCGCCGCCCACGTAGCCTCTCAAAACGGAAAATAGCGCTACTTTACGGCTTTTCTTGCGGCTAGAAATTCTCCAAGCGTTTGCATTCCAGGCCGCACCGCTTGATTCACGAAGATATATTTTCCACCGCTTTCGGCTAGCAGATAGCTGGAGTCGGGCGGCATGCGCTGTAACGCATCTTCGCGGGCCTGTTCGGGGACGTAGAGGAAAACTCGTTCGGGCTGGCGCCAGAATGCTGGAAACGTTGCATCATCCAGAAAAATTTGCGCCGCGTCTGGATAGCGCGAGCCGTAATCCAGATTGGTGCCCCAGCGGCCGTTGTAAATCCAGACGCGGCGGTGCGTGTAATACGGAATGCTGGAGCCCCAATTGAAATCGCCGTACTGGACGATTTGATCCTGCGGGCGCAAGTAGGGAAGTATGGCGTCGGCGAGCGGCTTCGACGAAAGTGTCGGAGTGAAAACGCCGTAAGCCGAATTCGCCGCGAAATAAAATCCTGCCATGGCACAGGCGAGCGTTAGCGTCGCGGCGAAATGTTTGCCGCGCAAGCGGAAAATCCACGCGCCGCCAAATCCCACCGCGAAAACGAACATCGCGCCCGCGGCCTGCCAGCGCAAATCGGCGAATGCCGCGGGTGTTAAATCCAGAAAATGCGCCATGGAGAGGCGATAGGCATCGAGCGGCTGCGTTTCGAGATGCTGCGTAATATCGCCGGTGCTGCGAATTCCTAGCGATGCATAAATAAAAAATCCGAGCACGCACGCCGCCGCGAGTCCGATCACTGCCAACACACCTTGCATCCATTTCAGCCAGCGAGACCCGGCTTCTTCGGCGCGCGCAAGCCCAAGGCCGAGCAGAACGGCGACGGCCGGCCACGCGCCAAACGCGTAATACTCCATGCGCGAGCCATGTTCGAGTGAGAAGAAAACAAAAACCACGCCGGCCCAGACGAATAGCATCAGCCGTGCCTGCGCTTCGTTGGTCATATTTCTTCCCCAGGTACGCGGACGCGGAAATTCCGGAATGATGTACGGAAGAAAGACGCTCCACGGCGCAAACCAGATGAGATGCGCGAGCCACCAGATGCCCAGCGGCACCGAATCATAGTCCGGAGGATAACGAGTGCCGAGGGCGCGCTTGAAATGCTCGTTGATGATGTAGGACCACAGAAATCCAGGGGAGCGATTCTCGGCGAGCAGGTGCCACGGTAACGCGATGGCCAAAAAAATCAGGATACTCGAGAAAATCCGAAGTTCGCGCCAGCGATTCCAGCCGCGCGTGAACAAAAGAAAGGCCACCAGAATTCCCACCGGGAAGACCACGCCCACCAAGCCGAGAGTAAGAACCGCCAGGCCGATCATTGCCGCGCAGCCCCAGTAGCCGACGCGCGGATCAAGCTGTTTGGTCCAGGCGAGTAGGAACAAGTAGAAGCCGATGGCCAGCTCGAGCGCGAAAATGGCTTCGGGAATCATGACGCGCGTGAAGAGGAAAAATCCGATGCCGGTGGCGGCGACGAGGCCGGAATAAAATCCGGCGCGGCCGCCAAAAAATCTGCGTCCGAAGGAATTCAGAAGCAGCACCAGCGCGATCATTGCCAGTGCCAGCGAGAGGCGTGTGGTTAAGGCGTTTTGGCCGGCTAGCAGATAGGTTGTCGCGACGAGCCAGTAGTGGACTGGGGCTTTTTCTAGGTAGCGGATGCCATCCATATAGAGGACGGCCCAATCGCCGCGCTCGAGCATTTCGCGGGCTACGAGCGCGTGCGAGGCGTCGGCGTCATCCAGCAGCGGCGGGCGGGCGGCGTTGCCGATATAGATCAGTGCTGTGAGGGCGAGGAGTACGAGAATGGCCGCGGAGCGCGTTAATGGAAAGCGGGCCTCACTGGCCAAATTTTCTGGTTGGGAATTCACGAATGAGTTTGCGGCTGCTCCGGCCTAAATCGCAAGCGCCGATGATAGCACGGCTGCCAGAAAGGACTCCTTGATCGTGGAGACTCAAGTGACGCGGTCATGAGCATATAGACGAGGCGATCAGACGCTGAGACCGTAGTGGCTTAACTGTTCGTGCCAAAAAGCCCAACGCTAAAGCGCATCAGATGGGGGGCGTGCTATTTCGGAGCGCTAAAGCGCTCCTCCCCCGAATAAATTCGGGGGCTCCCACCGGTCTTGGGCCGTCGCCTGGAAGCGCTTCGCGTTGACTTGGTTTGGGAGGCGACCTAATATGCGTGCTCGAACCCCATGATTGGTCAGACTATTTCTCATTATCGAATCATCGAAAAGCTCGGCGGCGGGGGCATGGGCGTAGTTTATAAGGCCGAGGACACGCGGCTGCACCGGCCCGTGGCGCTGAAATTCCTTCCCGAAGAGATGACTAAGGACCGCCAGGCGCTGGAACGCTTCCGGCGGGAAGCGCAGGCGGCTTCGGCGCTGGATCATCCGAATATTTGCGCGATTTACGATATTGGGGAAGAGGATGGCCGCGCGTTCATCGTCATGCAGTATCTCGATGGCGAGACGTTGAAGAAGCGTATTGGCGGCCGGCCGATGCCGCTCGAGGATGTACTGGAGTTGGGAATTCAGATTTCGGATGCGCTGGAGGCGGCGCACGCGAAGAACATTGTCCATCGCGATATCAAGCCCGCCAATATCTTCGTCACTTCGCGCGGCGATGCCAAGGTCCTCGATTTCGGCCTGGCGAAACAGATCCATACGGGCGCGTCTGCCGGTTCGGCCAGCGAATCGCAATTGACTGACGCGACAGCCGGAGCGGGCGCGGAGTTCATGACCAGCCCAGGCACCGCCGTCGGAACCGTCGCCTACATGTCGCCCGAGCAAGTGCGTGGCAAAGATCTGGATGCGCGCACGGATTTGTTCAGCTTCGGCGTGGTGCTCTACGAAATGTCCACGGGCACGCTGCCATTTCGCGGCGACACCTCCGGGATAATCACCGATGGAATTTTGAATCGCACGCCAGTAGCTCCAGTGCGCCTAAATCCCGATCTGCCGGCAGAACTCGAGCGCGTCATTAATAAGGCGCTGGAGAAAGACCGCAAGCTGCGTTGCCAATCCGCCGCCGAACTGCGCGCCGATCTGCAGCGCCTAAAGCGCGATACGGATTCCAGCCGGTCGTCGCGCCCCAGCGCCGTCGTCGAAGCCGAATCGCGCGAAGCAGCGGAATTCGTAAGTTCGCGCGCCGAAACCTTGCGCTCCGACAGTGCCCGCACTTCGGCCACGCACGCCGAAGCAAAAGGAAGCGGCTCGTCCAAAGTTGCCGCGAAAGCCGCCGCAGATTCATCAGCGAAGTCGCCCGCCGCGGAATCCGAGTCGGCCCCGCGCAAGTTGCCGTGGATGAAGATCGGCGTCGCCGCGGCCGTGATCCTTGCGCTCGTTGCCGCCGGCTTCTATTGGCACGCCAGCCGCGGACCAAAACTCACCGGCAAAGACACCATCGTGCTCGCCGATTTCGCCAACACCACCGGCGACAACGTCTTCGACGACAGCCTGCGCCAAGCCCTCGCCGCACAGCTCGGCCAATCGCCATTCCTGAATATACTCTCCGAAGGAAAAGTGCGCAGCACATTACAACTCATGGGCAAGCCTCCCGATGAGCATCTAACAGCCAGCGTAGCCCAGGAAATCTGCGAGCGCGCCGGAGGCAAAGCGGTGCTGGCCGGATCCATCGCGCAAGTAGGCAGCCGCTATAACGTGATCCTGAACGCAATCAATTGCGTGACCGGCGACACTTTCGGGACGTCCGACGCGACCGCCGATTCGAAGGACCACGTTCTCGATGCACTGGGGAAAGTTGGCTCGGAAATTCGCGGCAAGCTCGGCGAGTCGCTGGGCTCCATCCAGAAATTCAATACCCCGATCGAAGCAGCCACCACTCCTTCCCTCGAAGCATTGAAGGCTTACAGTCTCGGCGTCGAAACGGACTACGGCCAAGGCGATGCCGCAGCGATTTCGTTCTTCAAGAAAGCCGTGGCGCTAGATCCCAACTTCGCTGTCGCGTACGCCAAGATCGGCGTGATCTACAACAACCTGGGTCAGCCGAATCTCGCCATGGAGAACATCGAGAAGGCCTACGACCTGCGCGATCGCACCAGCGAACGCGAAAAGCTTTACATTACGGCGCACCATTTCGGTGAGGTCACCGGCGAACTCGATAAAGCCCAAGTGAACTACGAGCTCTGGCAGCGCGAATACCCCAACGATTTCATTCCCTATCTCAACGGCGCCTTGATTTACACCGAGACCGGACAACACGAGAAGGCCGCAGAAGGAAACCGCAAGGCGCTGGAGCTCGAGCAAGACGATGTTCTCAACTATGCGAATCTTGCCAGCGCATACATGAATCTCAATCGCCTGGACGAAGCAAAAGGCGTGATCGATCGGGCGGCCAGCAAGAAGCTCGACGATCCCTCCCTTCGCGTCACCGTATACTCACTGCTTTTCCTGCAAGGTGACGCGGCGGGGATGGCCAAGCAGATCGAATGGGCCATGGGCAAGCCGGGAATCGAAGACACGTTTCTGGGGGCCCAAGCGGACACAGAAGCCTATTACGGACACCTCGGCAAATCGCGAGAGCTTTGGCGGCGCGCGGTGGAATCGGCGCGGCATAACGATGCCAAGGAGACGGCCGGTCTCTGGCAGGCGAATTCCGCTTGGCGCGAAGCCGTGTTCGGCAACGTCGCCGCCGGGCGTCAGCAAGTGGAAGCGGCGCTCACGCTTGCGTCCAGCCGCGATATCGAAATTGTTGCGGCCATGACCTACGCGCACTTGGGCGACGCGGCGCGAACGCAAGCCCTCGTTGACAAGCTCAACAAAGAGTTTCCGGCCAACACGCTCATTCAGAGCTACTACCTGCCCACCATTCGCGCAGAGCTGGAGTTGACCCGCAACAGCCCCGACAAGGCCCTGGACTTTTTGCGCACTCCAGCGCCTTACGATCTGGGTGCGGGAGCGCCGATCGGAAGTCTGTATCCGGTTTATGTGCGCGGCCAGGCCTATCTTGCGGCGCATCAAGGCGCCGAAGCTGGAGCGGAATTTCAGAAATTGCTGGACCATCGCGGACTCGTGAGTAATCTGTTGCTGGGGGCGCTGGCGCATCTTGGCCTCGGCCGCGCTTATGCGCTTCAGGGCGATACCGCGCACGCACGCGCTGCGTATCAGGATTTCTTTGGAATTTGGAAAGATGCCGACGCGGACATCCCGATTTTGGTGGCCGCGAAGGCCGAGTATGCCAAGCTGAAATAGCCTGCCGGTGCATTGACTTGAGAGTGCCGTCCGGCCTAACATTCCCAAACCATGGGTGCCACGGCTGCCATGATCGGCCAAACGATTTCCCACTACCGCATCATCGAGAAACTCGGCGGTGGGGGTATGGGTGTCGTTTATAAAGCCGAGGACATTCGCCTCGGCCGGCAAGTGGCGCTGAAATTCCTTCCTGACGAACTCTCCCGCGACGAGAAAGCGCTCGAACGATTTCAGCGCGAGGCGCGCGCTGCGTCGGCGCTGAACCATCCGAATATTTGCACCATTCACGATATTGATGAACAAAACGGGCGTTGCTTCATTGTGATGGAGCTGCTCGAAGGGCAGACGCTTGGGCGCACCATTGAAGGGCGTCCGATGGCGACGGATGAGTTGCTCGATTACTCGGTGCAGATTGCCGACGCTTTGGATGCGGCGCACGCGAAGGGAATCGTGCATCGCGACATCAAGCCGGGAAATATTTTCATCACCCAGGGGCGGCCGAAAATTCTGGATTTCGGTCTCGCTAAGCCTGCGGCTTGGGAACCGGGCATGGGCGAGACTATGAACGCTTCGTCCGCGCCGACTGCGTCGATTTCCAACGAAGCGCTGACCAGCCCGGGCACGACGATGGGCACGGTTGCGTATATGGCGCCGGAGCAAGCGCGCGGCGAGGAACTTGATGCGCGCAGCGACATTTTTTCTTTCGGCGGCGTGCTTTACGAAATGGCCACGGGTCGGCCGCCATTTAGCGGCACCACTCCGGCGGTAATTTTCGAAGCGATTCTGAATCGCGCGCCGATCGTGCCGCTGCGTTTGAATCCGGCGCTCTCGCCCGAACTGGATCGCATCATCATGCGCGCGCTGGATAAAGACCGGCGCATGCGCTACCAGAAAGCTTCGGAGATGCGCACCGATTTACAGCGCCTGAAGCGCGAAACCGAATCCGGCCGCACCATCACCAGTTCGGGGCCGGTAGCAGTCGCCCGCGCGCAGAAATCCCTGGCGGTGCTTTACTTCGAAAATTTGAGCGGCGCGAAAGACGACGAATACTTCCGCGACGGGATGTCCGAAGACATCATCACCGAGCTGCTGAAGATCAAAGGGCTGCACGTCTATCCGCGCGCGACGGTCCTGCCATTCCGCGATTCGCCTCTTACCGCGCCGGAAATCGGCGCCCGTCTTGGCGCGAGCCACATCTTGCGCGGCAGTCTGCGGCGAGCAGGGAACCGCTTGCGCATCAATGCGCAATTGGTGGAAGCCAGCCGCGATTTTCCCGTGTGGGCCGAGCGCTACGATCGCGAACTGAAGGATGTCTTCGAGGTCCAGGAAGAAATCGCGCGCAATATCACCCAGGCGCTGCGCATCACGCTAACCCCGCAAGAGGAAACCGTAATCGCGAGCAAGCCCACCGAGAACGCGGAGGCTTACGATTGCCTGCTGCGCGGCCGCAATTACAAGCGCATGGGAAATTTGTCGTTTGCCATGCAGATGTACGAGCGCGCCATCCAGCTCGATCCGGATTTCGCGCTGGCCTATGCGGGTATCGCGCACGTTTGCGGATTGCTCGTGGAAACGAGCGGCGGCGGCGATCAAGGCGCTGTCGAGAAAGGCCTGCGTGCTGCGGAACGCGCTTTCGTGCTGCAGAACGATTTGCCGGAGGCCCTCGCTGCGCGCGCGCGGATGGCTTACGCGCAGAAGCAGTATGACGATGCCATTCGTTGGGCGCGCAAGGCAATCGAACTCAAGCCCGACACCGAAGGCGCTTACGGTGCTCTCGGCCGCGCGCTCTATGAATCCGATCGCGCCAAGGAAGCTGCCGCTCTAGCGGAGCGCGCCATCGCCGCCACCGGCGATGATTACAACGTTTACATTCCGTACCAACTCGCGCTCGTAGGCATCGGCGACAAAGAAGGCGCAATAAAACTTTCGGAGCGCTTCGTCGCAGTCCTCGAGCGTCAAATTCAGATGGTTCCAGAAGATGCGCGCGCCCACGTTTTGCTGGCCGGCTCCTACGGCACGTTGGGCCGCGGCAAAGAAGCCGTAGCCGAAGTAGAAAAAGCGGTGGCAATGCGCGGCAACGATCCGTTGATGCTTTACAATGCGGCCTGCGCTTACG
>Ga0209772_10000121_pt1 | contig 18406 bp, 16 predicted proteins | sample BogFormECP03_OM1_FD_188235 | JGI IMG/M metagenome (GOLD analysis project Ga0209772, IMG submission 188235) | Bog forest soil microbial communities from Calvert Island, British Columbia, Canada - ECP03_OM1 (SPAdes) (version 2) | ecosystem: Environmental > Aquatic > Freshwater > Wetlands > Bog ... | reverse complement strand
AGACCCGCTCCACCGACCCGCGCGCCTGTCCCGCGCCGGCGCAGCCGGCCCACAAAGCGCCCGCGACCGCACGCGGCAGGTGGGCGTCGGCGAGCACGAGCATGGCATCCTTGCCGCCCAGCTCGACCGTCACCTCCTTCTCGCGTGAGACGCACGCACGCGCGACCACCCGCCCGACGGCGGGCGAGCCCGTGAAGAGGACCTTGTCGACGTGCGCTTGCGCGAGCGCGACGCCGACGTCGGCTCCGCCGTGCGCCACCCGCACGAGGCCCTCGGGCAGCCCGGCGCGCGCAAGCACCCGTGCGATCCGCTCAGCCGCCAGACACGCCCGCGACGCGGGCTTGAAGACGACGCCGTTGCCCGCCAGCAGCGCCCCGGCGATCTGGCCGAGCGGCTGTGCAAACGGCGCACTGCCAGCGCCGATCACCCCCACGACGCCATAGGGCTCATAGGCGATCAGGGCGCGCTTGGCGATCGCCATCGAGCGGTTGACCGCGACCCGCCGCTCGCCGAGAACCTGCGCTCCGTCGTCAGCGATCCAGATCAACGCGTCGATCGCCGCGAGTAGCTCGAGCGCCGCTATCTCCGCCCGCGGCCGGCCTTGCTCGCGGACCAATTCGTGCTGCAGCTCGTCGAAGTCGTCAATCACCGCCTGGGCCATCCTGCGCATGTACCTGGCTCGGTCGCGCACCCGCAGCAGCGCCCACAGCGGCTGTACCTTGGCGACGGCGCCGACGAGCTCCTCGATCGCCTCGGGCGCGGTCATGTCCACGCTGCCGATCGTCTCGCCCGTGGCAGGGTTGTGCGCGAGCAGCCGCTCCGCGGCGATGCGCCCGCTCGAAGAGCTGCCGATGGGAGAGGCGGTGCCACTCATCGGCGAGCGATTATCGCTGGTGGACGCCACGGGCCTCGCGAATCCGCTGCAGGCGCGCGGCCAGCTCTGCCTCCGCCTCGTCGGGCTCGTAGAAGCGCGCGAGGAGGATCTCCTCGGCGAGCAACGGCTGCGGCGAGAGATGGCCGGGAAGACCGTGCGGGTTCTCATAGCGGGCGGGCGGGCTCTCATTCATTCCCGGCCGTGGCCCCGAACGCAGCCACGGCGGCACGGGCGCGGCGCCATGCTCGCGCACGTGCCGCTCGGCCACCGATAGCGCCCGCCCGGCGGCGTTGGACTTGGGCGCAAGAGAGAGGTAGATCGCGGCCTGCGCGAGCGCGTAGCGGGCCTCGGGCAGCCCGACGTGCTCGACCGCAGCGGCTGCGGCGGTGGCAACCGACAGGGCTCCCGGGTCGGCGTTGCCGATGTCCTCGGAGGCGAGGATCACCATCCGCCGGACGATGAACCTGGGGTCCTCGCCACCCTCCAGCATGACCGCCAGGTAGTACAGGGAGGCGTCCGGATCGGACCCGCGCGTGGCCTTGATCCACGCCGAGATGTAGTCGTAGTGGCGGTCGCCTCCTTTGTCGTAGAGGATCGCCCGGCGCTGCAGCGCATCCTCGACTCGCTCCAGGCTCACGCTCGTCTCTCCGAGCTCCGCTGCCGTGGTCGCGGCGAGCTCGAGCGCGTTCAGAGCGGTGCGCGCGTCGCCTTCGCTGCGCGCTGCAAGGAACTCGATCGACGCGTCGTCGGCCGCGATCGTGGCGCCTGCGGCGCGGCGCAAGATGTCTTCGATATCGGTCGCCGAGAGCGCCTGCAGCGCGTACACGCGCAGGCGCGAGAGCAGCGCGCCGTTGACCTCGAACGCGGGGTTCTCGGTGGTGGCGCCGATCAGCGTCAGCAGGCCCTCCTCGACGGCCGGCAGCAGCGCGTCCTGCTGGGCCTTGTTGAAACGGTGGATCTCATCGAGGAACAGAACCGTCTGCGCGCCGGCCGTGTCGCGGCGGTGGGCGGCGCGCTCGATCACCGCGCGAACCTCCGCGCGTCCGGCCTGCACGGCGCTCAGCTCCTCAAAAGCGGCCTGCGAGCTCGCCGCGAGGATCCGCGCGAGTGTCGTCTTGCCCGAGCCCGGTGGTCCGTACAGGACCATCGAATGCGGGCGCCCGTGTTCGATCGCCGTTCTCAGCGCCGACCCGGCGCCGAGCAGTTGGGCCTGTCCGGCGAACTCGTCGAGGCTGCTCGGCCGCGCTCGCGCGGCCAGCGGGCGCGCAGCGGCGAGATCCCCGCGGCCGCGGCCCGGGCGCGCACTCGAACCTGCGTCGGCGGCGTTCTCGTCGAACAGCGTATCCACGCGTCTGAGTATCGCGCGCCGTCCGCTGGGCGCCCTTAACGTGATTTGGAGATCGCCCGCATGGTGCTCGGAAAGGCCCGCAGAATGCGCCCAATCGACGGCGCGGCATGAGCTCCGAACGAAACGGATGGCTGCAAATGCAGGGAGAGAGAGACACCAAGCACAGGATCGTGGCCGTCGCGAGCGTGGTCGCGGTGAGCGCCGCGTGCGTCCTCGGCGCGTGCGGCTCGAGCGACTCGAGCGCCGGCTCGGTGGCGAGCGCTCCGACGCGACGGGTCCCTGCCAAGAGCCTCGAGACGGCGTCGTTGACAGTGGGCAGGCGTGGCGGGGCCCTGACGGTTCTCGACCACGAGGGCTTCACGAGCATCGATCCGGGCGTCGCTCACTCGAGGGTCGACTACGAGGTCGTCGACGCGACGCAGCGTCCGCTGTTCTCCTACCAGCCCACCACCTTTGCCGAAGCCAGCCCGGACCTTGCGGCGGGGCCGGCAGAAGTCTCTGCGGACGACGAGACGGTCACCGTCCATATTCGCCAGGGCGTTCACTTCAGCCCGCCGGTCGACCGCGAAGTGACCTCGGCGGACGTGGCCTACGCGATCGAGCGGGGCGCCAACCCGAACGTCGCCAACCCCTACTTCAAGACCTACTTCTCGGGTCTGGAGGGATTTGCGAAGGCCAGAGGGGGGCCGATCGCGGGGATCGCGACGCCGGACAAGCACACGATCGTCTTCCATCTGATGACGAGCAGCGGCCAGACTCTCGCCGACGCGCTCGCGCTGCCTCTGAGCGCGCCCGTCCCCGAGGAATACGCCAAGCCGCACGACGCTCGGACACCGAGCGACTACGGCGACTACCAGGTGGCTACCGGTCCATACATGTTCGAGTCCAACAGCGACGGCCGGGTGCTGGGGATCGGATACCGGCCGGGCAAGTCGGCGACGCTCGTGCGCAACCCCAACTGGCGAGCAAGTATAGACTTCCGGCCTGCCTACCTCGACAGCATCCACATCGAGATCGGCGGTGACCTCGGAGCGATCGGTCGCCGGGTGCTCGACGGCTCAGCGGTCCTCGAGAACGACACGCCGGCTCCGGCGATCGTGCACCTCGCTCACAGCCGTTTCCCCGGCCAGCTGAAGATCACTCCGGGCGCGGGCGTCCGCTACATCGCGGTCAACAACAAGCAGGGCCCGTTTGCGAAGCTCGACGTGCGCAAGGCGTTCTGGGCGGCGCTCAACCGGGAGGCGATGAACAGGCCCGCAGGCGGGCCGCAGTTGGCGCAGGTAGCCACCCACTTCCTGTATCCGGGGATCCCGGGCTTCGCCATCGCCGAATCTCTGATCGCGCCGAGGCTGCTGCCCTATGACGTGCACCATGCCGGCGACATGGCGGTGGCAGCGGGGTACATGCGCCACGCCGGCTACACAAGGGGCGTCTACAGCGGCGCGAAGACCCTCCAGGTCGTCGGATCCACGGGCGAGCCACAGGCCGCAGACGCGCAGATCGCCAACCAGACGCTGAAGCGCCTCGGCTTCAAGACGAAGCTCACGCTCGTCGCCCCAGCGCTGATGTACTCGAAGTACTGCGGCGTTCCCGCACGGGAGATCGACGTCTGCCCCGACGTGGGCCGGGTGGCCGACTTCGGTGACGGCGAGGCCGTCATCTACGCCGCGTTCAACGGCAACGACATCCCGCCAACAGGCAATGAAAACTGGGGGCAGGTGAGCACGCCCGACCTCATTTCGGCGATCGAACGGGAGGCGCGGGTGATCGGGCATGAACCCCGCGAACAGTCATGGGCCGCGGTGGACAACGGGCTCGTCGGCGATGCGGCGGCGATCCCCTACGCATGGGTCAGCGAACCCGCGATCGAGTCCCGCGACGTGGCAGGCGTTCCCGACGTGTGGAACGCCGGAGCGTGGGACTACTCGTTTACGTCCCTGAAGTAGGCCGTGGCGCCGCATTGCGGCTTTTGCCCAGGAGGTTGCAAGCGAGGCCGCGTCGAATCTACCCCAGATGAGCATCGGCGCGGCCGAGACGCTGCCCTTTTCAAGCGGGGGGTTGGGCTTCCTCGACGGCGCGCCGTCCCCTGAGGGAGGGGCAGGCCCGATCGCGGCTCGTTCGCCGCGCCAGTTGTTCTGGCGGCGCTTTCGCCAGGATCGCGTGGCGCTGGCGTCGCTCGCGTTCATCGTGTTGCTCGTGGTTCTTGCGGTGGCCGCCCCGCTGATCGTCAACCTGCTCGGCCTGCCTGGCCCCAACGTCGCCAACGCCAACCTCACCAACGCCTTTGGCGCGCCGCTGGGCCCGAGCCGGGCGCACCCGTTCGGCGTCGACCAGCTCGGTCAGGACGTCATGTCGCGCGTCATATACGGGGCGCGCGTCTCGCTGTTGGTCGGTGTCTTCGGGACCGCAATCGCGACCGTCATCGGTGTGTTCATCGGCGTCGTCGCCGGCTATCGGCGCGGTTGGCTGGACACGCTGCTCTCTCGCCTGATCGACGTCGTGCTGGCGATCCCGATCCTCCTGCTCGGCCTCGGCCTCGGCGCCGCGTGCGCGGTGAGGGGCTGCGTGAAAGGGCTCGTGCAACCTGGTCTCGGGTCGATCATCTTCATCATCGTCTTGGCGAACTGGACGTACGTCGCGCGCATCGTCCGCGGCCTCGTGCTCTCGCTGCGCGAGCGCGAGTTCGTCGAAGCCTCGCGCGCGCTCGGCGCGTCGCACTCGCGGATCATGCGGCGCGAGATCCTGCCGAACCTGCTGGCGCCGATCGTCGTCTACTCGACGCTGCTGATCCCCGCCAACATCCTGCTCGAGGCGGCGCTGTCCTTCCTCGGTGTAGGCATCCGCCCGCCGACCGTCAGTTGGGGGCAGATGATCGCGCAGGCGACCCCGATCTTCAACACGGCCTGGTGGTGCATTGTGTTCCCGGGCATCGCGCTGCTTGCGACCGTGCTCGCGTTCAACCTGCTCGGCGACGGCCTGCAGGACGCGCTCAGCCCGAGGGCCGCCCGGTGATCCTCGCGTCGATCTACAAGAGGCGCCCTGGGGGACGCCCTCATCGCGAGGGCCCTGATGGCCGCAAAAGCAACAGAGGAGGCGCGATGAGCGCGATGATGAGACGGACCGCTCCGGCGCGTAGGCGCGGCTTCGCGCTGGCGCTGGCGCTCGGGCTCTCGGCCTGCGGCTCGAGCGGTTCGAGCACGAGTCCCAGCCCGTCCAGTGAAAGCATCAGCGCCAGCGGCATCCAGACCCCGGCGACCGAGGCGCTGAGCGGCGGCCGACGCGGGGGGACGCTGACGGTCTTGAACCACGAGGACTTCGAACACCTCGACCCAGGGGAGGCCTACTTCTCGGTCGACTACGAGGCGAGCTACGCGACGCAGCGGCCGCTGTTCTCCTATGAGCCCAACAGCGTCACGCCGATCCCGGACATGGCGTCGGGCCCAGCGGTGATCTCCTCTGACGGCAAGACGATCACCGTGCACATCCGTCATGGCGTCCACTTCAGCCCGCCCGTCAACCGCGAAGTCACCTCGGCAGACGTCGCCTACGCGATCGAGCGGGGCGCGAACCCGAACGTCGCAAACCCCTACTTCGAAGCCTATTTCACCTCGCTGGAAGGCTCTGCGAAAGCTCGCGGCGGTCCCTTCCCCGGCATCACCACACCGGACAGCGACACGATCGTCTTCCACCTCACGAAGCCCAACGCCCAAATAGTCCTCGACGCGCTCGCGCTGCCGCTGAGCGCTCCCGTGCCGGAAGCGTTCGCCAAGAAATACGACGCCAAGAGCCCCACCGAATACGGCAACTACCTGGTCGCGACGGGTCCCTACATGTTCAAGTCCAACGGCGAAGGAAAGGTGCTGGGGATCGGGTATCAGCCCGGCAAGTCGGCCACGCTCGTACGCAACCCCAACTGGCGGTCGAGCACCGACTTCAGGCCCGCGTACCTCGACGAAATCGACATCAAGATCGGCGGCGACACGAACGTGATCGGGCGCCAGGTGCTCGAAGGCTCTGAGCTCGTGCAGAACGACGCGGTGGCCAAATCCTCCGTGCAGCTCGCCTACGAACACTTTCGCAGCCAGCTGCAGATCTCGCCGGGAGCGGGCGATCACTACATCGCGGTCAACAACAAGCGCGGCCCGTTCGCGAACGTGAACGTACGCAAGGCCTTCTGGGCGGCGCTCGACCGCGTCGCCATGGGCAAGGCCCGTGGAGGCTCGCTGGTAACCGACGTGATGACCCATTTCCTGTTCCCTGAAATCCCGGGCTTCGAAGCAGCGGGAGGCCTGGCGGGGCCGAAGGTCGACTACGACGAACACCCCGAAGGAGACCCTGCGATCGCCGAAAAGTACATGCGCATGGCGGGCTACCCGAGCGGTAAGTACACCGGCGCTCAGACGCTCGAGGTGGTCGGCTCGACAGGCGACCCGTCATCGGAGGTCGCCGAAATCGCCAACAACACGCTCCACTCTCTCGGCTTCAAGACAAAGCTCAGCCTCGTCGACACCTCGGTCATGTACTCGAAGTACTGCGGTGTTCCCGCCGAACAGATCGACGTCTGCCCCAACGTCGGCTGGGGCGCCGACTTCGCCGACGGTCAGGCCGTCCTCGACCCGGCCTTCAACGGCAGGAACATCCTCCCAACGGGAAACAACAACTGGGGACAGGTGGACGACCCGACGATCAACGCGGCCATGGACAAGGCGGAGCTGATCATCGGCACGCAGGCACGGGCGAATGCCTGGGCGGCGATCGACCGGGAACTGGTGGCGGACGCCGCGGCGATTCCCTCCGATTGGGACAAGGAAGCGGCGATCGAGTCCAAGGACGTCGCCGGCGTCGGCGATTTGTGGAACACCGGTACGTGGGACTACTCGTTCAGCTCCCTCAAGTAGGCAGGTGAGAGAAGCGCTCTCCCGACCGCAGCACGAGCGTGTTGCGAGGCGGCCGGCAGGCGCCCGGCCTGCGCCGCCACCATGACGAGCTACATCGTTCGTCGACTGCTGTGGGGGGTCGTCCTGCTCGTGCTCGTCTCGGCCCTCACGTTCCTGTTGTTCAGGGTGCTGCCCACAGGCGAACCGGCCCGGCTGCGTGCCGGTCGCTTCGCATCGCCGAAGGTGATCGCCGAGATCCGCAACGACCTCGGGCTCAACAAGCCGCTGATCGTGCAGTTCTGGCTCTACATGAAGGGCATCTTCCTGCACCTGAACCTCGGCTACAGCTACTACAGCAGCGCGTCGGTGAGGAGCCTGATAGCCGACCGCCTGCCGGCGACGCTGTCGCTGACGATCGGCGCAGCCGTGATCTGGCTCGGCGCCGGCATCACGGTGGGGGTCATCTCGGCAGTGCGACGGCGATCGAAGCTCGACCGCGCATCGATGGGCTGGGCGCTCGCGCTGATCTCGGCGCCCGAATACTGGCTCGGGCTGATCGTGCTGTACCTCTTCGCAGCGGACATCGGCAAGCTGAAGGTGTTCCCCGGCGCCGGCAGCTACGTGGGCCTGACGAGCGATCCGTGGGGGTGGTTCACGTCGCTGATCCTGCCCTGGCTCGTGCTCGCGGCGACCAACGCGGCGATCTACGCGCGCCTGATCCGCGGAAGCATGATCGAGGTGATGGGCGAGGACTACATACGCACCGCGCGCGCAAAGGGCCTGAGCGAGCGGCGCGTCGTCCTACGCCACGGGCTGCGCTCGGCGATCAACCCGGTGATGACGATCCTCGGGCTCGACATCGGCGTGCTGCTGGGTGGCGCCATCCTCGTGGAGACCGTCTTCGACATCCCCGGGATCGGGCGGCTGAACTACGACGCGATCACCCACTCGGATTTCCCGATCGTGCAAGGCACGGTTCTGCTCGCCGCGCTTTTCATCATCGTCGCGAACATCGTGGTGGACATCGCCTACGCCTACCTCGACCCAAGGGTGCGCTTCTCGTGAGCGCCGGGGCGGAGCCGCTGCTGCAGGTCGAGGATCTGCGCGTCGAGTTCCCGACAGAGGACGGCGTCGTGCACGCGCTCGACGGCGTCAGCTACCAGGTCGATCGCGGCGCCACGCTGGGGATCGTCGGCGAGTCGGGCTCGGGCAAGACCGTCTCCTCGCTCACGACAATGGGTCTCACGCGCTCTCAAGGGGCGCGGATAGGCGGGCGCATCATGTTCGAAGGTCGCGATCTGCTCACGCTCTCCGAGCAGGAGATGCGGGCGGTCCGCGGCAACCAGATCGCGATGATCTTCCAGGATCCGCTGTCCTCGCTGCATCCCCTCTTCAAGATCGGCGACCAGCTTGCCGAGGCAGTGCTCGCACACCGCAAGACACCGAAGGCGCAGGCGCGCCGTCGCGCCGTGGAGCTGCTCGAGCTGGTCGGCATACCCGAGCCGCAGCAGCGCGCGCAGGCATACCCGCACGAGTTCTCCGGCGGTATGCGCCAGCGCGCGATGATCGCGATGGCGCTGGCGAACGAGCCGACGCTGCTGATCGCCGACGAGCCGACGACCGCCCTGGATGTGACAGTGCAGGCGCAGATCCTCTCGCTGATGGCGCGCCTGCAAAGCGAGCTGGGTATGGCGGTCGTGATCATCACCCACGACCTCGGGGTGGTCGCGGAGATGGCCGACGACATCGCTGTCATGTACGCCGGGCGAATCGTCGAGACGGCGTCGGCCAAGCTCGTGCTGTCGGCGCCACAGCACCCATATACGTGGGGCCTGCTGTCCTCGATGCCGAGCCTCGAGGCTCGGCGCGATCGCCAACTGGTGCCGATCCCGGGCGCTCCGCCAAGCCTCATCCACCGACCTTCCGGCTGTCACTTCCATCCGCGCTGCCCCTATGCCCAGCCTGACCACGCGCGCATCGATCCGCGCTTGGAGGACGTGCCGCGGGAGCCTGCTCACCGCGTCGCCTGTCTACTGCCGGCCGAGCAGAGACGTGGCATCTGGTCGCAGTTGAAGCTGGGGCTGGCTCCGACAGAGGCGAACGAGCTCGCCGCCGCTCAGCACGCGAGCGCGACCCGGCAGGAGGCCGGCGAGTGACGGGCGTGCCATACGGGGGATCGGCAGCGGACGACGTCGGCGGCGGGCGACCGATCGACGCCGGCCGACGAATCGACGCCGGTGAGCCGCTCGTGCAGGTGCGCGATCTCGTCAAGCGCTTCCCGATCACGCGCGGAATCGTGCTCAAGCGCGAGGTCGGCGCCGTCACGGCGGTGGACGGCGTCAGCTTCGACGTGAATGCCGGTGAGACGCTTGGGATCGTCGGTGAGACCGGCAGCGGCAAGAGCACTACCGCCCGCCTGATCGTGCGCCTGCTGGAGGCGAGCTCGGGAGAGGTGCGCTTCGACGGCGAGGACATCGCTCGCCTCAGCGGCCCTCGCCTGAAGGCGTTGCGGCGTGAGATGCAGATGATCTTCCAGGACCCCTATTCGTCCTTGAACCCCCGCAAGACCGTCGGCTCGATCATCGCCGAGCCGTTTGCGATCCATGGCCTGGAGCAGGATCGAGAGCGGCGCAAGCGACGTGTGCAAGAGCTGCTCGAGATGGTTGGCATGAGCCCTGAGCACCACAATCGCTACCCGCATGAGTTCTCCGGTGGCCAACGCCAGCGCGTCGGGATCGCGCGCGCGCTCGCGCTCGAGCCGAGGCTGTTGATCGCCGACGAGCCCGTCTCGGCGCTCGACGTCTCGATCCAGGCGCAGGTGCTCAACCTCCTGCGCGAGCTCCAGAGCCGGCTCGGGTTGACCGTCGTTTTCATCTCCCACGACCTATCGGTCATCCGCTACATGTGCGACCGGATCGCCGTCATGCGCGCTGGGCGGATCGTCGAGCTGGCGTCCAACGACGCGCTCTACAGCACGCCGCGCGACCCCTACACGCGGGAACTGCTCGCGTCTGTGCCCGGGGCACGGCGTGATCGGACTACGATCCTCGGGTGAGCGCCGACCTCGACGTTGAAGCGCAGGAGATCCTGCGTAGGCTGATCGCCTTCAACACGGTCAATCCACCGGGTAACGAGCGCCCGGCACAGGAATACCTGGCCGATGTGTTGGCGCGGGCGGGGTTCGAGTGCGAGCTGTTGGGCGCCGAGCCTGCGCGCCCGAACCTCGTCGCGAGGCTACGCGCCGAGCGCGGCGACGGACCCACGCTCTGCTATCTAGGCCACGTCGACACCGTGCTCGCGGACCCTTCGGAGTGGACACACGACCCCTGGTCGGGCGATTTCGCCGACGGCTTCCTGTGGGGCAGGGGAGCGCTCGACATGAAGTCACAGGTTGCTGGCGAGGTCGCCGCAGCTGCGTCGCTCGCGCGCTCGGGCTGGCGGCCGGAGAGCGGCGAGCTGCTCGTCGTGGCGGTCGTCGACGAGGAGACTGGCGGAGAGCTCGGCGCGCAGTGGATCACCGAGACGCATCCCGAGAAGGTGCGCTGCGACATGCTCCTCAACGAGGGCGGGGGCGCAGTGTTCGAATACGGGGGCGCCCGTCGCTACGGCGTCTGCTGCGCCGAGAAGGGCGTCTTCCGCTTTACCGTCAGCACCGATGGCGTCGCCGGCCACGCGTCGATGCCCGCCATGGGAGTCAACGCGCTGCTGAAGATGGCCCCAGTGCTCGAGCGCCTGCAGGCGCGTCAACCCTCCTACCACGTCGCTGAGGAGCCGCGCGCCTTCCTCCGGGGCATCGGCGAGGACCCCGACGATCCGGCCGGATCGATCGCACGCTTGGGGGCGAACGACCCCCTGCTTGCGACGATGTTCGCGCCGATGCTCGGCGTCACGTTCACCCCCACGATGATCCGGGCGTCGGAGAAGATCAACGTGATTCCCAGCGCCGCCGAGCTGAAAATAGACTGCCGCGTGCCGCCCGGGCTCGGCGAGCAGGAGGTGCGCGAGGGGATCGCCGAAGTGCTCGGAGACCCTGACAGCGGCGACTGGCGGATCGAGTTCACCGAGCGTGTTCCCGGCAACAGCTCGCCGATGCGCTCGCCGATGATGGACGCGATCTCCGACTGGATCGCCGACCAGGACCCGGGCGCCGAGGTGGTGCCCGTGATCCTCCCCGGCTTCACCGACTCACGACATTTCCGGCTCGCGTTTCCGGAGTGCGTCGCATACGGATTCTTCCCCCATCGCCACCAGTCGCTGCGCGAGACCGCCCCGCTGATCCACGGCGCAGACGAGCGCATCGACGTGCGCGACCTCCTGTTCGCGAGCGAGATGTTCCGCGATCTGGCCGTACGCCTCTTGGGTTGAGCTTTGCGGAGGGTCGACAAGCGACGCCGAAAGTCGCATACTCTGAGCATGCCAAGGATGGTGCAGTCGGGGAACAGGGTGGACAGTTGAGCACGCCATTCATCGCGCGCTCCTCCGAATCTAGCCCGGGGGCTTCGGCGCATTCGAGCGCCACGAACGCGACTGCGACGAACCCGACCGCCTCGCACTCGGCGGTGACGCACGCGGCGCTGAACCACGCGGCGCTGGCGCACGCGCACGCCACAACCATCATCCACACCGTGCCCGTGCAGCCGATCGTCGTGCCGCACACATCGCTGGCGCAGCAGATCCAGAACTGGGCTCTGAGCTGGGAGCCGGTCCTGATGATCGTGTTCTTCTCGGTCATCATCGTCGTGCTGTGGCGCACGCTGAAGGTGATGCCGCGGGTCAAGCCGCAGCGCATCAAGCCGTCCTCCGGCCAGTCCGTCACCTTCAACGACATCGCCGGCGTCGACGAGGCCAAGGCGGAGCTGCTGGAGATCGTCGAGTTCCTGCGCGATCCCAAGTCCTTCCATGCGCTCGGCGCAAAGGTTCCCAAGGGCATCCTCTTGCACGGGCCGCCCGGCACCGGCAAGACGCTGCTCGCGAAGGCGGTCGCGAACGAGTCGGGCGCGCAGTTCTTCGCCCAGTCGGCAGCGTCGTTCGTCGAGATGTTCGCTGGGCTCGGCGCCGCGCGTATCCGCCGGCTGTTCGCGGTCGCCCGCAAGCACGAACCGGCGATCATCTTCATCGACGAGCTCGACGCCGTCGGCGGCCGGCGGGGCTCGGACATCTCCGGCGAGAAGGACCAGACGCTCAACCAGCTGCTCGTCGAGATGGACGGCTTCGAGACGAGCGGGCGGGTGGTCGTGATCGCGGCGTCGAACCTGCTGGAGAAGCTCGACCCCGCGCTCCTGCGCCCAGGGCGCTTCGATCGTCAGGTGTTCGTCGTTCCCCCCGACGTCAAAGGCCGCCTCGGGGTGCTGCAGGTGCACACGCGCGAAAAGCCCATGGGGGACGTCGATCTGGGGCTCGTGGCCCAGCAGACGAGCGGGCTGACGGGGGCCGATTTGGCGAATATCTGCAACGAGGCCGCGATCTTTGCCACCCGCCGCGGCGCCAAGGAGATCGCTATCCGCGACTTCGACTCGGCGATCGAGCGGGTGATCGCAGGCGTGCAGTCGAAGCGGGTGCTCAACGCTCACGAGAAGCGAGTCGTCGCTTTCCACGAGGCGGGTCACGCGCTCTGCGGCGAGCTGCTGCCATCGGTCGACCGCGTCCACCGCATCTCGATCGTTCCTCGTGGGCGCGCGCTCGGCTACACGCTCAACCTGCCCGCCGAGGATCGTTATCTGAAGACGCGCGAGGAGCTGCTCGACTACATGACCGTGCTGCTCGGCGGCAGGGCGGCCGAGCAGATCGTCTTCGGCGCGATCACCACGGGCGCCTCCGATGACCTCAAGCGCGTGGCCGACATCGCCCATTCGATGGTCCACGACTTCGCCATGGGCACGGCCGGCGTCGGACGTTCCCCCGACGGGGACGTGAGGCTGTCGGAGATCACCCTGCGGATCCGCGACGAGGAGCGCCAGGACCTGATCGAGGAAGCCCGCCGTGCGGCGCAGAAGTTGATCATCGCCCACCGCCTTCAGCTCGACGCGCTCGCCGACGAGCTGCTCGAGCACGAGGTGCTCGACCGTGAGGCGATCGAGCGGATCATGCATGGAGTGCCCCGCCTCGAGCGCGCGCCGGGAGTGGGGCTGCGTGTGGTCGCCGCTGCCGAGGCCCACCCCCCGCCGCTTTCACCCGCGCCGATCCTGCTGCCCGGCGGCGAGGACGAGGCCGGCCGGCTATAGACTGCCGTGGGTGTTCGATCGCATTGACCACATCGGCGTAGCCGTCGAGGAGATCGAGGCCGCCCTCGAGCTTTACCGCGATGGCTTCCAACTCGCCGTCGCGCACCGCGAGGTCGTCGAGGAGCAGGGCGTGGAGGCGCTGCTCCTCGATGTCGGCGAGAACCACGTCGAGCTTCTCGCGCCGCTCGGCGCGGACACCCCGGTGGGCAGGTTCCTCGCCAAGCAGGGACCCGGGCTTCACCATGTCGCCTACCAGGTGGGCGACATCGACGCGACGCTCCAAGCGCTCAAGCGCGCGGGCCTGCAGTTGATCGACCAAGAGCCACGTGTGGGAATCCGCGGCTCGCGCGTGGCGTTTATGCACCCGCGCTCGACCGCCGGCGTGCTGACGGAGATCGTCGAGCCCGCAGCCGGCGTGGGTGAGCACTGATGGCCTCGAGCGCGCGGCGCATCAGCGTCGGCTTCCGCGGCGGCCAGGCATTGGCGCTGCGCGTCAGCGACGGCGAGCTGCGGTCTCTCAACGAGGCGCTCGGCGGCGGCGGCTGGCATGACATCGCAAGCGAGGATGGGCCGGTCCGCGTCGACCTCTCCCAAGTGGTGTTCGTCACCTCCGACAGCGACGAGGCGCAAGTAGGCTTCGGTTAGGACGTCGTTTCGTCATCGCATGAGCGTGGACGAGCGGCTGCTGCGGGTGGCACGCACGCGGGGACATAGCCCGCGCGCCGAGCGAGCCATCGCGCGGTTCTCCCGGCTTGGCGAGCATGGCGGCGTGTGGCTGGCAATTGGCGCAGGCGGCTGGGCGCTCGACCGTCCGCACGCGGCGGGTTGGCGCAAGGCAGCCGCCACGGTGGCCGCCACCTACGCGCTGAACACCGCTCTCAAGTACATCGTCCGCCGCCCCCGCCCCGAGCTTGCCGGCCTGCCGGCGCTGACGGGCACCCCCTCGCCACTCAGCTTCCCGAGCGCTCATGCCTCCACTTCGTTCGCCGGCGCGCTCGCCTACCGGCGCCTCGGACTCCCCTCCATCCCCCTCTACTCCCTCGCCGCCGGATTGTCACTATCGCGGCTATACCTGGGCGTGCACTACCCCTCCGACGTGTTGTTCGGGGCGGTGCTGGGTACCACGGTCGCGATCGCCGAGCAAGGCATTCTCACAACGGAGGCAACACCATGAGCACGAGGATCGGCATCGTAGGAATGCCCAATGCGGGCAAGTCCTCGCTGTTCAACGCCCTCACGAAAGCGGGCGCCGAGGCGGCCAACTACCCGTTCACCACGATCGAGCCAAACGTCGCCGTCGTGCCCGTGCGCGACGAGCGCCTGGAGGAGGTCGCGCGCACGGTCGGCGCCTCGGAGATCGTCTGGGACACGGTTGACTTCCATGACATCGCAGGGCTCGTCGCGGGCGCGCACCAGGGCGAGGGGTTGGGCAACCGCTTCCTCGCGAACATCCGCGAGACCGACGCCATCGTCCATGTCGTTCGCGCCCATCGCGATGAGAACGTCATCCATCCCGAGGGTCGTGTCGATCCACGCGCGGACATCGACACGATCGAGACCGAGCTCGTCCTCGCCGACCTCGAGCAAGCCGAGCGCCGTATCGACCGCGTCGCCAGGCAGGCGCGCAGCGGCGACCGCGTGGCCGTCGCCGAGGAGAGCTTTCTGCGTAGCGTCATCGACGTCCTCGCCGCCGGTCGCCCGGCGCGCGAGGTAGCGGTGCCCGACGACGCGCCCAACGCAGCGCGCGACCTGGGTTCGCTGACGGCCAAGCCGGTCCTCTTCGTCGCCAACGTCGACGAGGGCTCCGAGGACGTCCCGAGCGAGATTGCCGAGCACGCCGCCGCGCAGGGCGCGCGCGCGGTTGCGGTCTCCTCCCGCATCGAGTCTGAGCTCGCCGAGCTCGAGGACGAGGACGCGGCCGCCATGAGGCAGGAGCTGGGCGTCAGCGAGTCGGGTCTCCAACGCGTCGTCCGCGAGGCGTTCGCGCTGCTGCAGTTGATCGCCTTCTTCACCGCCGGCGAGGCCAAGCCGGCCCAGTCCTGGCACCTGCGCAACGGCCTCACCGCCTGGCACGCCGCCGGGCAGATCCACTCCGACATCCAGAAGGGGTTCGTGCGTGCCGAAGTGATCGGCTGGCGTGAGCTCGTCGACGCCGGCGGCTACGCGGGCGCCCGCGAGCGCGGGACGCTACGGCTGGAGGGCCGCGACCACGTGATGGACGACGGCGACGTCATCACCGTCAAGTTCACCCCTTAGCCAACCCGTCGAGCCGCTCAGCCAGCCTGCGCATTCCCATCTCCCGCGCCACGCGAGCCCCGCCCGCGAAGTCGCTCATGAGGTCGGGCGCCCGCGTGGTCTCGATCCGTTGGAGCGTCGCGATCTGCTTGAACACACCCAGCAGCTCCGCGTTCTCGCACAGGGCGGCTCTCGTGCGCGGGCGCATCCCCGCGGCTGCTCCGGTCGGATCGTTGTCGTTGTCGTTGTCGTTGTCGTTGTCGTTGTCGTCGTCGTCGTTGTCGTCGTCCTGTGCCGCAGCGAGCACTCTCTCCAGCGTCCCGTGCGCGCGCAGCAGCTCAGCCGCTGTCTTCGCGCCGATCCCAGGCGCTCCCGGCAGACCGTCTGATGGATCGCCGCGCAGCGCGATGAAGTCCGGGACCTGCTCAGGCGCCACGCCATACCGGTCGCGCACCTGCGCCGGCCCGATCTCCGCCTCCACGCCCTTGCGCAGCTCGACCACCGCCACGCTGTCGCTCACCGCGCCGTAAAGGTCGCGGTCTCCCGTCAGCAGCAGCGCCCGCCCGCCCGCCTCCTCCTCGAGCTTGGCGAAAGAGAACATCAGGTCGTCAGCCTCGAGGTCCACGCTCGTGGGCGCCATCCAGCCGAGTCCCTCCAGTAGCCGCGGCGCCTTCTCCCACTGCGCCGCCAGCTCCGCTGGCATCGGGTCGCGGTGGGCGTGGTAGGCGGGGTACAACGCCACCCGATAGTCCGCCTGCTCGGCGCCCATGCACGCCACCACGCTGCGAAATCCACGCGCCGGCAGGCGCGCATCAATAAGAGATAGAAGCGCGTTCACGGTCCCCAGCAACGCGTTTACGGGGTGGCCCTCGGCGTCGACGATCGACTTCGGCAATGCGAAGAAGGAGCGGTACAGCAGCCACGGCACGTCGGCGATCAGCAGCGGCTCGTTGGGCACCTCGCTCAGGGTATGCGTCAGCGCCTCGCGTCGCAGCCAGCGCGGGGCGGCGGCCGCTCAGCTAGCCAGCATCCAGCAGTCTTCACTCCAGCGGAAGTGGTTCGCTCCGCCCATCAGCGGGGTGCTCAGATCCAGGGTCGCGGTGTAGCCGTCGACGATCACCGGCGCCGATGCGATCGCACGCGCTTGTGCCTTCAGTCGCTCGCGGCCTCCCGGTTCGCTCAGAAGCCTCGCCAGCTTCGCGTCCCAACGCTGCTCGCATGTACGGTTGCCCTCGGTGAATCGCAGCGGCGCGTTCAACACGGCGCACGCGCCACCTCCGTTGCCCGCGAGCTCCGCCGCCACGAACCTCGACGCCGCGCTGCGCACCCACGCGATCTGGGCATGCGTGCCCACCGAGTGTGCCCCGAACGCGCTCGCCGGCGACACGAGCGCAGCGGCGCACGCGAGCACAGCGATCCTCCGAGCAGGGCTCATTCGGGCATGTATCGGCAAACCCCGCCCGCAACTTGAGCATTTCGCTTCACTCCGTCTCACAGTGGACGGACGTCCTACGCATCAGCCCATCGTCCTGCACCTCAGCGCAGGCGGTCGGCCTCCTCCTCAGCCCGCCTCTGCTCCTCCCGTTGCGGCCGTCGAGGCGGCGGTCACCGGCGCCTGAGAGCCGCCTTGCGGGGCCGCCGGCACGGGCGGCAGGGCTGGGCCTGCAGGCGTCGCACCGGGCGGCACGCTCGCTGCGGGGGCGCTCCCGCTCGCGTCGGGCTCCTTCGTGAGCGTCGAGGCGCTCTTCACGCTGAAGTACGCCCACGTGCTCTGCAGGCCGAGGAGCGCCGCCAGTTCCGGGCCGCTCACCCTGGTGGCCCCGCGTGATCCGAGCACCTCCGCCGTGACGATCCGCGGGGATGCGCCACGACTGAGCACCTCGATCCCGCGGAAGGATCCTTTGAGCAGCCCCCGCAAACGCGCTGCCGCGGAGCTGAAGCTGATGCTCACCCGCCAATCGGCTGAGGAGCCGCCGTCGTAGGGGTCTTCGACGGCGCGTAGCCAAGGCTCGGGCTGGGAGCCGATGAACGAGTCCTCGTTGTCCTCCGTCATTCCGCCCGAGCTCGCAAAGAAGTAGGTGATCGCCGGCTGCCCTCCGTACAGGACGATCTGTCCGGCCGTCGCCGCCACCGCCCTGTTGGTCGCGGCGGTTTCCGCAGCGACGCCGTTGTAGACCTGGGAGCGGGTGTCCGAGAACACGTCGAAGCGCGAGCCGCCAGCGTGGTCTGTGAGCGCATACGTGCGACTCGCGATCGCCTGCGCCTCGAGCGCCGCCAGCGGCCAGCTCGAGGGCATCTCCGCAGAGACCACCCCACGGACATACCGTTCGATCGGCACGTCCACGACACGGGCGCCCTCCAGCACCCGCACCACCGCGTTCGCTGGCGCTTGGCCGAGCGTCGTGCCGCTGTAGTAGTGAGCCAGAATCGCCGCGTCGCTCCAACCGTGCTGCGCGTACCCCAGCGCGCCGTCCTGGCTCATGCCCACGCCGTGCCCATCGCCGGCGCCTTCCACGAGGAGCGTCGACGCGGCCGCCGGAACGGCCCACAGAACGAGGATCGTCAAGACGCCCGCGAGCAGCGCGCCGGCGCGCCTGCTGCCACTCAGATGGACGCTAGAGCGGTGATAGGTTGGGACGATCACTGGCACCCGTGCCTACAGCAACACAGCCCTTATGCCACGGTCGCGCGAGATGGCCGAATGTCCCATGGCTTCCCCGTCGGGTCTGCGCTCAAACTGCGTGAGCGCTGCACGATGACTGGCGCGGGCGCCCTATGAGCGGCGTCGAGCGTGAACGGACCGTGCTCGAGCACGTGCCCACCGACCTGTACATCGCGGGCGAATGGCGTG
>Ga0209772_10000120_pt1 | contig 18448 bp, 19 predicted proteins | sample BogFormECP03_OM1_FD_188235 | JGI IMG/M metagenome (GOLD analysis project Ga0209772, IMG submission 188235) | Bog forest soil microbial communities from Calvert Island, British Columbia, Canada - ECP03_OM1 (SPAdes) (version 2) | ecosystem: Environmental > Aquatic > Freshwater > Wetlands > Bog ... | reverse complement strand
GCGGGATTGAGTCGATTCACGATCAGGACGTTGGGCTGGGGCCGAAATTTCTGCTCAATTACGGACCGAAGCGGCATAAAGGCTTTGATTCCGTCTATGCGACGATCATTCGAAATGGGCGTGCGGTGACAATTACGGACTGGAAAAACCTGCCGGCGAAATAGCGCGATGGCAATAGTGCCAGCCGTGACCTCCTCCTAAGCGCAAGAAAACAAAGATCCTCAACATTTCTAAGGGCAATACTTAAGTTTCTGCTTGACAATTAAATGCACACTGGCAATACTTAAGCATGCACTTAACAAATAATCTTGGAGGAACGACGATCATGGAAGAGCGAACGGTTACGCACGGCACATTTGTGATTGAGCGCAGTTACGCGGTTGCGCCGGAGCGCGTGTTTGCGGCGTTTGCCGATCCGGCGAAGAAGCGGCGCTGGTTTGCGGGAGGCGAAGGCAGCGAGATGGAAGAATTCGAGATGGATTTTCGCGTGGGCGGGAGCGAGCGGACAATGCGGCGGATGGGGCCACAGACGCCGTTTCCGGGCGTCGCACTAACGAATGATTCTTATTATGAGGACATCGTACCGAATCGCCGGGTGGTGTTTGCCTATACGATGTCGCTGGGCGATCGGCGCGTCTCCGCGTCCATGGCCACAGTCGAATTCGTGCGCACCGAAAAAGGGACCGACCTCATCTTCACCGATCAAGGCGCCTACTTTGAGGCCGGCGATGGCCCGAAAATGCGCGAAGGAGGATGGAGCAAGCTGCTGGAAGGATTGGCGAAGGAGCTGGCGCGTCCATGAGCGGGCGCGCACGAAGCAGGCACCAGGCCGCGCCCAGCCGCAGAGTGAATATCGACCGCGTGTTTCATGCGCTCGGCGATCCGACCCGGCGCGCGATTGTGGAGCGGCTTAGCGAACGGCCGCTTTCGGTGTCGAGCTTGGCTCAGCCGCTGGCAATCACTTTGGCCGCGGTCGTTCAGCACTTGCAGATCTTGGAGCTGAGCGGATTGGTGCATTCCGAAAAAGTTGGGCGTGTGCGCACTTGCCGGATTGAAGCTGCCGGGCTTTCGGCGGCTGAACAATGGATCAGCGAGCGCCGCGCAATCTGGGAGCGGCGGTTTGACCGGCTTGGCGATTTGTTGGCCGAGCCGGATGAAAAGTGAACTCGCGGATCCGCTCGGGCGTCCTTAGAGCGCGCGAATGTTTCTGTAGCCGGACATTTGTGTAGTTAACTAGCGCAGGTCGAGGGATGGTATGTTTGTAACGTTTGAACATACCCTTGAACACACTCACAACTGCTTTCGCGATCCTATGCACTTGCGCGCTAGCCTCGCCAACCGCTCAAGCACAATTGCGAACCGCCGAGGAACCTCGATTTCGGATCGAGATTCAGGCCACAAGCGAGGGAGGACCGACGTTTACGGTCACGAATCTCGCCGGAAAGGCCGTCACGGCCTGCGTCTTCGAGATTTCGTCTTCGCCCGAAGAGAAAGGGAAATCGAAAATGGTCTGGGATGCGCTTCTGCAAAATGAATCGGCAATTGAGCCGGGCGCGAGCGTTTTACAGCACCTCGTTCATGCTGTCGAAGGCCCTCTTCCCGACAAAGTGGAAGTGATCGCAGGTATTTGGGCTGACGGGGAAGCTTTCGGGCAGCCCACCTGGGTAAAAACTATTCTCGCAAATCGGGCGATGCGGGCCCTCGAGTACGATCGAGCGTCTACCTTCTTGAAACAAGGGCTGGAACAGAATTGGAATCGCGATCAATTCATCCAAGCTCTTAACGACAAACCGAACTCCGGCTCAATCCATGTGATCCGATCTACTCTGATGGGAAATCCGGAGCTCGCTAAGAAGCCCGAGCTCTTGCGTCGCGAGGTGCAGATGATGTTGGACTCTTTCACGCAAAAATTGGACCGGCTCCGTGACGCGACGCCAAGAGCGGGCGAGCCGGATGAAAAATAAAGCGGCCGTGCTTATCCAAATTCGGCTGCTTGGCTAATTTCGTACGACTTTAAGCCTTCGGCTTCCAGAGGCCTATTGTGTTGCCTTCCGGGTCTTGCATCCAGGCAAACGTGCCGGTGGGAATCTCGATGGGAGGCATGAGCGTTTTGCCGCCAAGAGCTTCGGCCTTCTTGAGATAGGCGGCGACATCTTCAACGTCCACGTAGAAGGTGGTGTAATTGTGCGGCTCGTGGCCGAGCGCGGTGATGTGGCCGGGAATCCCGTGGGCTTCTGGCGCAATCATCGCGGCGGGTCCAGCGGCGGTGATTTTCCAATCGAAAAGCTTCGCGTAGAAATCTTGCGTCTTCTGGGAATCGCGGCAGCCGATTTCAAAGTGAATTACGGGACGTCCCATGGGGATTGCTCCTATTGCGCGACAGCCGCGGTGGAGAACCTGGCTGCTGCTGGATTCTGCAAACGTGCCTTTTTACCAGAGAACATCCATTCGTTCCAGGGCCTAGGTGGTCCGGGCTGCACTCGAACTCCGATTAGGCACTTCGGGCGGCAGGTTCCTGTGGCAAATAATGTGAAAATACCGTAAAATTTGGGATTGTCTCGATAGAGCTGGCCCCACCTGAGCGGGTCTGCCGGGAAATACGATCATGAATCCGATTCTTGCGAAGGCACAACACGCGCAGTTGCGCAAAGACTTGCCGCACTTCCGCCCAGGCGATACGGTGCGGGTGAATGTGCGCTTGAAGGAAGGCGATAAGGAACGCATCCAGCCGTTTGAGGGCGTGGTGATGCAGCGGCGCGGGGAGCTGGCTGGGGCAAGTTTCACGGTGCGGCGGGTTAGTTTTGGGATTGGCGTAGAGAGGATCTTTCCTTTGCACTCGCCCATGATTTCTACGATTGATATAGTGCGGCAAGGCCGGGTACGCCGGGCGAAATTGAATTATTTGCGCGGACGTAAGGGCAAGGCCGCGCGCATTAAGAGAGTGGAGCGGGTGGTGGAAGTTGCGGAAGTTGCCAAAGCTTAGGCCGCCTCAAATAAAAATTCAGATTCAGAAGGGCCGAGAGGGTTTCGGCCCTTTTTTATTTTCGTCGCTCTGATAGAATCGGCGACCGATGGGGGGACGGCTTTGCTCTTCGCGGTACGAACGGCTTGCGCGGCAGCGCGGTTGGCTACGTATCGCCGGGTTGGATGAGGCTGGGCGCGGCTCACTCTTCGGCCCTGTAGTCGCAGCGGCGGTGATTTTAAATCCGCGGCGGCGCATCGTTGGGTTGGACGATTCCAAAAAACTTCCGGTGGACCGGCGGTTGGAATTGGCGCCGCGCATTCGCGAGCATGCTTTGGCCTGGGCGGTGGCTGAAGTGGATGCGGCGCGCATTGATGCCTGGAATATTTATCAGGCGAGCCGGCAGGCTATGACCGCGGCGTTTGAGGCTTTGGCGATGGTGCCGGATTATTTGTTGATTGATGCTATGAAATTGGATGTGTGCTGCGAGCAGATGTCTTTGGTTCATGGGGACGCGCGTTCGGTTTCCATTGCCGCGGCTTCGATTTTGGCTAAAGTCGAGCGCGACCGCATCATGATCGAGTGGGATTCGGTCTATCCTCAGTATGGCTTGGCTAGCAATAAAGGTTATGGGACGCCGGATCATTTGGAGGCTTTGCGGGTCCATGGGCCTACCAAGTTGCATCGATTTTCTTTTGCGCCGGTGAGAGAGGCGCGTTGCTGGGCGGCTGGGGCTACGCAGGTTAGTTTGCCTTTGGCGGTGGAAGCGGCAGGTGGTTCTACGGATTCTGAACCTCTCGGACAGTGACTACAGATTAAGTCAAAAGTTCCGCGCATCATCGACCTCATCGAAATTCTTGATTTCTCAACCTGAGATACGCGTTCGGCCTGTCCTAAACCTGGCCGGAAGGCGGGAGGGTCTGTTGTACGGACCGGTGCAGCGCGATCCGGGTGGTAAGACCCTCCCCTACGGTACTGTTGTCGCTCCCGAACAATGCCTCTTACCGTTCGTTGACCGTGGTTTTCTTTGCGTGCTACGGTTGGACTTCCGCGCTTTTCCGCTGCAAGTTAGGCGAGCGGGAATGTAAGTGCGGCCAACGGACCATGGCATTCAACAAAAGCAAGGCACTTGAGTCGGCGCTGAAGTCTCTGAACCAGGGGCGGGTGCCGGACGCTATCCGCGAATACCAGCAAATCCTACGGCAGGATTCTAAAGATCAAGTCACCTTGATGACCCTTGGGGATTTGTTCGTGCGTCAGGGCGACATGCATTCGGCGACGCAATATTTCGAGCGCTTGGCGCAAGTTTATTTGGGCGATGGATTCAACAGCAAGGCGATTGCGATTTATAAAAAGATTGCGAAATTGGCGCCGCAGGAACTGGATCCGCTCGAGCGCTTGGCTGACCTTTACGTGCAGCAGGGGGTGCTGAGCGAGGCGCGTCCTCTTTATTTGCAAATTGCCGAGGGACACCTGAAAGGCAATCGTGCGCCGCGGGCTGTAGAAGTTTTGCGCCGATTGCTGGAAGTTGAGCCGGAAAATCTGCGGGTGCAGATGCGGCTGGCGGAGCTTTACAACGTGATTGGGCAGAAGGGCGAGGCGGCCAAGACTTATTTGAATTACGCGCAGCGGTTGATGGAGCGCGGCGAATTGGCCGAAGTTGAGAAATTGTGCGACCGGGCGCTGGAAGTGGACCCCACGAATGCGGCTGCGGTGACGATGAAGGCGCAAGCGTTTGGAATGTCGGGGAATGTGGGCAAGGCGGTGGAGCTGCTGAAAGCGCAGCCCGGTGCCGAAGCCGGCGGCGAAACTACTTCGCAGATTATCAATCAGCTTTTACGCGCCGAGGATTATACCCAGGCGATGGAATTGGCGCGGCGCGTATTTGAGCGCGGGAATCAGTTCTATCCGTTCCCGTTGCATGTAGCTACAGCGCTTTTGCAGGCGGCGCAGCCTGCAGATGCCCTTGGCTTGCTGAAAGAAATTCGCGAGGCGGTGATTGAGGCTGGCGAGCAGGATAAGTTACTCGAGGCTCTGTCATCGGTGGCGAATGGGCTGCCTGGCGAGATTGAGCCGCTTGAAGCGCTCGTTGGATTTTGCCGCGAGACGAACAATCCGTTCCGATTGTCGGATGCGGTCAGCCAGTTGGCGCAGGCTTATTCGGATGCGGGGAAATTCGATCGGGCTGAGGCGCTGTTGCAGGAATTGCTCGAGAAGAAGCCGGACGATGAGAAGTTGGCCGCGCGGCTTGAGGCGGCGCGCGCCAAGGTTTCCGGCGCTGCGGCTCCGGCTGGGGTGACTGGATCAGCCGCACCGGTAGCGGCCGCGCCGTCGGTGACATCTCCGGTGCAGGCGTTCCCGGAGGCGCCGCGGCGGGATTTCGATGCGCCCGCTGAGGAAGAGAAAGCAGCGCAGCAGGCCAAAGTGCACGTTGAGCCGGCGCTCGATGATGAAACGCAGAAATATATCGCGCAGGCGCTGACGGATGTGGATTTGTTCTCGAGCTACGGTCTGACGCAGAAGGCAACGCATTTGCTCGAGAGCGTGCTGCAGAAAGCGCCGCGGCATACGCCAGCGCTCGAGCGGCTGCTCGATATCACGCTGGGGGCTGGGGACGAACTGCGGACGGCGCAGCTTGCTGCGGAGCTGGAGCAGATTCATCTGGCGCGCGGCGATCAGAAAAATGCCGAACGATTTGCGGAGTTGCGGCAAAGATATCAGGGAGCGGCGGCGCATTCGGCCGCGACGCAGGCTGCCAAGCCCGCGGTTGCTCCAGTTGTGACGCCTGCGCCGCCGGCGGCCGCACCCGTGCAGCCTACGCCCGCGCCGGTGGCCGCTGCGCCGGAACCTGAGATTGCGGAATTTGATTTGAGTATCGGAGAGCCGGAAGCTGAGGCTGCAGTCGTGGCTCAGGCCGACGCGCCGGCATTGCTGGAAGAAGAAGTCGATCTTTCGGATGAATGGGAATCGCTTTCGCAGGATGCAATTGATGCGGCCGCGAAGGCTGTGGCAGGTGCGCCTGCAGCTCCGACCGCACAAGCGGCGCCCGTCGGAGAGACGGCCGAAGACGAGGCATTCTTTGAAATTGAAGAGCCGGCGGCGGGCGAGATTCCGGGCATTGTAGCCGCTGTCGCTCCTCTCGAAGTTCACGCGGCGGCGCCGGAAGTACACGAAACGCCTGCGATCGTCGGGGCGGTTCCGGTCGAAGCGGCCGAGGAAACTGTTCTGTTCGACGAGGAAGCGCCGGCGTCTGCGGAAGTTGCGCAAGTGGTTGAAGAGCAGTCGCAGCCTGAGATTGCCGCGGCGGCGGAGGCCCTTGTCGCGAGCGAGCCGGCGGTCGAAGAGCCCGTCGCCGAGACGGCGGACGAATTCGAATTTGATTTGGTGCCTGCGGGCAGCGATCTGGACGAGCCGGTCGCGCCTGCGCCGAAATCGCCGATGACTTCGGACCAATTTTTGAGCGATTTGAGCGCGGAGCTCGGCGCGGATCCGGAACCAGTGCCCGCTTCCGCGGCTCCGCGTTCGCCGGCGCCGGCTTCGGTGCCTGGCAATAGCCACGGCGTCAATGCGCCGCCGCTTTATCAAGTTCCGCCGCATGTGCCGGCTGCCGCCCCAATTTCCGCGCTAGGATCCAGCGTGCCGATGGAAGCCGCGTTGCAAGCCTCCCAGCAACCAGCAACCGGCGCCATCGCCACCGCAACTCTAGAATCCGGCGCCAATCTCAACGAGCTCGAAGAAGTCTTCCAGGAATTCCGCACCGAACTCGGCGAGATGAACGACGAGGACGAAGATCTCGAAACGCACTACAACCTCGGCATCGCCTACCGCGAAATGGGCCTTCTCGACGAAGCCATCGGCGAATTCCAAAAAGTTGCCAAAGCCATCCAGCACGGCAAGCCGTTCCGTTACGCCATGCAATGCGCCACGCTGCTGGGACTCACCTTTATCGACAAGGGCGAGCCGCAGATTGCCGCTCTGTGGTATTCTCGTGCGCTTGAAACCCCCGGCATCGATCAGGAAACCGTGCTGGCATTGCGCTACGATCTGGGGCTGGCGCAGGAACAGGCCGGAGAATCGCGCGCGGCGCTCACCAGTTTCCGCCAGGTCTATGCGGTGAACATTGACTACCGCGACGTCGCCGGACGCATCGCCACACTACAAAAGCGCTGATTCCTTCATGAATCGAGTGTTACGAATCATCCTGCTACTCTTGTGGCTGGAGATGGGGCTGCTGCTGGTGTTGCTGCCCTGGTCCGACTACTGGGAGATGAATTATTTCCTGAACCGCTTCCCTTCTCTGATTCGCTTCCTTTTGAATCCGTATGTGCGCGGGGCGATTTCCGGGCTTGGATTGGTGGATGCGATCCTGGCCGCGGAGACGTTCCGGCGGCGAGCTGTGGCCATTGTCGAACGGCACTGAGCGGCGGATTCTCTGTTACATCACCGATCGCATGGGACTTGCTGCGGATTTTGGCGGAGCTGCGGGCGCCGAGGTTGAAGTGGCGCGACTGCTCGAGCGAATTCGTTGGGCGATTGACGGCGAAGTGGACTGGATTCAGATTCGCGAGAAGGATTTGGGCGGCGGGCAGCTCGCGGCATTGGCGTGCGGCGCCGTGGCGGCGCTCGGAGCTGGACAGCGCAGTCGCGTGATTGTGAACGACCGGTTGGATGTTGCGGTGGCTGCGGGCGCGGGCGGAGTTCATCTCGGGCGCGAGTCATTGCCTGTACGCGAAGTTGCGGCTTGGCGCGCGAAAGAAAGAATCGCGCGACCGGAGTTGGCGGAGTTTTTGATTGGTACGTCTTGCCATAGTTTGGAAGACGCGCGGGCCGCAGCTACGGCCGGAGCAGATTATTTGATTTTCGGGCCGGTGTTCGAAACGCCTTCAAAAATAAAATTTGGAGCGCCCTTGGGGATTGATCGGTTGCGAGAGGTGTGCACGGCAATCCGGATTCCGGTTTTGGCAATTGGCGGGATTGATTTGGCCAATGCAGGGAAATGTTTTGAGGCGGGCGCCGCGGGAATTGCCGCGATTCGATTGTTTCAGGATGCAAAGAGCGCCGAGGAGTTGCGCGCGCGGATTGAGGCGTTAGGGTTTTCGTAGGGCCTGCCCTTCATGCCGGGCCGGGCAACCAGTAATTTGATGGCTCGATTTCCGCCTCGCGCAACTTTTTATTAGTGAGTCCGTTGGCACCCGCAAACAAGCGCGCGAAACTACTCGAGCACGAATTTCACGGTCACAAATGTCTGCACTTCAACCGGCTGATTGTTCAGCAATGTCGGACGATAGTGCCACTGCCGCACCGCATCCACCGCAGCGCGCACCAACATCGGATGTCCGCTGATCACTTCCAAATTGATCACGCTGCCATCCTTCGCGATGATCGCCCGCAATTCCACCGTGCCCGACACGTGGACTTGCCGCGCCAGTGTCGGATAAATCGGCTCCACGCGCCGGATAAGCAAAGCCTCCTGCGCTCCCTGACTCACGAACATCGGCTTCGTCGCCACAGCAGGCTTCGGCTCCGGCGGTCGCGGCGGCGCCGGACCATTTCCCGGACTGCCGAATATGCCCGTCCCTTGTCCGGGACCATCGCCGCTGCCGTTGCCCTCGCTGTTCGAACCGTCAATCGACGGCGCGTCATCGGCCGGACCGGGCTCGGCCGGCCGGCGGCGTTCCCCGATGGTCGGGTAATGAAATTCGATCGAAGGCGAAGGATCGCGTGTGATGTGCGGTCCCGGCGACGAAGTCTGCGGGGCTTTGTGTCCGCCACCGGGAAAAGGCGGAATTGGATCGATGGCGTAACGTGCGGAAATGGTGCTGGGGCTTAGCAGCGGCCAGACGAGAAGCCCGGCAAGCAGCACCGCTTCTACGGCCAGCGAAATTGTGAGGGCTTTGCGGCGGCGCTGGTTGTTGCGTTGCGCGGCATCGGCGTCGGAATCTACCAGACAATCGGAAAGCAAATTGGAATTGCGCATCGGCGTTTTTCTCCTTTTCGCCGCTTGGGGCGCGGCGGTGGGGCCGTTCGCCGCGGCTTGATTTGCTGCGGCGAGGAGTTGCCGATCACGCGATCTTGATAGGGATAGACACCGGCGGTTGAAACTGGTGCCCGGGGGAAAACGTCCAAGTTTTGGGCTGTTGAGACGGCTGGACGGATCGTGATGGGTGGTCCGGGCGTGACTTTTGCCTGTGGCTCGGGTTGTAGTCGTAAGAGCCGGCGGGGACGCCAGCGGTGCGAAACTTTCTGCTGGCGGCCTAAATGTTTGAAAAATAAGGGACTTAAAAAAGATGTGAGGGTGCGTGCATCAAGTTGAATCTGTTCGACATCCAATTCATTGACTACAACGTATTTAAAGATGTGACTTGGGGTGACAACCATGGAAAAGGCAACCAAGGAAGCAGTGGGACTTCGCTATACCGGACGGGCGGCTCTCGACCGCAATCCGCTGGAAGATCGCGTCGAATTCGTTTGCCCGGATTGTGGGGCGCCGGGGGATAAGGCGGCGCGGCGTCCGCGAGCGGCTTACCACTTCACGGATGGATTCGTGCAGGACTTGCAAGGCGAATCGGCGATTTGCCGGAAGTGCAAGCACTCGATTCATGTGGCGCCGGTGGTTTTGCTGCATGACCGGGATGAGAAGCGGCGATTTGAAGCGGCGTATGATTTCGAGTTGGGCGTCTCTTCGAACTAACCGCGCGGCGGGAATTTTCGAGTTAGCACACACAACCAACACCTGAGAAGAGGCCCGTTCCGCTGATGCGGGGCGGGCCTCTCGGCTTTTTTGGCATGTTTTGTCAGGGCATGACTTCAGTCCTGCCGCACGTGCCGCAAACCAGTAAGGATTCAGCCGCTGAGGGCGTGTTTCTCGAATTCTCACACATCTCTGAACCCTCGCCCCATACACCCCATTTTGAATTATTCCGTGGTTACCAGATTTTTCCTGTGCCGCCTGGGCCTGGATATTGCAGGTCTCTGCGCACTCTGGCGAAGGCTTCATCCACCGTGTCTGCGAATTCGAGCATGTTGAATTCCTTCTGATTGATCGTTCCCCAGCGCACCATGGCCTTCCAATTCAGCACTTCATTCCAATATTTCCGCCCGTAAATCAAAATTAAATGGTGCGAGGAAAGTTTCCCTGTTTGCAGGAGGGTGAGCATTTCCCAAAGCTCGTCCATGGTGCCGAAGCCGCCGGGAAAAACGATGAGCGCCTTGGCCAACTGCGCGAACCAGAGTTTGCGCATAAAGAAATAGTGGAAGCAGAAATTTAGTTTGGGCGAGATGTAGGGATTCGGTCTTTGCTCGTGCGGGAGCTGGATGCTTAATCCGATCGATTCGCCGCCGGCATCGTGCGCGCCGCGATTGGCAGCTTCCATTATGCCGGGGCCGCCGCCGGAACAAACTACGAAGCGTCGCGGGTTGGTGCCGAGCGTCATGGACCATTCCGTGATGCGGCGGGAGAGCTCGCGCGCGTCTTCGTAATAATGCGACATCTCGAGTATGGATTTCGCGTCGCGGAGTCTGGTGCGCCATTCCTTGGTTTTGCGGAGCCTCTTGGGTGCGGCTTGCAGGCGCTTCACGGCGGCCAGCGCGTGATCGCGCCGCGAGATTCTGGCGGAGCCGAACATTACGATGGTATCCGCGATTTTTTCCTGGCGCAGCCGCGTGAGCGGATCGAGATATTCCGCGAGAATGCGCAGCGGCCGCGCCGGAAGGCTCCCCATGAAAGTTGGGTCCTGATAAGCCAGTTTGGACATGGGGAGATGGCGGATCGGGGTCATTCGTCCTCCTAGATTTTTTAAACACGGAGCTTGGTCATTTTAGGAGATGGTTGCCGGGAAAAGCTAGACGGTTTGAGTACCGCTGGTGCAACGCCCGGAAAAGTGGCGGAATCAGATAGACTGACTTCGATGAGAATGCGCGCTCCAAATTTCGCGTGGAGTTTGGTTGCGGCGATTTTATTCGCGACGGCTGGTTCCGCTCGCGCGCAGCAGCCTGCTGGGCCGATTCATCCCGCGCCCGGCGCGAATGATAAGAAGCCTGGTATTGATCTGACGCCGCCTCCTTTGCAAGAGAAGCCGCTGATTATTCGTACCACGGAAGTGATTACTCCGGTGACGGTACAGGATCGGGACGGGGAACTCATTCTCGATCTGGAGCAAAAGGACTTCCACGTTTTCGATAATGGCGCGGAGCAGACGATTCTTCATTTCGATCTCGGCGGCGATCCTTTGGCGGTCGTGTTTCTGGCAGAGAGCAGCTCGCGGATCGAGTCGCTGCTGCCGGCGGTGCGGCACTCGGCGACTATTTTTACTCAAACTGTGATGGCGCAGTCGGGCGAAGCGGCGGTGGTTACTTACGACGATTCGATTGATGTGCGGCGGGATTTTACCAGCGACGCGGATTTGGTGGAGAGCGCGATTCATGGGTTGCCGATGGGATCTTCTGGAGCGCGGCTCTACGACGCGATTTCGGAGAGCGTGCGGTTGCTGGCCAAGCAGCCGGAACGCGAGCGGCGGATCCTTTTGATTGTGGGCGAGGCGCAGGATACCGGAAGCGAGACGAAATTGGGTCAGGCGCTACGCGAGGCTACGCTGGCGAACGTCACGATTTATACGATTGGGTTGAGCACGCTGGGAGCGGAGTTCCGCAATCCGCCTAAGCCTTATACGCCTACGGAAATCGGGCCGCCGGGAACTTTTCCTGTGCCTACGCCGCCGGGGGTGCCGCAGACTCCGCAGGCGGAGGCGCAGACTTACGGGAATATCGACATGCTTTCTCTAGCGATTTGGGTGGTGAAGCATGCCTCAAACGCGGTGAAGAATCATGCGTTGGAGCTGGCTACCGAGGCTACTGGCGGAGTGCACTACGCTACCATGAAGGACCGGACGATAGAGAAGGTGATGGATGAAATCGGCGCGGAGCTGCACGCGCAATACACGCTGGGTTATAAGCCGCCCGGGGATGAGCCCTCGGGATTTCATGAGATTAAGGTCACTGTGAGCCGGCCGAGCGTGCGGGTTAGGACGCGGCCCGGATATTATTTGCCGCCGGCGCCCGAGAAATGAATGTTTTGCTTGTCAGAGTTGGCTGGTGGCCGGAGAATACCTTCGGCTCAGCGGGGAGAATCGCGTGAAGATCGAAATTTACGGGCAAGCTTACAATGTGCACGCCGACGGAAACGAAGATCAATTGAGGGAACTCGCGGCGTTTGTGGACGCGAAGATGCGTATGGTGGCGGAGGCTACGCATACGGTGGACTCGGTGCGCGTGGCCGTGCTTGCGGCGCTGAATCTTGCCGACGAATTGCATTCGGCTCAGAGCCGCCTGGAGGCGATCGAAGGGCCGCTCCAGAAGCGCGTGGAAAAATGCGTGACCATGGTGGAAAAGGCCCTTGAGCAGTCCGCCTAGCCGCATGGCACGATGGGATACCCCTTGAAACACAACGCTTTCCGGCCACCCGCATCTTAGATACACTGGAGACCTTGGGTCCCGCATTTGCATCAGTTGCACGCGAGATGGCGTCCCGTAAGCAAATTCGGCATGTTGTGGTATCGCTGGCACTTGCCGGCCTGTTGATTTTCAGCAGCACGCTTGGCAGCGTTTGGCATACGCACAGTGGCGGCTCCGAGCGAGCCTGCCCGGTTTGCCATTACAGCCACCAGGCCGCTGATAAGCCGCTCGACGGGCACCGCTTGCCGGTGCTCGCGCCCGTGGGACGCAACACGGATGCGGCTCAACCGTCGTTCGTAGCTGCTCCCGATATTCACCGAGTACCCGCACGCGCTCCTCCTTCCGTCTAGACTTCCCGATTCGACTCCTGCGCCGATCTGAGCGCATTGATTCACCATTCCATCTGCTTTCGAAAATGGCGGTTCTATGTGGAAACGGCTAATTAATTTTTTTGTGCTCCCGGCGCTGATTTGCGGCGCGGGCGCGATTCCGGCGCGGGGCCAGACGCAGGGGCCCGTGCGAATTACGCTTGATGAGGCCATCAAGCTGGCGCTCGATCACAACCACACTTTGCAGGCGGAGCGCTCGACGATTCTGCAGTCGCAGGCCGAAGAGATCACCGCGAATCTACGGCCCAATCCGACGCTCTCGTGGGATGCGCAATTTCTGCCGCTCTTTCAGCCTACCGCGGCGGGGTCAAATTACTTCGACCAGAACGCGCAATTCGATATTGGGCTGAGCTATCTCTTCGAGATCGGAAGAAAGCGGCAGCACCGCTTGCAGGCGGCGCTGGACGTGACGGCGCAGACGAAATCGCAAGTGGCGGATAACGAGCGGGCGCTGACATTTTTGGTGGCTTCGGATTTTGTGAGCGTGCAGCTTGCGGAATCCACTTTGGCGCTGGCCGAGCAAGATCTGAAAAGCTTTCAGAATACGGTGGACATTAGCGACGCAAAATTGAAAGCGGGCGGTATCAGCGAAGGCGACTATCTCAAAATCAAGCTGCAGCTTCTTCAATTCCAGACCGATTATTCGCAGGCGCAACTGGCGAAAGTGCAGGCGCTGATTTCGCTGCGGCAACAGCTGGGATTTGAATCCGCCCCCGCGGATTACGACGTGGCCGGCGAACTCGATTACCAGCCGGTGCAGGCCAAGCGCGAGGATCTGGAAGCGCTGGCCATCCGTCAGCGCCCGGATTTGCGCGCGGCGCAGCAGGGAGTGACCGCGGCGCAGAGCCAATACGAAGTGCAGAAGTCCATCGCCAAACAAGACCTGACCGCCGGGGCGGATTACTCGCATACCGGGGGCGTTAACTCGGTCTCTTTGTTCTTCAGCATCCCACTGCCAATTTTCAATCGCAATCAGGGTGAAATCGCGCGGACGCGCTACGCCATCGGGCAATCGCAGGAGACGGAGAAAGCGGCACTCGAGCAGGTGATGAGCGACGTGGTGAATTCTTACGAGAACCTGCAAACCAACGATCAAATCATCAAGCTTTATCGCACCGGCTATCTCGATGCCGCCAAGGAATCGCGCGATATCAGCGAGTATGCCTACAAGCGCGGCGCTGCCAGCTTGCTCGATTATCTCGATGCCGAACGCAGCTACCGCGCGGTCGAGCTCGCCTACCGGCAGTCGCTGGCGTCTTACCAGACGGCGCTCGAGCAACTCCGCGAAGCTGTGGGTTCAAGGATTTTGCCATGAAACTAGGAGCGCGCTTTTCGCGATTCGAGGGAGCGATATTCGTTTCGGCGCTGGGCCTGGCGTTGGCTGGATGCGGGTCGGGAGATTCGGCCAGCAAGATGACTTCTTATTCAACAGGAGAAAGTGCTGAGGCCAAAGCGGAGTTGTTCTCGTTGCCCGCCGATCAGATGTCTCACATTCAAGTGGTGACGGTGGAGCAGGGGCCGCTGGCACGCACGCTGCGGCTGACTGGAGCAGTGGAGTACAACGACTTCAAGACTACGCCGGTGATCACGCAGATTGGCGGGCCGGTAAGCCGCGTGGTGGTTGCGCCGGGAGAACATGTACGCGCTGGGCAGCCGATGCTTTACGTTGCCAGCCCGGATTACTCACTGCTGCGCTCGGCCTATATCAAGGCGCGCGACGCGTTTCAGCTTGCGGATCGCTTTTACGCTCGCGCGAAAGACTTGTACGAGCACAAGGCCATTGCCGAGGCCGACCTGGAGCAGGCGGAATCGGTTCGCGAACAGGCGCGGGCGGACTTTGAGGCTAGCACTGACGCCATTCACATTCTCGGAATTGCGGACGCGGACTCGATCGTCAGCAAACCGGCCACGGCGGAGATTCCGCTGTACTCGCCAGTGGCTGGCGAAGTGGTGGACAAGCAATGCTCCGTGGGGCAATTGCTGGCGGCGGGAGCCACGCAATGCTTCACGCTCTCGGACATGAGTTCGGTGTGGATTCTGGTCAATATCTACCAGAAGGACGTGGCCTACGTACATGTCGGCGATCCGGTGACCATCACCAACGAATCGTATTCGACGGCTGTGAGCGGAAAGATCCAATATATTTCTCCCGCCCTCGATCCCAATACGCGGACGCTCCAAGCGCGCATTGAAGCACCGAATCCCGGCGAGCGATTGAAGAAGGAAATGTACGTGAGTGCCGAAGTCCGAGCCGGCGTGATTCAGAATGCGCTGTTCGTCCCAGATTCCTCCGTGCTGCGCGACGACCAGAACATGCCGTACGTCTATTTGCAAACGGGAAACAGCCAGTTCGCGCGGCGGGGCGTGACGCTGGGCGAAAGCCAGGGCGGTAAAACACAAATCCTCACCGGACTGCAGGCGAACGATCACGTGGTCGGCGACGGCAGCTTATTCCTGCAATTCCAGAATTCGCTGCAGCGCTGAGGGGAAACCTTAGTCTAAATGATTCATCGCATCGTCCAATTCGCTCTGAGGCAGCGCTTCCTGGTGCTGATGCTGGCTGCGCTCATCGTCATCGCCGGCGCCATTTCGTTTCAGCGAATGCCTGTGGATGCATACCCGGACCTTTCGCCTCCCCTTGTTGAAGTGATCACGCAGTGGCCCGGGCACGCGGCCGAGGAAATCGAGCGGCTGGTGACGCTGCCGATCGAGCTGCAGATGAACGGCGTGCCGCACATGGTGTTCATGCGCTCGATCTCGCTGTATGGATTGTCCGACGTGATCATGACGTTTCAGGACGACACGGACAATTACTTCGCGCGGCAAGTAGTGTTTGAACGGCTCTCGGATGCCACTTTGCCCACGGGAGTGACGGGAAGCCTGGCGCCGCTTTCGAGCCCCTCGAATCTTGTTTACCGCTACGTGATCGATAGTCCCGACCGCACTCCGCAAGAATTGAAAACTTACGAAGACTGGGTGATCGAGCGGGCTTATAAGTCCGTTCCGGGCGTGGCGGACGATTCCGGCTTTGGCGGCACGGTGATGCAATACCAAGTGCTGCTCGATCCCGCCAAAATTTACAGCTACCACATTCCCTTGCCGCAAGTGCTCAGCGCGCTGGCTGCCAATAATGCGAACGCCGGCGGTGGCTTTTACTCGCAGGGCTCGCAATTTTTCTACGTGCGCGGGCTTGGATTGCTCAGCAAGACCGACGACATCGGCCAGATTGTGGTGGGCAACAATAACGGCGTCCCGGTACGCATACGCGACATCGGCGAAGTCACCATCGGCCATGCTCCGCGGCTTGGCGAATTCGGATTTCAGAATGATGACGATCGCGTCGAAGGCGTCATCCTCATGCTCACCGGCGAGCAGACGCAGAACGTCCTGAAGCGCGTGGAAGAAAAAACCAAGGAGATTAATCGCGACCTACTGCCGCCGGACGTAAAAGTCCACCCCTTCTATGACCGCAGCGATCTGGTGCAGGTAACCATCGACACGGTGGAGCACAACCTGCTCCTGGGCATGGCGCTGGTGTTTATCGTGTTGATCTTTTTCCTGGTCAGCGTGCGCGCGGCGGTGATCGTCGCGCTCACCATTCCGCTGAGCCTGATGTTTTCTTTTATTTTTCTGCATGCGCGCGGCATTCCGGCGAACTTGCTTTCGATTGGCGCCATCGATTTCGGAATCATCATTGATGGCACGCTGGTGATGGTGGAGAACATTTATCGCGAGTTGGGAATGCGGGCGGGGCAGGATTACAAGCTGAATGACGTGATTCTGGCTGCCGCGCGCGATGTGGACCGTCCGATTTTTTATTCGGTAGCGGTGATCATCGCCGGTTACATCCCGATTTATGCGTTGACCGGGCCGGCGGGGAAACTTTTCCATCCGATGGCGGATACCATGTCGTTTGCCCTGCTGGGCGCGCTGATTCTTACGCTTACGTTTGTGCCCGTGCTTTGCTCCTATTGGTTCGGCGGAGGGGTGAAGGAAAAAGAGAACCGGCCATTTGAGTGGATGAAGCGGACGTACGCGAGGCAGCTGGACTGGTGCCTCGAGCGGCCGGCGCTGACCATAGTAATCGCAGCGATCATCTTCGGCGCGACGCTGCTGCTTGTGCCCTTCATCGGCGGCGAATTCATGCCGCACCTGGATGAAGGCGCCATGTGGGTCCGCGCCACCATGCCCTACACCATTTCCTTCGAGGAGGCCGCGAAATTTGCGCCGCAGATTCGCAAGATTCTGATGTCTTATCCGATGGTCACAGAAGTCGGCTCAGAGCTGGCGCGTCCCGACGATGGCACAGATCCCACCGGCTTTTTCAATTGCGAATTTTACGTGGGGCTGAAGCCTTATAAGGACGCGCTATGGAAGAAAGGGCCGATCCACACTAAGGCCGAGTTGACTGCAGATCTTCAGAAAAAACTGGAATCGTATCCCGGCGTGATTTTCAATTTTACGCAGCCGGCCGAAGACGCCGTAGATGAGGCGTTGACAGGCTTAAAGAGCGCCCTGGCGGTGAAAATTTACGGACCGGATTTGCAAGTGCTCGAAGACAAGGCGGTGGAGATCAAGCGCGTGCTGCAGCAAGTCCCGGGCTTTACCGAACTCACCGTGGTGCGCGAATTGGGTCAGCCCAGCGTGCAGATTGACGTGGACCGCGAAAAAATCGCGCGCTATGGAATCAACGTCTCCGACGTGGAAGGAGTGATTCAGGCGGCGGTGGGCGGGCAAGCGGCCACGCAAGTGATCCAAGGCGAGCAATTATTCGACCTCGTGGTGCGCATGAAGCCTGAGTATCGCTCGAGCGAGCATGCCATCGGCAATCTGCTGGTCCCGACGCCTTCCGGGCAGCAGATTCCGATTTCCGAACTGGCCACCATTCATCAGGGCAACGGGGCGTCGTTTATCTATCGCGAAAATAATTCGCGTTACATCGGAGTGCAATTCAGCATCGAAGGCCGCGACCTGGCGCGCGCGGTGGACCAGGCGCAGAAGGCCGTGCAGTCCTCCGTGAAATTGCCGCAGGGCTACCGGTTGGATTGGGGCGGCGAATATAGCGAATACGTGGCCGCGCGCAGCCAACTGATAATCGTCGGCCCGCTCGCGGTGCTGCTGATTTTCATGATCCTGTTCGCGCTCTACGGCAATTTCAAGTTCCCGGTCACCGTGGTGATCGGCGTGGTGATGACGGAGCCGGTGGGCGCACTGATCGCGCTGAAATTGACGCATACGCCGTTCAGCGTCTCCTCCGTGCTTGGATTGCTGGCGCTTATGGGCGTGTCGGTGGAGACCTCGGTAATTCTCGTTTCCTACATCAATAAGTTGCGGCTTGAGAGCGGCATGGGGATTCGCGAGGCTACGCGCGAGGCGTCGTTGCTGCGGCTGCGGCCGATCATGATGACCGCGATGGTGGCGTGTCTCGGCCTGCTGCCCGCTGCGATTTCTACCGGGATTGGCTCAGACACTCAGAAGCCTTTTGCGATTGTGATTGTGGCTGGATTGATTTCGCGGCTGTTCCTTGGATTTTTCGTGAATCCGGTGCTTTACCAAATGGTGGCCCGCGATGGCGATGTTTTGCAGATTTAGCGTCGGGCGACTGGGCAAATAGATGAACGCTTCCGCAAATTCGCGGCAACGCCAA
>Ga0209772_10000119_pt1 | contig 18555 bp, 19 predicted proteins | sample BogFormECP03_OM1_FD_188235 | JGI IMG/M metagenome (GOLD analysis project Ga0209772, IMG submission 188235) | Bog forest soil microbial communities from Calvert Island, British Columbia, Canada - ECP03_OM1 (SPAdes) (version 2) | ecosystem: Environmental > Aquatic > Freshwater > Wetlands > Bog ... | reverse complement strand
CCCCGAGCCTCGGCTGTACTGGAACTACGGCGATTCGGTCATCTCCGCCTACGAGCAGTACTGCACCGCGTTCGAGTGCTGGACGATCGCGCAGCTCGAGGACTTCGTGCGCGCGCTCACCCGCCCGGTGATCGCCGCCGCGCGCTAGCATCCGCGCACGAACAGAGCAGACACCAGGGGGGCTGGCGGGAAGGCCGGCTGAGATGGCGCACCGGAAGCGATTCCCCCGGCGCCGACCCTTAGAACCTGTGGGGTAATGCCCGCGAAGGGAGCGACGTGCCAACCCAATTGCAGTCTCGCGTGCAGCGCCCGTCACAAGAGGCGAAACGCGCGGACGCGCTCATCATCGCTGACGTCACGCGGACGTATGACGCGCGAGCGCAGAAGGGCCCGCGAGCGGCAAAGGTGCAAGCGCTCGCGGGCCTGTGCCTACACGCGAGCGCCGGAGAGCTGCTCGCGGTGGTGGGTCCGAGCGGATGCGGCAAGAGCACTCTGCTGGAGCTCATCTGCGGACTGCAGCAGCCCGACGCCGGCTCGATCTCTTGCCCGCCGGCAGTGCTGATGCCTCAGCGCGACCTGCTGCTGCCGTGGTTGAGCGCGCTCGACAACGCCGCGCTTGCGCTGCGCATCGCCGGACGCTCGCGCGAGGAGTCACGCGGTCTTGCGGGCGAGCTGTTCGCCGAGCTAGGCCTTGCGGGCTTCGAGCAAGCTCGACCGCACGAGCTCTCGGGCGGCATGCGCCAGCGGGTGGCGTTCCTGCGCACGCTGCTGTCGGGCAAGCCTGTCCTGTGCCTGGATGAGCCATTCGGCGCGCTCGATGCGATCACGCGCAGCGAGATGCAGCAGTGGCTCATCCGCACCCTCGCCCGCGAGCCGCGAACCGTCGTGCTGGTCACCCACGACGTCGAGGAGGCGATTCTGCTCGGCGACCGCGTCGCAGTGCTCTCGCCGCGACCGGGGCGGGTGGTCGCCGAGCTCGAGGTCGAGCTCGGGCGCCCACGGGCCCGCACCGACCCGGACGTCATTCATCTGCGCGAGCGCGCGCTGAGCGCGCTGGGGTTGGGCGGCGGCGGGTGAAGCGCGATCTCGTTCGCGTGGTCCCCGTCCTCGCGCTCGTCGCGCTGCTGCTCGGCGCGTGGGAGCTGTACGTCGACATCGCGGGTGTGCAAGGCGACCTGCTGCCGGCGCCCCACGCCGTCGCTGGCGCCCTCTGGGACAGCGGCGCCCTGGTGTGGAGGAACTTCGCGATCACGGCCGAGGAGGTCGTGCTTGGACTTGCGCTCGCGCTCGCCGCGGGCTTCCTGCTCGCCGTCGCCATCCACCTCTCGCCGCTGTTGCGCCGCGCCGCCTATCCGCTGGCCGTCGGCTCGCAGGCCGTGCCGATACCGGTGATCGGGGTGCTCCTCGTGTTCTGGTGGGGCTTTGGGATCTTTCCAAAGCTCGTTGTCATCGCGCTGATCTGCTTCTTTCCAGTGCTCGTCAGCACCGTCGACGGCCTCGCCAGCGTGGACCCCGACCAGCCGAAGCTCCTGCGGACGCTCGATGCATCCCGCTGGCAGGCTTTCCGCTTCGCCGAGTTGCCCGCCGCGTTGCCGGCGGCGCTGAGCGGCGTTCGCATCGCGCTCGCAGTGGGCGTGATCGGCGCCTTCATCGCCGAGACCACCACCCCGACCTCGGGCGCCTACTCCGGCTTGGGGCGCGAGATAGTCGTCGACGCCGGCGGCTTTCAGACGCCGCGCGCCTATGCCGCAACCGTCGTCCTGTTCGCGTTTGCGATCTCCTGCTTCTACAGTCTTGCCCTCGCCGAGCGTAGGCTGGCGCCCTGGAACGTCCGTCGTCAAGGGGGCACACGTTGATCGAGTGGCGCGAGCCGCGCCGTCGAGCCGCGTCGCTCTCGCTCGTCTTGCTCGCGTGCGTCGTGGTCCTCGCCGGGTGCGGCGCCAAGCAGGACACGCTCTCGGCGCCGGGTCTCAAGCGCTTCACGGTGATGCTCGACTGGTTCCCCAATGCGGACCACGCCGCGCTGTACTCGGGGATCGCTCACGGCGACTTCCGCGCGGTCGGTCTGGACGTGCAGCCGGTCGTTCCTGCAGAAGCGGCCGAACCGCTCAAGCTGCTCGCGGCCGGCAAGGTGGACATGGCGATCACCTACGAGCCACAGCTCCTGCTCGCGCGTGACCAAGGGCTGAAAGTGATCTCGATAGGCGCGCTCGTGCAGCGCCCGCTGACGTCGCTGATCGCCTTGCCTGGCGCACATGTCAGCAGCGTGGCCGACCTCGCCGGCAAGACCGTCGGCACCGCCGGGATCCCTTACCAGGCGGCGATGTTGCGAACGGCCCTGCAGACAGCGCATGTGAGCGCCGGGAGCGTCAAGGAAGTGAACGTCGGCTTCAACCTCGTGCCCGCGATGCTGTCCGGGAAGGTCGCTGCGACGCTTGGGGGGTATTGGAACTACGAGGCGATTCAGCTGCGCCTGATGCACAAGCACCCGATCGTGATTCCCGTCGACCAAGCCGGTGTTCCGCCATACAACGAGCTCGTGCTCGCGGTGCGCGAGGACGAGGCGCACACGCGCGGGCAGGATCTGCGCGCGTTCCTGCAGGCGCTCACCCATGGCCAGCAGGAGGTAGGAGCCAATCCGGCTGCCGCAGCGGCCCTGCTCGTGAAGGCCAACCCGTCGCTCGAACCAAAGCTCCAGCTGGAATCGATCAAGCAGACGCTCCCGGCCGCCACCCCGGCCGATTCCAGCAACCCGTTCGGTTGGCAGGACGACACGGCATGGGCTGCGTTCGCCAGCTGGATGTTCTCGCACCGGCTGCTCGAACACAATCCCGACGGCGGACTGCCCCCGTTCACCAACGAGTTCCTCCCCGGCCAGGGGATCTGAGCATCGTCATGCCCGCCTGAGCGAACCCGAGCGCGACAAGTTCGACCGACCCCCGCCTGAGCGAACCCGAGCGCGACAAGTTCGACCGACCCCCGCCTGAGCGAACCCGAGCGCGATAAGTTCGACCGACCCCCGCCTGAGCGCACCGAGCGCGATAAGTTCGACCGATGGCGCGGATCGGGCTACTGACTGGCGGAGGCGATTGTCCCGGGTTGAACGCCGTCATCCGCGCGGTCGTCCGGCGGGGCCTGGCCGAGCCCGCTGCTCACACGTTCCTCGGATTCCGCCACGGCTGGGCTGGCGTGCTCGGCGACGACGCGATCGAGCTGACGATGGCGAGCACCGCGGGCATCCTCCCGCGCGGCGGGACGATTCTCGGCACTTCGCGCACGAATCCATATGCCGGCGGCGAGGACGGGACCGCGTTGGTGCGGCGTACCTTGCAGAGCCGCGGCGTCGACGCGCTTATAGCGATCGGCGGTGAGGACACCCTGGGCGTCGCCCTGCGCCTGCATCGCGACGGCGTCGCAATCGTGGGCGTGCCGAAGACGATCGACAACGACCTCGGAGGCACGGATGTGACCTTCGGCTTCCAGACCGCCGTGCAGATCGTCACGGACGCGATCGACCGCCTCCACACGACCGCCGAGTCCCACAACCGGGTGATGGTCGTCGAGGTGATGGGCCGTCACGCCGGCTGGATCGCCACTCACGCGGGGATCGCCGGCGGCGCCGACGCGATCCTCGTCCCCGAGCGCCCGTTCGATATCGAGGAGGTCGTCGCTCATCTGCGCAGCCGGGCAGAGCGTGGCCGCAGCTTCTCGATCGTCGTGGTCGCCGAGGGAGCAACGCCACGTGAGGGAACGCTGCAAACGCGCGAGGGCACGATCACCGACGCCTTTGGACACTCGCGGCTTGGAGGAATCGGCGTGATGCTCGAGGCAGAGATAGAGAGGCGGACCGGCTATGAGACACGCGTGACGATCCTCGGACACGTCCAGCGCGGTGGCACGCCCGTTGCCTACGACCGCGTGCTCGCCACGCGTTTCGGCGTGGCTGCGATGGAGGCCGCCGCCGCCGCTCGGTTCGGGGCGATGGTCGCGCTGCGTGGCTCAGAGATGGTCGAGGTGGCGCTCGCTGACGCCCTACGCGAGCCAAAGCTGCTCGATCCGAAGCTCTATCAGACCGCCGAGCTGTTCTTCGGCTGACACGCCCCGGGCGGGATGAATCCGCCCTCCGAGCGCCGCGCGGGCCGCAATTTGCGTTTTCGCAAATGACAAGTTGTCGGAACGATTCGGCAAAAGGTGTCTGTGTCAGGTATTGTCTGTATAGCCAGTTCGGCTGAGATGAGGAGCAGATGGCCAGCGTGAGCCCGGAGAAGACGAAGTGGATGCGGGGGCCCTCGACGCCGCTGCGAGGGGCGCTGCTCGGTCTTCTCCTCGAACGTCCCGGCCACGGCGGCGATCTGGCGAACCGCCTCGCTGCACGACTCGGCGAGACCTGGAGGGTCGACACCAACGATGTCTACAGGCTGCTCGAGCAGCTCGAGAAGACGGGCCTGGCGGTCTCTCGCGACGAGCCCAAGCGCAACAACCACCGCCGCACGCATCTCGTCTACTACCCGACCGAGGAGACCTCCGAGGCTCTGACCCTTTGGATGGAGACCCTGCTGCCGAGGGAGCCGGTGCGGCTTGGCCTGCAGGCCAAGCTGTCGGTGGCTCGCGAAGAGGACGCGCACCGACTCATCGAGGCGCTGAAGGCCTACGAGCGCGAGTGCCTGATGCTGGCTCAGCTCGTCAGCCCCACCGATGGCCGCAGCCGCTCCTGGACCGCCCTCTGCATGGAGTGCACCCGCGACGCCGTCTATGCGCAGCTCCAGATCGAGATCGACTGGGCGACGCGTACACGCAGGCGGATCAACGAGCACCTGGAACACCAGCGGTAGCGTCACGGTTTATGGCGCCGCTGCTTTCCTTCCTGAACGTCAGCAAGCGCTACCCCGACGGCGATCGCGACATCCTTGTGCTCGACCGCGTGTCGCTGGACATCGACTTCGGCGTATCGGTCGGCGTATACGGCACGAGACGCTCGGGCAAGTCGACCCTGCTGCGCTTGGCGGCGGGGATCGTGCTTCCGGACTCTGGCGCGATCAGCTTCGAAGGGCGCGACATCACACGGATGGCGGGTGGCGAGCGCGGTCGGCTGCTGCGCGGCAAGATCGCCTTCATGTCTGCCGCGGACTGGCGAGCAAACCCCGGGGAGAGCGTCGTCGACCACGTGGCCATGTCGCTGGGAAGCGAGGGGTTGACCATGCGCGAAGCCCGACGCAGGGCGATGCACGTGCTGGACTGCGTCGAGGTCGGCGCAGCGGGCGCACAGGAGCCGACGACGTCGCTGTCGCTGACCGAACGTGGACGCGTGATGCTCGCGCGCGCGCTCGCTCGCGAACCGCGGCTGCTGGTGCTCGACGAACCGGCGCTGTTTCCCAACCTGAGCGACCGCGACAGGTTCTACGCGATGCTGCGGTTGACGACGCAAGAGCGAAACATGGCACTGCTCGTGGCCTCTGAGGAAATGCCCGCTCTGCAAGGGCTCGGAGTGTTGATGTCGATCGCCGACGGGGAGCTCGTCTCGACTGAAGCCCGGGGCACGGTGGTGCCGTTGCCACTACGCAGGCGTGCCGGGGCGGAGCGCTCTGGGCCGTGAAGTGAGCACGCTCGAGCTGCGCGAGGTGGTCAAGCATTACTCCTCAGGCATTGAGACCATCAAGGCCGTCGACGGAGTCTCGCTGACGATCTCCGCCGGAGAGTTCGTGGCCCTGTACGGGCCCAGCGGCTCGGGCAAGACGACGCTCCTGATGCTGGCGGCGGCGCTGAGCACCCCGGACAGCGGCAGCGTGCACTTCGACGGGCGGGCGCTCGGCGAGCTGTCCGAGCGCGACAGCGCGCTGTACCGCCGCAGAGAGGTGGGGTTCGTCTTCCAGGCTTTCCACCTGATGGCGCACACCTCGGCGCTGGACAACGCGACGATCAAGCTGACGGGCGATGGGCTCACCCTGCGCGAGGGTCGGCGCAGGGCGCTGCCGTGGCTCGAGCGTGTGGGCCTCGGCGCACGAGCCGAGCACACGCCCGAGCAGCTCTCGATGGGCGAGCGCCAGCGAATCGCGATCGCACGCGCGCTCGCCAACGAGCCGCGGCTGCTGCTCGCCGACGAGCCGACCGGCAACCTCGACTCCAAACGCAGCCGGGAGATACTCGCGCTCATGCGCGACATCTGTCACGAGCGGGGCATCCCCGGGCTGCTGGTCACCCACGACCTCGACGCGGTGGCGCTCGCCGATCGTGTGCACACGCTCCGTGACGGCCACATGGTCGAAGGGATGGACCCGGAGCTCGTAGCGACCTCGCCGTGAAGAACCCCCTCAACCCCGCGATCGCCGGGGTCCGCGTGAGCATGCTCGCGCACCTGTACTGGGTCCGCCTGCGCTCGCACGGGGTGCAGGAGTTGTTGGCAGGAAGCGGGATCGCGGTCGGCGTGGCGCTCGTGCTTGGCGTGCTTGTCGCCAACGCCAGCCTGACTGGCTCCGCGGAAGAACTCGTCCACCAGGTTGTCGGAAGCGCCCGGCTCGAGCTCGCAGCTCGCTCGCAGGGCGGCTTCGATCAGCGGCTCGTCGGCGTCAGCCGCCACCTCGCGGGCGTCCGGGTGGCCGCGCCGGCGCTGCGAGAGAACGTCGCGGTGGTCGGACCCCACGGCCGCCAGTCGGTGCAGTTGCTGGGAGTGACCCCCGCGGTGGCCAGTCTAGGCGGATTCGGCACCGAGGCCCTCGGGCTGACTGGCTTTCGCTTCGCCGGAGGGCTGATACTGCCTGCGAGCGTGGCAAGCGCCGTGGGCGTAGAGCCCGGCGGTCGCGTCACCGTCATTGCTCTGGGCGTGGCGCACGCGGCCGTGGTGAGCACGATCCTGAAAAGCTCGCCATTCGGCGCGCTCGCCACGAGTCCCGTCGCGATAACCCAGCTAGCGAGCGCCCAGCGACTGACCGGACTGCGGGGACGTATCACGCAGGTCCTGGTCAAGCCGCGTCACGGCGAGGACAGTCGCGTGGCGGGAGAGCTACGCGCGCTCGGCGGCGGGCGCCTCGACGTGGTGGCGGCCGACAACGAGTTGCGCCTGCTCGCCGAAGCGGTCAAGCCAAACGACCAGTCGACGACGCTATTTGCCGCCATCAGCGTGATGGTCGGCTTCTTGCTCGCCCTCAACGCGATGCTGCTGACTGTGCCCGAGCGACGGCGCTTCGTGGCAGATCTGCGCATGCAAGGTTATGACTGGCGCCAAATCGTGGTGTTGCTGGCCTTTCAGGCGGTCGTGCTCGGGGTGGTCGCCTCGGCCGTCGGGGTCGTGCTCGGCGACGTCCTCTCACATGCGTTCCTGCATCGAATCCCCGCCTATCTGACGACCGCGTTCCCGATCAGCAGCCAGCAGACGCTGCACGCGGGGACGGTCCTCGTGGCGGTCGGCTGCGGGGTGCTGGCGACGATGCTCGCCTCGCTCTCGCCCGTGCTGGATCTGCGTCCCGGCCGTCCCACCGACGCGGTGCTTCGAGATCGAACCGCCGGCGGCGAGGTGCTCGCGCGCGGAACCGCCGTGAAGCTGGCGATTGCCAGCGCGGCGTTGCTCGCTTCGATCACCATCCTCTTGCTGATCGCACCGAGCCTCACGATCGTCGGCGGCATGGCGCTCGCGGTGGCGGCCCTGCTGGCGATCCCGGGCCTGTTCGCCGCGGTCGCGCTGGTGTTGTTGTGGATCGGCGAACACGTGCCCAGCAGTTCATTGATGGTCGTGGTCTCGGAGCTACGTGCGGTCACCACGCGCTCGGTGGCGCTCGCGGGCATCGCAGCGCTCGCGGTCTACGGAAGCGTCGCCGTTGGCGGCGCTCAGCGTGACCTGCTCCATGGCCTCGACAACGCGATCGTGCAGCAGTGGAGCACGGCCGCGATCTGGGTGACTCCGGACGCGAACATCTTCGACGCAAACGCCTTCCATACCGACCCCGGGACGCTATCGGCGATCGCGAACGCGCCGGGGGTCGCATCGGTGCGCGCCCATCAGGGCGGCTTTCTCGACGTCGGCGCTCACCGCCTGTGGATACGCGCGTTGCCCGCCAATGGTGGCGCGATGATCCTCTCCAGCCAACTGCTGCGCGGCGAGCTCTCTCACGCCACCGCCCTGCTGCGCGGAAGTGGCTGGGCAACGGTCTCGAGTGGCTTCGCAAGCGAACACCGCCTGAAGATAGGAGACTCGTTCCTGCTGCCGACGCCGTCGGGCCCCGAGCGCCTCGGCGTCGCAGCGATCACGACGAACATCGGATGGCCGTCGGGGACCATCACGATCAACACCGGCGACTACCGTCGCTGGTGGCTGACGAGCGACCCAACGACCCTCGCGATCGGACTCGACGATGGCGTCAGCCAGGCGGCGGGAAAACGTTCGGTGGAACGCGCGCTTCGCGCCACGCTCGGGCCCAGCGGAGTCCTGCGCGTGCAGACCTCCGAGCAACGCATCGCGGAGGTGGAGAGCACCGTCAGTCAGGGTCTGCGCAGCCTCCGCGAGATCGCGACGCTGCTCCTGATCGCGGCGGCGCTAGCGATCGCTTCTGCGTTGAGCGCCGCCATCTGGCAGCGGCGGGCGATGCTTGCTTCGCTGAAGATCCAGGGCTATGACACCGCGCAGCTGTGGAGAGCGCTGCTGCTCGAGTGCGCGATCGCGCTCGGCGTGGGCTGTGCCGTGGGAGCCGTCCTAGGCATCTACGGCCATGCGATGGCCTCTCGCGCCCTCATCCGTATCACCGGCTTTCCGGCGCCATTCTCGATCGATGTTCCCCAGATCGCGATCACCCTCGCGCTGCTGGCGAGCATTGCGATGACCGTCATTGCGCTGCCGGGATTGCTCGCCGCCCGCGTCTCGCCAGAAGTGAGCCTGCAGGAATGATTCCTCAATGCGCAACATTCAGATCGCGCCGGACGCGAAGCTACGCGCATGGCGCCACCAACAAGCCGAATCGTCTCGGCATGTGCGTTCGCGCACGCGGCGCAGCGCTACTGGCTCAGCGTCTTTCCCTACTTCCTCTACGAGCTAGAACGCTGGCAAGCACGCGCACGCGCAATCGACGATCCGGTGCTCCGCCATCTCGCGCTCGACGCGCAGCGCGCCAAGCGACGCAGCCTCGAGGGCGCGGTCGCGTTCGCGGCGTTCGTTCCACGCTCCGCTCGACGCCCGGTTGTCACCGCGCTGGCGACCTACCAGGTCATCTTCGACTACCTCGACACGCTCTCTGAGCAACCGAATGCCGACCCGATCGAGAACGGCCGCCAGCTCAACCAGGCGCTCCTCTCCGCCCTCGATCCGCGAGGCGCGCCGATCGACTACTACGCCCATCACCGGCACTGCGGCGACGGCGGCTATCTGGACGCTCTCGTCGAGACGTGCCGCGCCGCGCTCGCCAAGCTTCCCTCCTATGGCGCAATCGTGCCTCCGTTGCGCAGGGCGGCCGAGCGGATCGTCGTCTATCAGAGCCTCAACCACGGTGACGCCACCAAATCACATGACGCTTTCGCCCGCTGGGCCGATGAGGAAACCAGGCCGCACACCGGGCTGCATTGGTGGGAGACCGGCGCAGCCGCCGGGTCCTCGCTAGGCGTGCTTGCCCTGATCAGCGCTACGGCCGATCCCGCCCTCACGCGAGACGAGACCGACGCCCTCGACCAGGCCTACTATCCCTGGATCGGCGCGCTGCACACGCTGCTCGACAGCCTGATCGATCGCGACGAGGACGCATCTGACCCCGGCCAGCGGAGCCTCATCGACTACTACGCCTCGCCCACTGAAACCGCGGTGCGCCTGGAGATGATCGCGATGCAGGCGGTTCGTCACGCCACGCTGCTTCCGAACGCTTACAACCACGCGATGATCCTTGCCGCGATGGCTAGCCTCTACCTCTCCGACCCTCAAGCCTCGACGCCCGATGCGCGCCTGGCCAAGAAACGGGTCCTCGCCACCATGGGCGACCTCGCCGCTCCGACCATGGCCGTGCTCACCGCCAGGCGCACCGCCGGCCGGCTGCTCGCCGGGTACCGCTTGTGACTCGAAACTCAAGTATTGGACTTTCCACTTGTTAGAAGGCGCCGCTGTGAGCATTATGGATGTGCGTGACCATGGATCTCAGCACAGCGCTTTTGGAGGTGCTCGGGTCCAGAATCCCGCTTTCGTCTCGCCAGTGTGCGAGCCGGGCGTCCAAGTGGCTCCCGGCTCGCGCTTAAAGCTCATCTCACGCCAACCAAAACCTCCTCAGATCTCGATGGCCGACAAGGGAATAGCGATAGAGCTGACGAGGACGCAGATCAATCAGATCGTCCGATGCGCGTCGGACGAGGATGGCGTCTCGGCCCTCCTGCAGGGACTGAACGACCGCGGAGCGAGCGCCTCGAAGTTCCGTGCGCTGTCGGAGAGCGCGCGCCTTTCCAGATCGCTGCTGCTGGGCCTGCTCGTGCTCGCGTGCTTCCCCGCCGACGGAGACGCGCTCGCCGTCACCGATGTCGCTGAGCGCCTGCGGATGAGCCCTAGCACGACGCACCGCTACATGACCACCCTGCTGGCAGTGGGGCTGCTCGAGCAGGACGCGCGGACGCGCCGCTACCACGTGCCGCTTACGGCGTGAGCATGTGCGCCGCGGCTAGCCCGGCCCACTTGCCATACGGGGCGAACAGGTCTCGCACCTGCTGCTCATCCGCGCGGGCTCTGCGATCGCCGCCGCTGAGCAGCCGTCCCACGAGCTTCAGCAGACCGAGGTCTCCCGCCGGGAGCTGGTCGTGTCGGCCCTGACCGTGTAGCGCGAGCATCTCAACGGTCCAGCGCCCGATACCGGGAATCGCCCGCAGCCTTCGCCAGCCGCGCTCGTGGTCTGAGCCGTGCAAGTCCACGCGCCCGCTGGCAACCTCGCGGGCGCTGCGCACGAGCGCGATCGACCGGGCGGCGGCGAGGTCGAAGGACTGCAGCCGCGCCGGCGCCGTGCCCGCCAGAGCCGCCGGCGCAGGCAGGTCGCGTAGCGTGCTCGCGGCGCCGTCCCAGCCCACCCAGCCACGGCCGAGGACCGCGACGAGGCGTCGCTCGATCGCGGCGGCGCGCTCGTACTCGATCAGCTGCTGGCAAATGGCCCACGCGAGCGCCTCGAAGGGCTCGGGCCTGCGACCCACGCGCAACCATGGACGCCGGCGCAGCGACGGGCCGAGGAGCGGATCGCGGGCAAAGGCTCGCAGGAACTCACGCAGGTCCTCATCGACGCCGAGCGCGAAGCGCATACGCTCGATCCCGTATGCCGCAGCCTCGCTGCTGGCTGAGCGCGCGCCAAACAGAACCCGGTCGCGCGCCGGCTGGGCGACCCTCACGAGCACCGGCAGATCGTCATGGTGAAGAAGCCGTTCGAGCACTCCTCCGCGACGGCGCAGCATGCCATCCATGCCCGTCCGGCGCGGCAGGCGAAACGGCCCGGCGGGCGCTACCTCACGGCGCAGCTCGACCGGCGCGCTCGCCATCGGACCCCTTCAGCGATCGCCGCCCGAGCCGAGCAGATGCACGTCGAGCAGCAACGAGCGGCTGCCCACGATCTGAACGAGCTCGACGGCCTTCGCGCCCTTGCCGCCGCCGCGGAGCTCCCGCCGCGCTCCTCGCCCGCGCACGAGCGAGGCCGATCGCCGCTGACGTCGATGGACCAGTCCGACGAGCGCTGCGCCTGCCACGAAACCCCCGGCGGCCACGGCGGCTGCCTGCACGGCGGTGGTCATGCCGGCTGCCCGCCGCTCGCCCGAAAGCGCGCCCGCGCCCGGCTGCGCCTGCACGACCCTCGACCGGCCGCTCAGCACAGGCAGCGCGTCGTGATCCTCGCTCGCCCGTGTCGCCGCGGCCTGCGTGTCCGCGTCCTCGGCTGGGCCCGCCAGGGCGTTCACCGACGGTGACTGCGATCGCTCGGGCTCGAAGGGCTCGCTCATCGGGCGAAGTGTAGAGGGCCCCTCAGACCCCGTCTACAGAACGCGCTCGTACACCCGGTAGCGCTTGGCGATGCGCCCGCCCATCGCTTCCATGCCACGGTTCATAGCTGTGTTCGTCTCGAGGATCCAGCCCATCTCTCCGCCCTTCTGCGGGCGCACAGCGGCGGCGTTGAAGTGTTCGACGTACAGCTTCGCCGCGACGCCGGTGTGCTGGTACTCGGGCTTGACCCCCAAGAAGCCCACGCGCACGCGGTCGATGATGCGCCCTTTGTTCAGGAAATGCCACCAGCCGAGCGGCAGCAGGCGGCCCTTCATCCTTTCGAGCGCCTGGTTGGCGTCGGGAACGGTGATCGCCATGCCCACCACCTCGCCGGTGTCTTCGCGCTCGGCGATGAAGAACCAGTGCTTGTCGAAGACGAGCTGCAGCTCCTGGGCGTAGCTATCGAGGTCCTTCTTGGAGTAGGGCACGAAGTCCCAGTTCTCAGACCAAGCCGAGTTGTAGACCTCGGCGAATGAGTCCATGTCCTTACGCAACTGCCAGCGGCGCATCGGGCGAACTCGGATCCCGTGCTCCGACTGCACCTTCTCAGCCAGTTCGAAGATCACCGGCAGCACCTTCTCGCGGTCTGACACCTCGAGGTTCCACATGAGCAGGTCCATCGCCTTCTCCATCCCGGCCTGCTCGAGCCGTTGCGGGTAGTAGGGCGGGTTCCACGGCTGGAGGATCATCGGGCGCACGTCGAAGCCCTCGATCAGCACGCCGCTCTCGTCGTTCATCGCAAAGCACGCCGGCCCCACCATCCGCTCCTTGCCGCGCTGTTTGAGCCAGGCTGCGGCCGCATCGAGCAGCGCCTCGAGCACCTCTGGATCGTCCTCGAACTCCAGAAAGCCGAACCATCCCCAGTTCTTCTTCTGGTAGTCGTTGAAGGCGTGGTTGATCTGCGCGGTGACGCGACCCACGACCCGCCCATCCCGGCGCGCGAGGAAGTACTCGGCCTCGCCATGGGTGAAGAAGGCGTTCATCCGTCGGCTGAGGAACAGCCACCGCTCGAGCTTCAGCGGGGGAACCCACAGCGGATGGTTAGCATGCAGGCGAAAGGGAAGATCGACGAACGCTTTGAGATCTCCCGCGCCAGAGACCGATCCGATTTCGACCGCCATCGCCGCGCCACCTTATATGCCCACCTCGATTGACGTATTCGCGAAGGTAAGAGGCCACGAGCGCGAGGAGTTGCTGCGCGCCGCGCGCGAGGCGGATCTGATGCCCTACTTCCGCACCGTCGAGTCACCGGCGATGCCGGTCGTCGAGATGGAGGGCGCGCCGCGAATCATGCTCGCCTCGAACAACTACCTCGGGCTGACGGCCGATGAGCGCGTGATGCGCGGCGCCGAGGAGGCGCTGCATCGCTATGGCACGGGCCTCACCGGCTCGCGCCTGCTCAACGGCACCACCCCGCTGCACCTGGAGCTCGAGCGCGAGCTTGCCGAATGGATGGACACCGACGACGCGATCGTGTTCACGACCGGCAACCAGGCCAACGTCGGCACGCTTGGCACCCTGCTGGGCCCCGCGGACACGGTAATCATCGACACCGCCGACCACGCCTCGATCCTCGACGGCGCGCTGATCTCCAAGGCGAAGTTGCGCCCGTTCCGCCACAACCGCATCGACAAGCTCGAGCGCGCTCTCCAGCGCGCGGAGGGTGACGGCGGCGGCGTGCTCGTGGTCGTCGACGGCGTGTTCTCGATGGAGGGCGACGTCGCGCCGCTCGTCGACATCGTGGAGTGCTGTGGCCGCTACGGCGCCCGCCTGATGGTGGACGAGGCCCACGGAGCGGGGGTGCTCGGAGCGCGCGGCGCTGGCGCCAGCGAGCTGCTCGGGATCGAGGAGCGCGTCGACCTGCGCATGGGCACCTTCTCCAAGTCGCTCGCCGCCTGTGGAGGCTTCGTGGCGGGACCCGCGGAGGTGATCGACTATCTGCGGATCTCCTCACGCCCGTTCCTGTTCACCGCCTCGGCGGTGCCGGCGGCGCTCGGGGCGGCGCTTGCAGCGCTTCGGATCATCCGCTCGGATGAGGGGCCGGCGCTGCTGGCAGCGGTGCTCGAGCGTGCCCGCTATCTATCCGACGGCCTGCGCACGCTCGGCTACCGCACGCTGAGCGGCGAGCCGGTGCGAACGGGACCCGCTCCCGACGCTCCGCTGCAGAGCATCTCCACGCCGATCGTGCCCATCCTCGTCGGCGACGACTGGCAGGCTGCGCTGCTGTGGCGGGCGCTGTATGACGGCGGCGTGTTCACCAACTGCGCCCTGCATCCTGCGGTGCCACCTGGGGGCGCGCTGCTGCGCACGAGCGTGATGGCTACGCACGACACCGCCACGCTCGATCGAGCGCTCGAGGTCTTCGCGCGGGTCAAGCTCGAGTTCGAGGCAGAGCACGGCCCGCTGCCCGCGCCGCAGCCGAGCTGATCCAGCGGAGGTCGAGCAGCCCGGAGGACTTGTCCGTTTCTTCACAAGTCCCGCGGCGAACGAAAAAGGTCGCTTCTAGCGTACGAACCGCCCGCGAGCTGTTGACCGGAGGACCCGCCCTGTCGTAGCTTCCAGATGCGCTCTGCATGACCGTTTGGGGTTGGCCCCACAAGCCTTTGGTAGAGGGGGGTGACGTGCCGGGATTGGCCGCTGATTCAAGCGGACGGATCTCACACGGCCATCGCAGGCGAGCACACGTAAACCATCGAGCAAGCATGTTGCGCCGCGAACGCCTTGCGGCACAACGGGGAGAACGCCCAAAATGAACGCGACAGCGACGGTAGCCCCTGCCGGTCCGCAGTACATGCGCGCCCTCGAGCGCGCCAACCAGGTTCGTCTCGCCCGCGCCGAGCTCAAGCGCCGCGTCGCGATGGCCGAGATCGACATATCCGAGGTGATCCTCGATTGCCCCTGGGAGGCGCACAGCATGGCGGTCGCAGATCTGTTGATGAGCCAGCGCCGCTGGGGCCAAACGCGCTGCCGCAAGTTCCTCTCGCAGATCCCTATGTCTGAGAAGAAGACGATCGGCTCGATGACCGACCGTCAGCGACGCACGCTCGCCGCGATGCTCGCCTCCGTCAACAGGGGTCGCACGCTGAGCGCGACCCCCTGGCTAACGGACAGCCTGACGAGAGCTTGAGCTGCCACCAGCCGGCGAGCATGCCGATCAGGCCGAACCGGGGTCGCACCTGCCAGACCCCGCAGCCTCCTTCTCCCAGATCACTGAGCGGCAGGCGCGCGAACTTGTAGCGACCCGGCTCGAGCTTCATCCGCTCGAGCTGCTCGCGCGCCCGGCGCTCGTGCTCGCGGCGTCGCTCCACCAGGGCGCGCAGCTCCTGCGCCTGAGCCGCAAGGCGGTCGCGGGAGCGCTCGAGCTCGCCGAGGCCGAGCAGGCTGGGACCGCCGCTCCTGTCGGCTTCGGGGCTGGGTGCAGGGATATAGGGAAAGCCCTCTGCGACGATCGCGGAGAGCTCGCGCTCGAGCCGAGCGACCTGTCCTCTCAGCGAGTCTCGCGCGGCACGCTCGCCGTCGGGCGCCAAAGCGCCGCGATCGACTACTGACTGCCCGTGCTTGCTCACGCCTGCGACTCCTCCTCCTAGCGCCGAGAGCGAGATTCTACCAGCGCTCGGCAGCCGCGATGCAGGTAGGAACCGCGACGCTCGAGCGCTGTCGGCTCGCGAGCGCGACGGCCCCTCGAGCCGCGCCCCGCCGCCCGCTCAAGTGGTTCGGATGATGAGCACCGAGCAGGGGGCGTGATGGGAGATCTTGTCCGGCACCGAGCCCAGCAGGAAGCGCTTGGCGCCGCTCATCCCCTTGCTGCCGACGATCACGAGGTCGGCTTTCTGGTTCTCGGCCACGTCGAGGATCACAGCGGCTGGATCTCCCTCGAGCGCGTGCGTGTTCACGTTCACACCCGCCTGGCGAGCAATGTCGGCAGCTTCGCTGAGGGATGTCTCGACCCCCTGCGGCGGATCGCTTGCCCGCCGTGCCTCCGGCGGAGCGTCCGTGCGTCCCGCGCGCTTGCGTTTCTCGGAAACGGGCGCGTACGCGCTCACCAGCTCGACCGTCGCGCCAACGGCAGCGGCCATGCCAATCGCCTGTCGCACTGCCTGCGTGGCAGTCGCGGAACCGTCCGTCCCTACCACGATCGAGCTGAACATGACGCCCCTTCCCGGGTCGGCGGCGAGCCGGTGCCCCCAGCCACGCAGGATCATAACCGCAGCGACGACGGCCAGCGCGTCGGGCCGGGGCAACCTTGCCCGCAGCGTGGGCCATCGGGCCGGGCCGAGCCGTGGGCGGACAACGCGCTGCTGTGGCTAGGCGATTTCGAGCGCCGAGCGGCACGTCCACAACGCCTCCTCGACATACAACGTGGGCACCCCGGCAACCTGGACCGCGAATAGGGTCAAGCGGCGGGTTCGGCCCGAGGGCGCATGTCCAGGGCCGAGCTCGCCGAACAGGACCGCGAGCGCCGAAGAGGCGTCGGCCACGACGAGCCGGTTCGCCGGCAGCACGGGCCCTTGCCCGGAGCGCCCCAGCTGCTCGCCCTCGCGACTGGGCCGGATGCCGAGTGGGCCGTCGACGCGCTCGGCGTCGAACGCCCATACCGGCACAGCGGTGTCGACTAGCGCGATCAGGAGCACGTCCTCGATCAGCCCGCCGGTTGGGAAGCCGCCGCGCAGCATCCGCTCGAGCACGGCTGCCTCGATCGGCGTACGCGTCACGTCGGGGTCGAGGCCGATCTGGCGGAAGAACAGCCGGTAGGCGCTTGGAACCGGCTCGCGTCGGACTCCCACTGCACGGGCGCCCCGAAAGCGACTGGAGATTTCACGCAGCCGCTCGTGGATGTCAGGCGGCGAGTCGCCGACCGGCGACCCCTTGCGTCTCGAGAGCACCTCGGCGCTGTGTAGACGCAACCCCGGCAGCTCCTCCTCGACCTCCCGTGCGCACCAGCCGAGCGTCGCCTCGCCCTCGCCGGGGCCGTCTGAGGAGGGCGGGGTCGGCTCCATCGCGGCGCTCATCCGGCTGGCTCTCGCAGCTCCCGCGCGCGCGAGGCTGCGACCAGCTCGCTCACACGCGCGCGCAGCGCTGCCCTGGAGGGGCGGCCCAGCAGCGCCCTGCCCTGGACGACGCCGCCGCGGTAAGCGAAGGTCAGCTGCGGGCAGCTCTCGACCTTGTAGAGGGCGACGAGCGCACCGTCGCTGTCGATTCCAACGGGAAACGTCAGGCCGCGCGAGCGCACCAGCTCGCGCAGCTTCTCGCGACTGCCCTCGATCGCAACGGCGGCGAAGCGCACCGCGGGGAACGAGGACGCCAGCGCCTGCATGTCGCTGAGCACCGCCGGGCAAGACGCCGCGTTTACGAATACAGCCAGCACGACCGCGCCGTGTTCATAGAGCTCGCACACATTCAGTATCTGCGGTTTGCGCACGCTGCAGGCGGGGACGTTGCCCGCCGCGCCCTCGTCTGGGCGAGTGGCGACGTTGGCGTCACCGTTGAGGCTTCCCAGCGCCAGCGGCACCGCGAAGGGCGGCATAGCGGTTCCCGGCGCAAGGCCGGCGACGCCTTTGGAGTCGCTGAGCACCGTGTTCAGCGTTATGGCGACCAGAATCCCGAACACGAGTAGCGCTACGTAGCCCCCATAGCCGGGCAACCGTACCCTGGGCGCCGCGCCGGCGGGCGCCCCACGCTTCACCCGCCGCCCATGCTCGGGAGCATCCTCCTCAGGCTGGCTCATGGCGCGAGCCGGCCTTGCGGACGGCGGCCAAGCGCAACGCGCCCATCGCCCGGGCGGGCGTCGCGCCCAGCCTGCGCGCGAGGCCGACTGGCTCATGGCGCTCGGCGATCACGAGCGCGGCAGGGAGCGCCACGAGCACGCCGACGAGGGAGACGCTCAGGTCGATCAGCGTCACCAAGCCGAAGTCGCGGAGCATTCTGATGTCCGAGAGCACGAGCACGCCGAAGCCGGCGATCGCCGTCGCGCCCGAGGCGGCCACCGCAGCGCCCGTTCGCCGGTAAGCGCGGCGCAGCGCCTCGATCGTGTCGTAGCCGGCGAGGCGCTCTTGGCGGTGACGCTCCGACAGCAGCACGCTGAACTCCGTCGAGATCGCGATCACGAGCGCCCCCAACGTCACCGACATCGGGTTCAGGGGGACGCGCACCGCGAAGAGGATCAGCGCCGACCATCCGCTGGCCAGGACTATCGGAGCAAGCGGCACGAGCACCCGGCGGCGATCGCCCCGGAAGGCGAGCAGCAACACGAGCGCGACCGCAGCGAGGCCCGCGAGCAGCGTCTCCAGGCGACGCCATGGGTCGGCTACCTGCGCTCCCGACTGAGCGGCCAGCACCGGCAGACCGACGAGGCTGGCGCTTACGCCTGCGGGAGGGTGCAGCGTGGAGCGCATCTGTTCGATCAGCCGCTGCTGCTGGTCGAGCCCCATCAGGCGGATCCCGAAAGCGAGCGTCGCCTCGTGCCGGTCGGGCGTGATCACATCTTGGGAGAAATACGGGGGAATGACGTTCAAAAGGCCACTCACATCGGCTTGGGAGAGCTTCGGCGTGCCCGCCGGCGGGGGTTTGGCGGCAGCGCCGTTGGCCGCCGT
>Ga0209772_10000116_pt1 | contig 18724 bp, 16 predicted proteins | sample BogFormECP03_OM1_FD_188235 | JGI IMG/M metagenome (GOLD analysis project Ga0209772, IMG submission 188235) | Bog forest soil microbial communities from Calvert Island, British Columbia, Canada - ECP03_OM1 (SPAdes) (version 2) | ecosystem: Environmental > Aquatic > Freshwater > Wetlands > Bog ... | reverse complement strand
GAAGCCGAGAACGCCAGCCCGTCGTGGTCGGTGTTTGCAAGTCGCGCGGCGAAGGCGACGGCTATCACCGCCAAAACCTCCACCGGTCCGGGCACGTCCGCTCCGCCCGCCACATTGCGCGTCCAGATCACGAAGCCGACGACGAGCGCGATCGCCGCCCATCCAAGCGGCCGCGCAACGGCCCGAGCGCGCTCTCGGACCTGATCGGTGGTTCGCAGCTTCAGGAACGTCGCTCCGTGGAGCAGACATAGCCCGACCAGCGTGAGACCCGTCCACAGGCCGTAGGGGGTCAGCAGGTCGAAGAAGTTGCCGGTGAAGTCGTGGCTCGAGTCGATTGGGAGGCCGACGAGCAGGTCGCCGAACCCGACGCCGAGGAGCAGCGGGACCAGCAGGCTGCCGAATGTGGTGCACCGCTGCCAGGTGCGCCGCCAGCGTTGATTCTCGCTCTTGCCTTTGAACTCGAACGCAACCCCGCGCGCCATCAGGGCTGCCAGTACGAGCACCAGAGCGAGGTAGAGCGCTGAGAACATCGTCGCATACCAGCCTGGAAACGCCGCGAACATGCTCGCGCCGGCGACCACCAGCCAGACCTCGTTCCCGTCCCACCACGGACCGATTGTGTTCAGGGCCACGCGCCGCTCGACGTCGCTCTTGCCGACGATCGTGTGCAGCATGCCGACGCCGAAGTCGAAGCCCTCGAGCACGAAGAACCCGATCCAGAAGATCGCGACGATCACGAACCAGATCGTGTGAAGCTGCATCGGCCTCTCCTAATAAGTGAGCGCCGGCACCGCGCCGACGTCTGAGCCCGATCGGGCCCGCTCGTCCTCGTCGTGGTCCAGGTCCATGCGCGCGTAGCGGAGCATCAAGACGACGTCCGTCGCTCCGAGCGCGATGTAGATCAGCACGAACGCGCTCAAGCTGATCCAGATGTCGGTCGAGCTGACCGATGGCGAGCTCGCGTTGATCGTCTTCATCAGCCCCTGCACGATCCACGGCTGGCGTCCGTTCTCGGTCAACAACCAACCGGCGGTGTTCATCAGGAATGGCGTGATGACCGCCCACAGCCCCGCGCGCAGGAACCACTTGGAGCGGTCGAGCGTGCCCTTGTGGACGAGCCACGCGCCCCACAGCGCAAACGCCGCGATCAAGGACCCGAGGTAGGCCATCACACGCATCGACCAGTACTGGATGAACACGTCGGGGATGTAGTTTCCGGGGCCGTATTTCGCCACGTACTGTGCCTGCAACTCATTGAGCCCCTCGACGGGCCCGTTGAATGTGCCGGTCGCGAGCACCGACAGCAGGTGCGGGATCGCGATGAGTTGCGTCGGGGTCTTGTCGTTGTTGCCCCCGCCGATCTGAAACGCCGAGAACGAGCACGGCTGGCAGTTTTCCCACTGGGCCTCGGCCGCGGCGATCTTGACTGGCTGGTAGGTCGCCTCGATCTCTCCTAGCTTGTTGCCGACGAACATCTGCAGGAGGATCACGGGGAGCAGCACCAGCACCGAGAGCCGCGCCGCCAAGCTGAAGGCCGCCGTCTCCCGTCGCTTGCGCAGGTGCCACGCGGAGACGGCGAGCATCACGAGGGCGCCCGTCACGAGCGAGGCGAGGATGACGTGCACATAGCCCCACAGGAAGGTCGGGTTGGTGAACAGGGCCCAGACGTTGTTCAGCTGCGGCACCCCGTGGCTGTCGAGCTTGTAGCCCACCGGGTGCTGCATCCACGAGTTCGCGGCCAGGATGAACAGGGCCGAGGTCATCGCACCGACGGCGACCAACCATATGCAGGCTAGGTGAACACGCTTGGGCAGCCGCTCCCAGCCGAACAGCCAAAGGCCGAGGAACGTCGACTCGAGGAAGAACGCCGCCAGCCCCTCCATCGCGAGCGGGCCGCCGAACACATCGCCGACGAAGCGCGAGTACGCCGACCAGTTCATCCCGAACTCGAACTCCTGCACTAGTCCCGTCACGACCCCGACGGCGACGTTGATGAGGAGAAGCGTTCCGAAAAAGCGCGTCAGGCGCTTGTACTCCGGCTTCTCGTTGCGATACCAGGCCGTCTGTAGGAGGGCCACCAGGAAAGCCAGCCCGATGGTCACCGGGACGAACAGAAAGTGATAGATGCTCGTCGTAGCGAATTGCCAACGTGCCAAATCGTTGGTCATGGCGCGAGTCTACTCATCGGACACCAGCGATGAGAGACGGCCGGGTCCGGGTCCTCGAGGTTGTCGGGCCACCGCCTCGGGAGCCCGGTTGGGCTCGCCTAATGGCTGTCTTCGACGGCAACCGAGAACGTCGCCGCGTAGCGCTCTCCCGGTGCCAGCAGCTGCAGTCCCGTGCCGCTGCGCAGCGAGTTGGCGGGCGCTGCCATCGGCTCGAAGCAGATGAACTGCTTCGCTTTCGGGGCAAACACCTGCGCGCACGGGTAGCCCTGCGAGAACTCGAGCGTTATCCGGCGCCCGGCGGCCGCGACAGAGAAACGCGCAGGCTCGGCTACGGAGTCATATCCGTCGTCGAACTCCTCGTCTGCGAGCAGGAAGCTGCGAGCGCCCAGCACGCCGTCTGGGCCGGTGGGAATCTGGTCTGCGTCGAGCGCCAGGTGGCGCAGTTGCGGAAGCTCGACGAGCCACTGCTCGCGAGGTGCGCCCGGAAGCGAGACGTAGGGGTGAAAGCCGAACGCCAAAGGGACATGGTCCTCGCCGCATGCGTCCACGGTCAGCGTGATCTCGAGACGACCATTGGCCAGACGAGCCTCGAGATCGAGGTCGTGCCGGAATGGGAAGACCTCATACATCGCCGGATCCGACTCGCCCCAGCTCAAATGGGCCGCGAGCTCACGGGCGTCCGGGCCGGCTTCTGAGCCGGCGCTTGGGGTCTTCCTGAGCGCCCATGGCAGGCGGCCGCCGATCACGCCATGGATGGGCAGGCCGTTGGGATCGACCGCGATACGGCTGCGATCGTGGGGCACCACCACCGTGCGGGCGCCCACGGAGTATTGGAAGTCTGCGAGACGATTGGCCCACGGGTAGAGAAGCGGAATGCCCATCGTCTTGCCGAGCTGTGCGTATGCGGCAACGCCGGCGTTCTGGGCGAGCAACTCGACGCCGCGGTGGCGTAGCGAAGAGCAGAGCATGCCCGCGCCCGGCACGAACTCCGCCTCGAGCGACGCCGCCTCGTCGAGCAGGCAGACGGTCTCGGAGGGCTCGCCGCCCGCTGTCGGCTCGCCGTTCATGTGACGATCACCCCGCGCATTCGATCACCCGCGCATTCCCCTCGCTCGATGCGCTCACACGCTGTCATAGGATCGCCAGAGGGTTCACCGGCGAGCCCGTGCCGCCCGGGATCCGCAGCGGAGCCGTCACACACAGAAACTCCCATCGGCCGGCGGCCTCACACGCGCCGCGTAGATCCTCGAACTGCAGGTAGTCGAGCAGCAGCACTCCCATCGCGTTCAGGGCGAGCACGTGGATGGGAAACGCGACACCCTCGGTTGTGCTCGGGGCCGTGTCGCTGTTGCCGTCGCAGCCCAACGCCACGACCCCGCGCTCGGCGAGCAGCGCCATGGCGCTCGGATGCAGCCCGGCCTTGCACTGGGCGGTCTCCCACGTGCCCAACTCCGTCAGGCGCCGGGCATGCCCGGTCCTCACGAGCAGGATGTCTCCCTCCGCGATCTCGACGCCCTGCGAGCGAGCGGCCTCCTCGAGGTCCTCGCGGAAGACGTGTTCGCCCGGCTCGAGCCATGGCACGCCCCGCAACCGCGGAACATCGAGTAGCACGCCGCGGCCGACCAGGCCGTCCTTGACCGCATCGATCGCCTCGGCCTCCGCGCCGCAGGCGGTGACCGACGAAGCTGCGATTCCGTTGTAAAGGCGATCCTGGTAGGCGACGTGGCACAACGCATCTATGTGTGTGTGGCCGTCACTGTGGTAATCGGCCCCGATGTAGTCCTTGGCAAAGCCCATCGAGCCCAGACCGGCGTGCGCGTCGTTGGATTGCGTCATCCGAAACTCGGCAGGGTTTGGGCAATCCGGCGCCGTCGCCGTGTTCAGGGGCAGGCTCATGCTCACGACGACCCCGCTGCGCACGAGCCGCGCGGCAGCCGCCACGCCGGCCGGCGTGATTCGGTTCAGCGCCCCTCGCTCGTCGTCCGCTCCCCAACGCCCCCAGCTCTGGACTGTGTCGAACAGCGTCGCGAACTCAGTCGCCGTCACGTTCACAGCCGCCCGCCCGTCGCGCTGGTCCACCGGCGTGTTCTACCAGACCGCATCGCTCGCGACTCAGGCGGTCGCTGTGCGAAAGCCTTCAGGCGCAGGGGTTCACATAGACTTTCGGCCCCGTGAATCTGTGGATGCCGGATCGAACCGGTCACGACGCGGTTGGTGAGCTGCCGGAGGGCGTCTCACTGAACCTCATCCCGCGCGACGGAGAGATTCCGAGCACGGTGCTCGACGCCGAGTTCCTGGTGCCAGGCGCTCGTGACCCACGCATACTCGAGCTGACGGCGCGCATGCCAGGGCTGCGCGTCATTCACACGCTCTCCGCGGGGGTCGACTGGGTGCTTCCGTTCCTCCCGTCGGGCGTCACCCTGTGCGACGCCGGCGGAGCCCGCAACATCCCGGTCGCCGAATGGGTGCTCGCCGCAATCCTCTCGGTTACCAAGCACCTGGGAGAGCTGCGCGACCGCCAGCGTGAGCACGTGTGGGCGTGGGGCCGCTCCTGCGAGCTCGCCGGCAGCCGGGTGATGATCCTCGGGCATGGCGCGATCGGAGCGGCCGTCGAGGCTCGCTTGACGCCCTTCGATGTAGAGGTGATCCGCGTGGCTAGACGGTCGCGAGCCGGCGTCCACTCAGTGGAGGAGCTGGGATCGCTGCTCCCGCTTGCCGACATCGTCGTCGTGCTGCTCCCGCTCACGCCGGCCACCACTCGCCTGCTCGACCGCGACATGCTCGAGCGCATGCCGGCGGGCGCGCTGCTGGTGAACGCGGCGCGCGGGCCGATCGTCGACACCGACGCGCTCCTCGGGTTGGTGAGCGCTGGCCGGTTGAGGGCGGCGCTCGACGTCACCGACCCAGAGCCGCTGCCCGCCGATCATCCCCTGTGGGACGCGCCGGGAGTCCTGCTCACGCCGCACCTCGCTGGAGACACGGTCGCCGCTGAGCGGCGCGCTTTTGCGCTGGTCGGCAAGCAGGTGCGCCGCTACGTCAGCGGGCAGCCGCTGGCGAACGTGGTTGAGAACGGCTACTAGTGCCGCCGCAAACCCTGGCTTTGGCGCTCGCCGCGTCTATATACCCGCCTGCCCTCGCTGCGGTCATCGCGCTTGGCCGGGGAGCGCAGCTGAGATCGCGCGTGTCCGCGTTCGTGCTCTGCGCGTTCGCCATCACCTATGCGACGGGCACGCTGATGCTGCTCGTGCTGATCGAACTGGGCGCCACCGGAACGCTCCACTGGACACCGAGCGCCGCGTTGGACCTCGCGCTCGGGGTGGTGCTCTTCGGCGTTGCCGTTCACCTGCGCCGTGGGCGCCAGCGCGGCGACGCTGAGACGCCGGCCTCCAACGGCGAGTCGAAGATCGAGCGCTACCTGCAGAGCCGTCGACTGGCGTGCCTGCTCGGGCTCACCCTCTACGTCCTGCCCTCGCCGATCTACATCGCGGCGGTCAAGACGATCGCCGACGCGAACTACTCGACCGCTCACGAGTTGCTCGCGCTTGCCGTGGCGATCGTGGTGATGCTCTGGGTGATCGAGGTGCCGATGGCGATGCTGCTAGCGGCGCCGGCGCGTGCCTCAGCGACGCTCGAACGCATCAACGTCTGGTTCATCGGTCATGGGCGACTGCTTGCGGTGCTCGTCTCGGCGGGGGCCGGTGCCTACCTGACGGTCAGGGGCCTCGTCGGCCTGATCGGCTGAGCTCGATCCGGCACGCCGAGGGCGGGGGCGTCTACGCCTCGCCCTCGCCGAGCGCGCCGCTCGAGTGCTCTAGGCCCCGCTTGGCCTTGCGCTTTGCCTGCCTCTTGGCCTTGCGAGCCGCAGACTGCTCGGCGCTCTTCTCGCGCGCCTGGCTGTAGGACTGCGACACGAGCGTCTTGCCACCGGTCCATCCAAAGGCACGGACGACGAGGACTATCGCGAACAGGAGCCCCCAGGCGGTCACCACGAGCTGTTGGGCGATCGAATAGGCATTCGCGTTTGAGGAGCTGGTGATGCCTTTCAGCGAGATGACGTTGAACCCCTGCGTGACCCCGGCGCCGCCCGGGGTGACCGACGTGATGTTCGCGATCGAGTTCCCAGCCACCACGCGCATGATCGTGTGGAAGCTCACGGGGATGTCGTAGGCGGACAGGAACACCGCAATGATGCCGAGGCCCGCCACCCAGCTGATCGCCTCGGGGAAGACGACGTGTCCAAAGTAGGAGCGTGGATGGATGAGGATCTGGCCACCGACCTTTGCCTGCTCCCACCAGTCGGCGATCCGCTCGCGGAGGACCTGGTAGACGAGGTACAGCAGCACCAGCACACCACCGAGCAGGATCACGGCCGCCCATGGGTGATCGGAGATGAACTTGAACTGGACGTCGAAGGATCCGCCGACAGTCAGGAAGAGGTACACGTAGCTGGCTGTGCCGATGACCGAGTAGAAGATTTTCTGGACGGCGAAGCCGCCGAGGATCCCGGGAAAGGCGGACGCCGCGATGATCGAGGTGTACATCAGCAACATCGTCAAGGTGCCCAGGTTCGCGGGGAGCACCGAGTTCAACGCGACCGCCGCGGCGTAGCAGGCAAGGACCTCGATCCAGCGGACGTGCGAGTCGGGATAGCCGAAACGGAGGATCGAGTACCACGCGTACGCGGTCGTGGTCGTCTGCAGGCTGACAAGCACGATCGCCGCGAGCAGGTATCCGATCGAGATGCCCGTGATCGTGTTCCACAGGTTTTTGAACCAACCGCTCAGGTCCCACCCGAACAGCACCGCCGCCGAGCCGATCACGAGGATCACCGTCGCAACGATCAGGAGTCGATGCACGTGGATGCGGCCATGCGTCGGCGCAGTAGCCTGCTCGCTCGCCATCGCGCGGATCTTACGCGCCGCGCGGCCAAGCCCCGAGTGAGCGGCTGAAGGATGCGGGATACTTCGGCCGATGGGGGATACGGCCGACACGGCAGGCGCCTCGCGGTCCTTGCCGCCCAAGCCTGCCGCTGCGCCAAGCGACCCTGCGAGTGGGCCCAACCGCCAGGGGCTCGTCCTGACCACGCTGATACTCGTGGCTGCGGTCGCCAACCTCAACCTCACCGTCGCGAACACCGCGCTGCCAGACATCGGCAAGGCGTTCAACGCCTCACAGACGGCGCTCGACCTGATCGCCGTCGGCTTCTCACTCGGTCTTGCCGCGTCGGTGCTGTACCTCGGCGCGCTCGGTGATCGCTACGGGCGCAAGCTGATGCTCGTGCTGGGAACGGCCCTGTCGATCCCCGCGGCGATCCTCGCGGCGACCGCCTCGAGTGTCGGGGTGCTGATCGGCGCGCGCATCTTCGGCGGGCTCGCCGCCGGCATGGCGTTTCCGACGACGCTCGCGCTGATCACCGCGCTGTGGTCGGGCCCCGCTCGCACCAAACCGATCGCTCTGTGGTCGGGCATCGGCGCCTCGATGTCGGCGCTCGGCCCACTGCTCTCGGGAGCGGTGCTGCTGCACCATCACTGGGGCTCGGTGTTCTTGATCACGCTGCCGTTCGCGGTGATCGCGCTCGTGATGGCGGTCCTGCTGGTGCCTGCTCACGTCAACGAGAGCTCCGACCCTGTCGACAACCTCGGCGGGATCCTCTCGTTCGTGCTGGTCGCCGCCCTGATACTCGCGATCAACTTCGCGCCCGTCCCCAACAAGGGCACGATAACGCTCCTCCTCGCAGCCGTCACGGTGGTCGGGGTGATCGGCTTCTACGTGCGTGAGCGACGCACCAAGTTTCCCCTCTATGACCTCGACGTAGCCGCGCGCCGGGTGTTCTGGGTCGCGGCGGTGGGTGGGATCGTCGTGTTCGGCAGCCTGATGGGCGCGATCTTCGTCGGGCAGCAGTTCCTCCAGAACGTGCTCCACTACTCGACTCTCGGCGCCGGCGCGTCGATCCTCCCCGCTGCCTTCCTGTTGATCGCGATCGCGCCTCGCTCGGCCAAGCTCGTTGAGACGCGTGGCGCGCGCTTCACGCTGCTGCTCGGCTACGGCTTCTGTCTACTCGGGTTCATCACGATGCTGCTGCTGTGGCGGACGGGGATCCCATACTGGAAGGTCGGTCTCGCCTACGCCTTCATCGGCGCCGGCGTCGGCTTCGCGGGCACGCCGGCGTCGCACTCGCTGACGGGGTCCGTTCCCGTGAAGAAGGCGGGGATGGCGTCGGGGACCTCCGACCTGCAGCGCGACCTCGGCGGGGCGATCATGCAGTCGATCATGGGCGCGCTGCTGACCGCCGGCTTCGCCACGTCGATCTCCAAGGCGATCGCCTCGGCGCCGAACAAGTCGCTGATCACGAGCAACGTCGAAAACGCGCTCACCAAGTCCTTCTCGAGCGCCGAATCGGTCGCCAATCAGTACCCGCACTATGCGAGCGCGATCACAACGGCCGCGCAGTCCTCGTTCGTTTCCGGGTCGAACTGGGCCTACGCCGCAGGCGCGATCGCGATCGTCTTCGGGGCTGGGTTGATCTACCGCTGCTTCCCCGACAAGGTCGAGGAGCAGCGGCTGCTCGCCGAGTACCACGCGCAGGATCAATAGCTCCAGCGACCTGTCGATCGGTTGACCGTGGGCGGCTATGTCGAGGTACCGGAGGGCTGGGAGCGGGTCTCCGCCGAGGGCCCCGGCCCGTTCGTCACGAGCGAGGTGATGCGCGCGCCCGACGGTCACGAGGTGCGTTGGCGCTCGCGCGCGCACCGCAAGGCTCACCGCGCGAGCGCCGGCGGCAGACACGAATCGATCTGGTGGAGACCGCGCCGCGCCAGCTGGTGGATGGCCGTGCTGTTCGCGCTCGGATCGCTGTGCTTCGCGGCCGCGGCAGTCGCCTCGCAGTGGGCTTCCAGCTCGCGCTCGTGGATCGGTGTGACCTTCTTCGTCGGCTCATTGCTGTTCACCTCGGCCGCCTATCTGCAGTACGCCGAGGCGGTCAACGTCGAACACCGCCTGACCGCGCGCGAGCGGCGCTCACGCTGGCGCCCTGCCTCCTGGGAACCGCAGCGGATCGATTGGCTTGCTGCTTCAGTCCAGCTGCTCGGCACGGTGTTCTTCAACATCAGCACGTTCGCGGCGCTCAAACACAGCCTCGACACGCATCAGGTCAACGCCCGCGTGTGGGGCCCGGACGTGTTCGGCTCAGCCTGCTTCTTGATCTCCAGCGAGCTCGCGTTCGCGGAGGTCTGCCACCGCTGGATCGGCTTCCGACGCGAGTCGCTTTCGTGGCGAATCGTCGCGCTCAACCTGCTGGGCTCGATCGCATTCGCCGCCGCTGCCGCCGCCTCGTTGATCGAGCCCGCGAGCGGTGAGCCGATCAGCGCGCGGATCGCCAACGGGGGCACGTCGGTTGGCGGCCTCTGCTTCCTGATCGCTGCCCTCGCGTTGATGCCCGAGGCGGGCGCCGAGGAACATGACACGCCAGTCGCTCAGCAGCGGGCGAGCGCCACGGCGCGGTGACCGTCGGGCGCGATCGCATGCATATAATCGCCACCCTTGATCTCGTGAGCGCACCGGTCGGGATCAGCCATCGCGGTTTCGGCGCCGCGACCCCGAGGAGGTAGCAGGATGACACCTGATGAGCAGCGCTCAGGCATGGCCAAGCCGGAGCTCACGAGCGAGCAGATCGCGCGAGAGGGGAGCGCGTTCGGAAATCGCTTCCTGCTCGAGCCGGCTCCCGACAACGCGCTGCCGAAGACCGGAATGCCCGCCCAGGACGCCATGCGCCTCGTCGGCGAGGAGATCCTGCTCGACGGACTGCCGATGCGCAACCTCGCGACCTTCGTGACGACGTGGATGGAGCCTGAGGCCACGCGCCTGATCACCGACGCCCTCCACACGAACTTCATCGATCACGCCGAGTATCCACAGACGGCCGAGATCGAGCAGCGCTGCATCCGCATGATCGCCGATCTCTTCAACGCGCCCGGAGAGACGACCGGCGCCCGCACGCAGGGCTCATCTGAGGCGATCATGCTCGGCGCGCTGTCGCTGAAGTGGAAGTGGCGCGCGCGTCGCGAGGCAGCGGGCAAGTCGACAGATCGCCCGAACCTCGTGTTCGGCGGCGACGTCCACGTCGTGTGGGAGAAGTTCTGCCGCTACTTCGACGTCGAGCCACGCATCGTGCCGCTGGCGAGGGACAAGTACACGATCGGGCCCGCGGACGTGGAGCCTCACGTCGATGAGAACACGATCGGCGTCGCGGCCGTGCTCGGGACGACATTCACGGGCCACGCCGACGACATCAGCGCCATAAATGACTACCTGGTGAAACTGAAGAACGAGAAGGGGCTCGACGTCCCGCTGCACGTCGACGCCGCGAGCGGCGGGTTCGTGTGGCCGTTCCTCTACCCGCACTCCGAGTGGGATTTCCGCCTCGAGCAGGTCCGCTCGATCAACGTATCGGGGCACAAGTTCGGGCTCGTGTACCCCGGCATCGGCTGGCTCGTATTCAGGGAAAAGAGCGACCTGCCCGAGGATCTCGTGTTCTACGAGAACTATCTCGGCAAGCGCGATGCGACATTCACGCTGAACTTCTCGACCGGATCGGCGATGGTGCTCGCCCAGTACTACAACTTCGTGCGTTACGGCCATGACGGCTACCGCTACATCATGGAGACGATGCAGTACAACGCGCGTGCGCTGGTGAAAGAGGTCGCCGGATGCGGGGAATTCGAACTGATCGGCGCCGAGGACGAGGAGCAGTTGCCGCTCGTTGCGTTCAAACTCACCGACGGCCACAACTTCGATGAGTTCGACATCGCAGCTCAGCTCGCGGCCGAGCGTGGTTGGATGGTGCCCGCTTACACGCTGCCTCCCAACGCGGAGCACATCAAGATCATGCGGGCGCTCGTCAAGCAGACGCTTGGACACTCGCTCATAACCACGCTCGGCGCCGACATCATCGAAGCTTGTGACCACCTGAAGGTCAAGGGCGGCCTGCATGAGTCAGACCGCAAGCGGGTGAAGACAAATATCGGCTATTGAAATAGCTGTACAGGTTTCGAGAGCTTGCCGTCGAAACGGTCAGTGGCTGGTAGAGGCCGCGGAGCCGTCAGCGGCTATTAAAGGCCGCTTCGGCGGCCCCTGCAAGAGGAAGGGAGCCAAATGCGAGGAGTAGGTAGTGCATTGTTCGTGGGGATCCTGCTGATGGTGGCGGGCGTCCTCAACATCGTCTATGGCATCGCGGCGGTGGGGAACGCGAAATTCTTCGTCAACGATACGCAGTTCGTGTTCTCCAGCCTCCATACATGGGGCTGGATCACGATCATCCTGGGCATCATTCAGCTCACCGCGTCGTTTTCGCTGTTCGCTGGAAATGCCTATGGTCGTTTGGTGGGGATCATCGCTGCCTCCATCGGCGCCATCGGGTCGCTGCTGGATGTCGGCGGCGCGCACCCTTGGTGGTCGCTTGGCATCTTTGCGATCTGCCTGGTCTGCATCCACGGTCTCGTGGTCTTGGGAGAGCCCAAGGCGACGACCTGACGACCGCGCTCGCGGGAGGTCGGCGCCGCCGGTCTCCCGCGACGTTCAACTCGGCGAGGCGTGCGTGTCGAGCTCGGGGAATTCTTGGGCGATCTGGCCGCGGAGCACATATGTCCCGACGAAGGCGAGGACCGTGAACAGCAATATCCACAGTGGGTTGCGTGTCGCCGGGATCGGCCCCCAGATGAACACCAGCGCGAGCAGGCCGGCCGTGATCCAGTAGGGCAGCTCGGGGCGCGCTTGAAAGTGAGGCGCCAGGAAGCACCGACAGGCGGTGGCCCAACGTGCCGGGCCAGCGAACCATGCCGCGAGCATCACGGGGATGCCGATGATGATGACGGCGCTCGCGACCTGCACGAGCAGGCCGGTCGCCACTGAATAAGCGTCGTTGGCGGCGGGTTCAATCGACGCATCTTTGGTGATCGCCGAAACGAGCTCTCCCTGTCCGATTTTACGACCGACGAGCACGATCAGACCGGAGACTACGAGGCTCGTGCCAACCAGCATGAGCGTGTGACGCCGCCGGCCAACCGCCAGGAACATCGCCAACGCGTAAAGCGCGAGCGTGATGATCGTCAGCCAGATCGAAAGCTGGTGAAGGGCTTTGGCGCCGTTACGCACCAATCCGAGCTGGCTCGAGCTGACGACCCTCAGGTTCGCGACCGAAGGAGGCAACTTGTCGGCGACCCCGGCTGGGAGGCCGAGGCGCTGGGCGAGTTCGGCGACGATCTGGTGCAGGTTGAGCGAGACGTCGCCGCCCTGAATCTGAACGCGCGAGCCGCCGCCGTTGACGATCGTGACTAGCGTCTGATCGGCCGCGTGGTTGGCGCTCCTCCAAACGTTCTGCACCTGCGGGGTTGCCAGCGCCCGCTCGGCCCCTGCTTCGGCCAGGTTGTGCAGCGCGCCCGAGAGCGGCCCGGCGAGCGGCTGCAGCTGGGTGGGCAGACCGGATTTGAGCTGGTCGGTCACGTTTATGTTCGCGTACAGCTGGTCGATCAGGTAGCCGGCCACGGCCGTGCGCACCGTCGGCTTCTGCAGCAGTTGGGTGCTCGTCTTGGCCCAGTTGTCCGGGTTCAGGAGTTGGCGGTTGGCCCAGGTCGCAAAGATGGCGAACACCGCCAACACCGTTGCGAGCACGAGGATCACGCGCACCCAGATCCGCCGAGCGCGACTGGCTTCTGGCGCGGGAGCCGAGCGGCGGGGAGCAGAGCGGCCCGGAGTCGAGCCTACGGAGGATCCCATCGCACCCTCCGCAGAGTGGGGACGATCGCCCTGGGCCCTCGCCTCGGAGTCCTCGGTCACTGGCTGGGCACCCTACCAGGCCAAGGCGACTCCGCATCGATGGAATATCACCCCGCCGCAGGCGGCTCGGGAGGATCTCCGCCGGGACCCGCGCTGTCGGCTGGCCATGGGGTTTCCACCTGCCGGCGGGGGCGCAGGTTCGAGACCAGGACCGACACCACGGTGATGAGGTAGATCTGGCCGAGCAGCGCCTCGGATGTGGCCAGCGTATGGCCCAGGTTGGTCCGCGCCGTGAGGTCTCCGTAGCCGACTGTCGTGAGGGTGGTGAAGCTGAAATACAGGCAGCGCGCAGCCGTCGCCTGCTGGCCGCCGGCGAAGAACGGGTGGCCGCCGAGGTTGTCGACTGACCCGTATGCGTAGGCGAAGAACATGCCGAGCAGGATGTACACGCACAGCACGCCGAAAACCGCCTCGAGCGTGACCGCGTGCTTTGCGCTCATGTCGCGCAGGACCCCGACGATGATCGCCGGCGGGGCGAGCAGCACCAGCAATGCGTTTGCGACATGGGCCGCCTCGCCATTGACGCTGTCGTCGGCTGCTTCGCCGATGCTCAGCAGGAGCACGCCGAGAACCACAACGATCCCCAATCGCATGACCCAGGGTTTTACATCGGCGGCCCAAAACGAGAGCAGCAGCGTGATCGCGAGAAGAATGCTCACAAACAGCTGCTCCCACCTGCCGGGCTGCGCGATGCCCTGGATTGCGAACGCGATGACGATCGCGCCCAGCAGCAGGCCGTAGCGCTCCCGGCGACGCCCGACGACTGATGGCCGCTCGCTCATGACTGCGCCGCGGTCTTGCGGCCCGGCACGGGCGGCGAACCCGACTGCGACGGCGTTGCGCGCTCGTCGTCCATCAATGACCGGTAGGGGGACCGGGCAGGCCGAGCACCTGAATGACCGCGAAGGCGAGCAGAAGCCCGCCAATGGCGATCAGCGCCATGCGCACCTGACGCAGCGGGAAGTGGCTCGAGATTCCCACGAGGAAGAGGACCGAGGCCAAAAAGACGGTGTCGCGCACGTAGTCATCTCCGGTGGCGCCAGCTTTTGTGCCTTTCTTGAATTCGCGGTCGGCTGCTGCGTCTTCAGCGTTGGAAGCCGCTTCCTGCGGGATGACGTACTGCGGCATGTAGGAGGGGCCAGGCGGCGCGTTCGGGTTGTGGGCGGGGTCGGTCGCCAGCCACGCGTCGAACGCGCGTCGGTAGCCGGGGCGAAAGCGCTTCTCCGCGACGCGCTCGGCGTTCGTGTTCCCGCTGTCGAAGGCGGCGAACCACGCGTTGAACGACACCGAGTCGAGGGTACGTATCTGCAGGCCTTCGAGGTCAGCCCGATTGGCCTTCGTCCTGGCCGCGGAGGCCTTCGCGAGCGAGATCGAGGACTCGGTGCTCCACTTGGCCGCCGCGTACCCGGAGTACGCGGCTAGCAAGGCGACGATCGAGAGAAGCACGGCCTCGGTGATCGACAGCAGGCGATCGCGGCCGTGATCTTCGCCGTGCGCTGCATGGCTGCCATGCTCGCTGATCTCCTTACCCACCTCGGCTGGGGTCAGACCCTCGGCCACGTCTTCACACCCCCGTCATGAGCATCTGATCGATACGGTCCCGGTATGCGCCGCGCGAGCAACGACCAACGCGCCGTGGAACATCGGTGAGAACCTAGCATCAGATGTCTGAGCGATCGACGGGCGTCTGCGCCCGCTTCACGTGAGGTCCTCGCGCCGACTGCTCGGATTCCTGATTCGAGCGACCGTCCTGCTCGGAGCTCAGATTCTGGTGCTCGTGGTCCTCGCGGCGATCCTGCCGCAATTTGAAACGCTGTCTCTGCGCTCGGCTGCGATCGTGACGATCGAGCTGGCGCTCATCAACGCGTTTCTGTGGCCGCTCATCACTCGCCTCGCCCTGCCGCTGACGGTGATCACGTTCGGGCTCGCCTCGCTCGCGCTGAGCGCAGGCACGGTTGCGCTTGCGTTCGTTGTGATCGACGGGAAGTCGCCGTCGTTCTGGGAATGCCTCGTGATCGCGTTCGGCTTGTCCCTGGTCTCGACCTTCCTCGCGCCGCTCCTCGATGTCGACGGCAACGCCAATCACATGCGTGTCGTGCGCCGACGTGTGCGACGGGGACGGAAGGCCAATCACACGGATGTCCCAGGGGTGATCCTGTTCGAGATCGACGGCCTGGGCGAGGGTGTCCTGCGCGAGGCGATCCGTGACGGGCACGTGCCCACGATCGCGCGTTGGCTCTCCAGTGGCAGCCATCGCCTGATTGGCTGGGAGTGCGATCTCTCCTCCCAGACCGGCGCGAGCCAGGCGGGCCTCCTGCTGGGAAGCAACTGGGATATGCCCGCCTTCCGTTGGTATGAGAAGGAGTCTGCTCGTACGCTGGTCTCCAATCATCCTGGCGACGCAGCCGAGATCGAGCGGCGGATCTCGACCGGCAACGGCCTGCTGGCACAGGGCGGTACAAGCAGGGGCAACATGTTCTCCGGCGACGCGCCGCGCTGCGCTGCCACGATGAGCGTCATCCGAGATCGCTCGCGGTCGAAGTCCGGGGATTTCTTCGCCTACTTCTCCGATCCCTACGGCTTCATGCGTACGGTCGCCCTGTCGCTCGGCGACATCGTCAACGAGCGGTGGGCGGCGGCCCGTCAGCGCCGTAGTGGGGCTTCCCACGTCGACCGCGGAGGCCTGTACCCGTTCATCCGCGCCGCTATCACCGTCGTCACCCGCGACCTCAACGTGGCCCTGCTGATGGGCGACATCGTCGAGGGGGTCCCGGTGAGCTACGCCACGTTCGTCGGCTACGACGAGGTCGCCCACCACTCGGGCATCCGCGAGCCCGACGCCCTTGCGGTGCTCAAGCGCCACGACCATCAGCTCACCCGCCTGGAGCGAGCAACCGAGCAGGCGCCTCGTCCCTACCACCTGGTCGTGCTCTCAGATCACGGCCAGACCCCCGGCGCGCCGTTTCGTCAGCGCTACGGAAAGACGCTGCAGGAGGTCGTCCACGACGCGCTGGCGAGCGGCGACGTGCATGCCCCTGCGGCGCTCGACGAGGCCTGGGGCGACGTGGGCGCCGTGTTGGGCGATGCCCGCGAGGACCCGGGCTTGGGCGGGAGGATCCTCGCCCGGCTGACCCGCAAGCGCGCGGTCGAGGGAACGGTCGCGTTGGGTCCGAATCGAGAGGCGCTGGCCGAGGCGGGCGCCGATGAGGACGACGTAGTGGTCCTCGTGTCGGGCGGCCTGGGGCTCGTCTACCTGCCGCTCAGCAGCGAGCGTCTCACCCTCGAGCAGATCACCGAGGCGCACCCACAGCTCCTGGGCGCCCTTGCCGCACACCCGGGGATCGGCTTCGTGATGGTGCGTTCAGAGGCGGACGGGCCGCTCGTCTTGGGCGCTGGCGGCGTGCGCCGCTTGAGCGACGACACGGTCGATGGGGAAGACCCCCTCGCACCGTTCGATGCCACTGCCGCCGAGCACCTGCGCCGCCACGATCGCTTTCCACATTGTCCGGATTTGCTCATCAACGGCGTGTATGACCCGGATACCGCCGAGGTGGCCCCGTTCGAGGAGTTCATGGGCTCCCATGGCGGGCTCGGAGGAGCGCAGACCCACCCCTTCGCGGTCGTGCCCGCGGAGTGGAGCGAGCCGGCGGCTGCGATCGTCGGGGTGGAGGCGATGCACGAAGCGCTCCGCGGCTGGCTGGCCGAGAGCTCGCAACGAACTCGAGAGAGCGAGGCCTCACGATGACCACAGGACAAGAGGCACCCGACGGGGGGTCGGACTGGTCTGATTCGAGCGTGACAGCGACTACTGCTAGCCGGCCGACGCAAGGTGGCGCTGCAGCCGGTCGCTGAAGCCGGGAGCGACCGTCGATCGGCCGCCTGCTGCAGCGAGGGCTGGTGGAGCTCACGCCAGCGTGACGCGTGGCGCGTAGCGGTTGTGCAACATCAGCGCGTTGCCGTCAGGGTCGTTGAAGAAGGCCATGTGGCAGACGCCGGTGTCGAAGGTGTCACCCCGGAACTCGACACCCAGGGATTCGAGCTGGGCGCGAGCGGCTGCGACATCGTCGACGTGCAGGGCGACCTCGTGACCCTGCACGCGGTGCTCCATGCCCATGGCCGTCGCGTCGATGAGGCTGAGCGTCAGGTTGCCCGTCTCGAACTCGGCAAACCCGCGATCGGGAAAGTGGATCGACATCCTCAGGCCGAGCTTGTCCTTGTAGAACTCGACTGCCCTCGCCAGGTCGTGGGTCGGCAGCGGCATGAAGTCAACGCCTGTGATGGCGCAAGCGCCCGTGCTCATCGTGCAGTCTCCTGTCTACTCGTTGGATCGGTTTGCGGCGGGGTGCGCCCGTCTGCTCCAAGCGTACGCCGATGGGCGCCGCTGTTGGGGAGCTGAGCACCCGGTGGCTTTCGCTCGCCAGCGCCCATGCGCACGCCGACGGGCCCCGGCGCTGGAAGCGCGAGGTGAGGGGCGGCTGGACGTTTATTCGATCGTCCGCCCGTCGCTCAAGGTTGCGGGCGATCCGGACGAACCTTGTTGTGTACGCGCGATCGCATGTATCCTGGCTACAGGTCGAGTTGCGCGGAGCAATGGCTAGCCTTAGAGCGAGGAGCATCATTCTCAGCCGAGCCCACACATCCGACAGTTCCGAGCCGAACTCCGCGGCCTTTGGGATTGTGCGTCGCGAGCTCGACCCTCACACGAGCGTGATCTCGGTCGAGGGAGAGCTCGACCTCTCGACGGCGCCACGCCTGAAGTGGATGCTGGTCGATTCGCTGCAAGCCGGCCAGAGGCACCTCGTGGTCGACCTTTCGCAGACGACCTTCATGGACTCGACCGCGCTGGGCGTGCTCGTAGGCGTCAACAGAGGCCTGGAAGACGGGGCGGGCTTGGTGCTCGTTTGCGCGCGGGCCAACGTGCTGAGGATCTTCGAGCTCTCGGGGATGGACGGCGCGTTTTCGATCTTTGCAACGCTCGACGACGCGCTCGCCCACGTCCGCGCGCGAACAGCTCGAGCCGGCTGATCGGCACAGGCTTGAAGATGGCGAACCACCCAAGCGAGCGCAGGCTGCCCACTGCTCGCCAGAGTCGGGCGGTCGCCGTTGTTCTTGCTACATGCGCGCTCTTGATGGCGAGCATACCCTCGGCGATCGCCAAGTCCGGTCACGCGAAGACGCCCGCGAGCGCATCTGCGCCGAGCGCTGCCGTGCCCGCCGAATCCACCGCGAGCGCATCTACGCCGAGCCCATCGCCGGCGCCCCCAGCGAGCGAAGCCTCCGAATCCTCGCCCGCGAGCGAAACCGTGGGCCAAGGCGCCGAAACGGCGCCTCAGGGTACGGGGCTCGCCGCGAAGGGGCATCTCAAATCTGCGGGCGCCGCCGGGCAGTCCGCCGCCGACACGACAGGCGCGCGCCATGCAGCCGGCTCGCCGGCCGGCGGGGGCCCGCAGGGCGCTAGCCACCACGAACAGCAGGGCGCCCGACGTCAGCAGAAACAGGGCGCAGACCACCAAGGCGCGGCGCGCGGGGGAAAGCAGGACGTCGCGACCGCCCAACTCGACGCCGTCGTGACGGACGCTGCGAGCGAAAAGAGCACGAGCCAGACAAAAGGCACAGGGAAAAGCGCCGCCCAGGGCAAAAGCTCGAGCTCGGGGCAGGGAAAAGGCTCGGGCAAAGGCCCCGAACACGTCGTGCGGCCGCACAAACCGCATGTGCCGAAGGGTTCG
>Ga0209772_10000114_pt1 | contig 18883 bp, 21 predicted proteins | sample BogFormECP03_OM1_FD_188235 | JGI IMG/M metagenome (GOLD analysis project Ga0209772, IMG submission 188235) | Bog forest soil microbial communities from Calvert Island, British Columbia, Canada - ECP03_OM1 (SPAdes) (version 2) | ecosystem: Environmental > Aquatic > Freshwater > Wetlands > Bog ... | reverse complement strand
AATCTTGCGCGCCTCCTCGATCGCCATGCTCGGCACGGGAGGCGAGCTTTTTTTCATGACTCGCGCGGCGATCAGGCCGGCGATCACTCCCAGGATCACCAGGATCGCTGCCATCGCGAAGAAGCCCCAGAAGTACGTGAAATCCCCGCCGGGAATGAAGTAGTAGAGAAGCCAAGCGCACCCCACCAGCGCGAACTGGAGCGCGGTGATGAAGAAGATCCCCGCCGCGACCCCGACGATCGCGCCTTTGAGGAGCTTGATCGCCTTCTCCGTCACCTCCGCCTTCGCCAGCTCGATCTCCTCGCGAACCAGCAGGGTCGCGCGGTCGGACACTTCGGCGATCGCAGCGGCGATGTTGTGGGGCTGCTCCCCTCTGCGATCGCCAGGCGGCATCGAGCCAGCGGCGCTCACTCGGGCGGCTCCTCGTCGAACAACTGCCGCCACACGACAGCAGCCGCGCGGTGCGAGGCGATGCTCGCGAGCGCGCCCAGGGCCGCCATCAAACCCGCCCACATGAACCGCTTGACCATCTCGTTCTCCATCATCGCGGCAGTCTATTCCCCATAGTGGTCGAGCCGGAGTGCAGCGGGGGGCCGGGCCCGCTCAGACGACGCCAGCCCGGTCGGCCACGTTCGTTTCAAGGCCTCCACATACGGTCTCCACGACCAGCCACTTCGCCCGCTCGAAGTACTTCTCGTCCTGTGGCAGCAACGTGAAGATCCAACCGGTCAGCAGTTGCTCGATAGCCCCGTAGAACGCCATCGCCGCAAACAGCGGTTCGATCTCCGACTTGAACACCCCCTCCGACTGTGCCTTCGCGACGATCTCGCCGATCAGCTCATAGGAGGCGCGGATCGTGTCGATGTGGGTGCGCCCGAAGGAGTTCGCCGCGCGCGTGACCTCGACGATGATCACCTTCATCACGTCCGGGTCGTGACGGTAGCTGTCGACGATGAACGACACGATCGCCCCAAGCTTCTCGCGCACCGGGATCTGTTCGGCGTCGACCTCGCGGATCAGGTCGAGCATCACGTTCCAGCGCTCCAGGAAAACGACGTCGAGCACCTCGTCCTTCGAATCGAAGTAGTGGTAGACGAGCCCGTAGGCCACCCCGGCCTCGTCGGCGATGTCCGACACCCGGCAGGCATGGAAGCCCTGGCGCGCGAACACCCGCACGGCCGCGTCGAGGATCACCCGTCGCTTGTCCGAGCTCGCCTTGGCTCTCGCCGCGCTCACGACGCCTCCCCACCGAGCCCTGCGTAGGCCGCCGGGCGACGGTTGGCGAGCGACGGAAGGCTCCTACGGATCTCGCGTTGGCGCTCGAGGTCGAGGTCGGCGACGATGTGGCCCTCGCGGTCCGCAGCCTGCGCCAGCACCACACCCCACGGATCCACGATCATCGAGCGCCCGCCCGAGCGGTCTCCCGACGGATGGACGCCGACCTGGTTGGCTGCGATCACGAACGCCTGGTTCTCGATCGCCCGCGCCCGCACCAACGTCTCCCAGTGATCGCGCGTGGTCGCCAGCGTGAACGCCGCCGGCACCGCGATCACACGCGCGCCGCCCACCGCGAGGATTCGATATAGCTCGGGAAAGCGCAGGTCGTAGCAGATCGACAGCCCGAGCTCGACGCCGTCGGCGGTCTGCGAGAGGACGATCTCCTCGCCCGGCTGCTCGAGCTCCGACTCGCGATATGAGCGGCCGTCGACCTCCACGTCGAACATGTGCACCTTGCGATACACCGCCCTCAGCTCCCCCAGCGGGTCCACGTGAACCGACGTGTTCGACAGCTTCTCCCGTCCCTCCACGCGCTCGAGGAACGAGCCCGCCACCAGGTCCACGCCCAGCTCGCGCGCGATCGTGCGCGCCCACCCGATCGCCGAGCCCTCGAGCGTCTCCGCCACCGCGTACAACTGCTCGCCCGAGCCCATCGCCGTCCACTTCTCTGGCAGTACGATCAGACGGGCGCCGTCCGCCGCCGCAGCGCGCGTGAGGCGATCGGCGATCGCGAGGTTCGCGGCGAGATCGGCGGTGGAGTTGAGCTGAACTGCGGCGACTCTCAAGAGCCCATTCCCTCCCCCCGCTCGCATTCCATCTGCAGAACAGATTGACTGGTCAGTCAACATCCTCAAGCATAACGGCCGCCGCGTGTGGCGGCGACGCCGACGGCGGCGAACGGGCGGGGCCTCCCTTTCCCACCCCGCTGTTTCGCGGCACGCGCCCGCTCAAGCGCTGGCGCTACGTCGCGGTCTTCTGCGAGGAGCTCTACGCATGCGCCGCGCTAGTCCAGATCGGACCGGTGCGGCAATCCTTCTGGGCGCTCCTACCACGCGGCGAGTCGATCCCTCGCGCCACCCTGCGCGAGCGCACCCGGCTTTCTCCGCGTGACGGCGCAGTCGATCTCCGTGCAGGCCGACGCGCCGCAGGCGACGGCGTTTCCGCCCCCGGACGTATCCGCGTGCGCGATCAGGGCGTTCTGCTCGACCTGTTGCTCGAGGAAGACGCCGGCATACAGGCCGTCTGCCCACACGGGCGCGCGCAGGTGTGGACCCGCAAGCAGGCAGGCATCGCCGCGCATGGCACCCTCGCCCTCGAAGGGCAGCCTGCACGGAAGATCGAGGCCCGCGCGGTGATCGACGACACCGCCGGGCACCACGCGCGCAAGACCGAGTGGCGCTGGAGCGCCGGCGTCGGCGAGGGCCCCGACGGAGTCGCGCTCGCCTGGAACCTCGTCGACGGCGTCAACGATCCGCCCAGCGGCAGCGAGCGCGCCGTGTGGGTCGCCGGCGAGCCACACGAGGCGCCGCCCGTCGCCTTCGCAGCCGACCTGTCGAGCATCTCCTGCGAAGACGGCTCGCAACTGAGCTTTCGCGCCGAGGCCGAGCGCAGCCGCCGGGAGAACCTGCTGATCCTCCGCAGCGACTACCGCGCGCCGTTCGGCGATTTCTCCGGGACGCTCCCAGGCGGGATCCCCCTCGCGCACGGACGCGGCGTCGTCGAGCAGCACAGCGCGCGCTGGTAGCTCACGCGCCGCGCACGCGACCGCGCTGGCGGCGCAGCTCGGCCAGCAGCAGCTTCGAGTGCATCGCCCCGAGCAGCTCGCGCAGCGGCTCGACGCCCGCGGCCACGATCTCCATCGCGCGCTCAACCTCGACCTCGCCGGCGAGTCGCTCGACCAACGCCCGCACCTCCTCCTGCACGAGCGGTTCGAGCGCTTCGCTGTAGCGCAGCGTGTCGTACACGGTGAAGCCCAGAGCCTCGTCGTAGCCGCCCGCGCGAAAGCTTGCGATCGCCTCGATGATCTTCACGTCGTCGCGGTCATACCCGCGCTGGTTGGGGGTCAGCACGCCGATCTCCGCGAGGCGCTCGAGGACGTTGCGCGGCACGCCATACCGCTCCCTCACAGCCTTCCGGGAGACACGGCTGCCGTCCTCCGCGCTAGCCAGCGCCCGCTCGAGGATGCGGTCCTCCAGCTCGATCAGCGCGCTCACGCGCTCCGGGTCGGCCTGCAGCGCCCCCTTGATCACCTTCAGCGGCATGAACCGCTCCTCCTGCAAGCGCTTGATCAGCTCGATCCGCTGCACGTACTCGGGCGGGTAGTACGCCATGTTGCGGCTCGTCCGCACGATGTCATCGCCCGCCCCCAGCAGCCCCTCGCGCAGGTAGTAGCGGATCGCGCCCGCGCTCACGCCCGAGCGCTCCGCCAGCTCGCTCATCTTCAGCAGCGGCCGCGCCCCGTTCACGCGCGAAACGTCACACCCCGCTCGCCATCCGCCGCCCCCGCCGCCGCGCCGCACTCGAGCAGCTCCGCCACCTCCGCCGTCGAGTACCCGGCCGCCAGCAGGGCCTCCTCGGTGTGCTCGCCGAGCGCCGGACCAGGCAGGCGCGCGTGCTCACCCGGGGTGCGGCCGAGCTTGACCGGAACACCCAACTGGCGAACGGCTCCCTCGACACCCGGCTGCTCGAGCTCCACCACCATCTCGCGCTCCCGCACCAGATCGCTCGACAGCGCCTCGTCGAGCTCCAGCACGGGCTCCAGACAGCAGTCGTGTTCGCGCGCGAACCCCTCCCAGTCGGCCCGCGAGCGCCCCATGAAGATCTCCTTCACCTGCGCATGCGCATCCGAGCCGGGGCGCTCGAACTGCATCGCCACCAGCTCCTCGCGGCCGACGCCGCGACAGAACGCCTGCCAGAACTTCGGCTCGAGCGCCCCCAGCGTCACCCAGCCATCCGAGCACTCATACGGGCGGTAACAGATCAGCGACCCCGCCAGCGGCAGCTCGCCGCGGCGCGGGACCGCGCCATCGGCGAAGTGCGCTCCCACGACCATCGCGAGCCACGACAACGCGCCATCGGACATCGACACATCGACCACCTGCCCCTCGCCCGAGCCGACAGATCCGGACCCCGCTCCCCCGCCATCGCGCTCGCGCAGCGCCGCCATGATGCCGAACGCCGCCATCAGCGCCCCGCCGCCCAGGTCGGCGATCTGACCCGCCGCCTGCACCGGCTCGCCCCCGCTCTCACCCGTCAGCCCCAGCAGCCCCACCAGCCCGAGGTAGTTCATGTCGTGTCCCGACGCCTCGCGCTTGGGCCCGTTCTGGCCGTAGCCCGAGATGGCGCAGTACACGATCCCCGGGTTCTCCTCGCGCATGCGCTCATACCCGACCCCGAGGCGGTCGAGCACACCCGGCCTGAACGACTCGAGCACCACGTCGTGCTCGCGCACCAACGCAAGCAACGCCTCGCGCCCGCGCTCGTGCTTGAGGTCCAAGCGGATCGAGCGCTTGTTCCGATTGAGCGACAGGAACAGCGCCGACTTCGCGGTCTCGTGCGCCCCCTCGTAGTAGGGAGGCGACCAGCGAATGTAGTCGCCCATGCCCGTGTCCTCTACCTTCAGCACGTCCGCGCCGAAATCCGCGAGCAACAGCGAGCAGAAGCCGCCCGGCAGCAGCCGCGAGAGATCCAGCACGCGAACACCGCTCAGCGGCAAGCTCACCGCCACACCTCCACCCGATGGCGCCCCGCCATGCGCCGAGTCGCCGCCACTGGCTGCAACAGTGCGGCCGGTAGGTCGCGCCGATGGCGCCCCGCCATGCGCCGAGTCACCGCCACTGGCTGCAACAGTGCGGCCGGTAGGCCGTCCATCAAAAACATCCTCACGCGCCCAACGCCCGCTCGCGCGGTGCGATCCCCAGCAGTCCGCGGGCCTCTCCGACGCTCGCCGCTCGGCGACCCATGTCTTCGGTCATCTGCCTCGCCTTCGCGATCAGCTCGCCGTTCGACCTCGCCATCTCGCCATTTGGCAGATACAGGTTGTCCTCCAGCCCCACCCTGATCGACCCGCCCAGCGTCAGCGCCGCCGACACGAGCATCCACTGCTCGCGCGAGATCCCGATCACGCCCCAGTGGGAGCCGTCGGGAATGTTGTCCACCATCGCCGCCAGGTTGCGCGCCGTCGGCGGGATGCCCCCCACGACGCCCATCACGCAGTCCACGTGCAGCGGCGGTTTCAGCACGCCCATGTCGATCAGCGGCGCCAAGCTGCCGACGTGACCCACGTCGAAGCACTCGTGCTCCGGTTTGATCTCCAGCTCGTTCATCGCCTCCAGCAGCTCGATGATCTCGCTGAACGAGTTCTCGAACACCATGTCGAAGACGAACTCCTTGCGCGAGCGCGAGTACTTCGCGTAGTTCATCGAGCCCATGTTCAGAGCCGCCACCTCCGGACGGCACGCCTGCAGATATGCGATCCGCTTCGCCACCGGCACGCCGATCGTGCCCGTCGAGTAGTTCACGATTACCGCGTCGCCCACCTCGGCGCGGATCGCATCCGTGATCGCCTGGAAGTCCTCGATCTCATAGCTCGGCGTGCCATCCGCTTTACGCGCGTGGATGTGGATCATCACGCCGCCCTCATCGACGATCCGCCGCGCCTCCGCCGCATACTCCTCCGAGGTGTACGGGATCGCCGGGCACTGCTCGCGATTCGCGATCGCTCCCGAGATCGAGCAGGTGATCACTACGGGATGCTCGACGGTCATACGGGCACCACTCCTTGCCGCTTCCACGGCCGCTCGATTTTCTTGCCCGCCGACATCTCCAGCGCGCGGCAGATCGTCTCGCGCGTCTCGCGCGGGTCGATCACGTCGTCGATCAGGTCGTTCCCCGCCGCTATGTACACGTCGAAGATCTCGCGGAACCCCTCGATCAGCTCGGCCTTCTTCGCCTGCGGGTCAGCGGCCTGCTCGACCTGTTTGCGAAACGCGATCTCGACGACCCCCTCGGCGCCCATCACGCTGATCTCCGCGCTCGGCCACGCCACGATCAGATCCGGCTCATACGCCCGCCCGTTCATCACGTAGTAGCCCGCGCCATAGGCCTTGCGCGTTATCACCGTGATCTTCGGAACGGTCGCATTCGCCACCGCGTAAAGCATCTTCGCGCCATGGCGGATGATGCCTTCGGCCTCCACCTTCGTGCCCACCATGAAACCCGGCACGTCCTGGATGAAAACGAGCGGGATCGCAAACGCGTTGCACAGGTTCACGAAGCGCGCCGCCTTGTCCGCCGAATCGTTGTCCAGGATGCCGCCCAGCTGCTTCGGCTGATTCGCAACCACCCCTGCCGGACGCCCGCCAAAGCGCGCGAAGCACGTGATGATCGTCTTTGCCCACTGACGCTTCATGTCGAAGTACTCGCCGTCGTCAACGATCCTCGCGATCACCTCATACATGTCATATGGCTTGCGATTGGACTCAGGCAGCACGTCCAACAGCTCCTCCTCGCGGCGGTCGATCGGGTCGCTCGAGGAGATCATCGGCGGCTTCTCTTCACAGCTCTGTGGCATGAACGCCAGGTAGCGCTTGATCGCCGCGATGCACTCCTCGTCGTCGGCGACCTCCATGTCGCCCACTCCCGACTTCCGGCAGTGAACTCGCGAGCCGCCCAGTTCCTCCTGGGTGACCTCCTCGCCGATCGCCGCCCGCACCAGATGCGGCCCAGCCAGCGCCATCGAGCCACGCCCCTTCACCATCGGCACGAAGTCCGCGAGACCCGGTATGTACGCCGTCCCCGCCGCGCACGGACCCATCAGCGCCGCCACCTGTGGGATCACGCCGCTCATCACCACCTCCTCGCGGAACAGATGGCCGGAGCCCGCGAACATCGCGCCCGCCGCCTCCTGCACGCGCGCGCCCGCCGAATCGAGCAGCCACACGAACGGGATGCGCTTCGTCAGCGCCAGCTCGCGCAGTCGCCCCACCTTCAGCTCGCCCGTCATCCCCATCGAGCCAGCCATCACCGTGAAGTCATACGCGCACACCGCCGCCATCCGCCCGTCGATCTTGCCGTAGCCCGTGATCACGCCGTCACCCGGCGCGTCCACCCCATCCATCGCCCGCTGGGAGAAGTGCGGCCTGCCGTGAATGCCCATCTCCACGAACGTCCCCTCGTCCACCAGCAGCGCGATCCGCTCACGCGCCGTCAGCTTCTCGCGCGCGTGCTGCGCGGCGATCTTCTCCTCGCCGCCGCCCAATCGTATGCGCGCCCGCCGCGTTTCCAGGTCCTCCACGAGCGGACGCAGCAACGACGTCGGGGGCGGCGCGTCGGGCGTTGTGGCAGGCGGCTTGCCGGCAGCAGGCGTCGTGGCAGCGGCCTTCGTGGGCGTCGATTTCGCGCCGGCTGGCTTGCCGGCGGTCGGCCTCGCGGCAGCGGCCTTACCGGTAGGCGGGGTCGCGGCCTTCGCGGGCGTCGATTTCGCGCGCGTCTCCCTTCCCGTGGCCATCAGCGGCCCTTCCACTGTGGTTCACGCTTCTCGAAGAACGCCGTCACGCCCTCCACGATGTCCTCCGTCGAGGACGCGAGGCTCAGCTGCGCGCGCAGGTAGTCCAGCGCGTCGTCCAGCGGCATGTCCATCTGGCGGCGCATCGCCTGCTTGCCCAAGCGCATGATCACCGGGGACTTCGACGCCAGCCTGTCCGCCCACTCTGCCACCGTCTCGTCGAGCTCCTCATCGGCGACCACGCGGTTGACGATCCCGGCAGCCAGCGCCTCCTGCGCGTTCCAGCGCTCACCCAGCAGCAGCAGCTCGTTGGCCTTCTTGCGCGACACATTTCGATAGATCAGCGCCATGATCATGAACGGGAATGTCCCCACGTTGATCTCCGGGGTCCCGAAGCTCGCCCGCTCGGACGCCACGATCAGGTCGCACGCCAACGCAATCCCCAGCGCGCCTGCGAGCACGTGGCCGCGCACAGCGCACACCGTCGGCTTGCCCAATTCGCCGATCAGCTTGAACAGGCCGACGAACCGCTCCGAGCCGAAGTGCTTCTCCACCAGCGAGCTCTCGCCGGCGAACCCAGTCAGGTTCGCTCCTGAAGAGAACGTCTTCTCGTGCGAGGAGCACAGCACCATGCAGCGCACCCCATCATCGTCGCGGCCGTGCTCCAACGTCGCGATCAAGCCCCCGAGCAGCTCGGGCGAGAGCGCGTTGCGCGTGTCAGGATCGTTCAGCGTGATCGTCGCCACGCCGTTGGCGGCGACGTCGTAGAGGACCTTCTCGGTGGACACCGCGTGCTCGCTCACGGGCGCATCGTAGCTTGAACTCGCCGCTGCAGGAAGTAAGCAGCGCTACTGTTTACTTTTGCGGCGCGCTGCGTTAGCGTCCACCGTCCAGCGCCGGTCGAACCACGTGCCGACCGGCCAGCCACCAGAGCAAGGAGACCGACCCGACCATGGCCGCCACCGCCGAGAGCGTCGTCAAGCCCGACTTCAAGAGCCAGCGCAAGCACTTCATCTTCACCGACGAGCACGAACAGCTGCGCGAGTCGATCCGCAACTTCGCCATCAAAGAGCTTGCGCCGCACGCGGAGGAATGGGAGGAGACGACATTCCCCGACTCGGTGTTCGCGCGCATGGGCGAGCTCGGCTTCCTCGGCCTGGACAAGCCCGAGCAGTACGGCGGGCAGGGCGGCGACTACTACACGAGCCTGGTGCTCGCCGAGGAGATCACCAACGCCAACTCGGGCGGGCTCGCGATGGGCTTGGCGGTGCAGACGGACATGGCGATGCCGCCGATCCTCGCGTTCGGAACGGAGGAGCAGAAGCAGCAGTGGGCGGTGCCGGCGATCAAGGGCGAGGCGATCCTGTGCCTCGGCATCACCGAGCCGGACGCCGGCTCGGACGTGTCGGGTATCAAGACACGCGCCGTTCGCGACGGCGAGGACTACGTGATCAACGGCTCCAAGACCTACATCACCAACGGCCATCGCGCCGACGTGATCGTGCTCGTCACCAAGACCGACCCGGATGCCGGCTATGACGGCTTCACGCTGTTCCTCGTGCCGATGGACGCCCCTGGCGTGATCCGCGAGAAGAAGCTCGTCAAGCTCGGCATGCACGCCTCCGACACCGCGCTGCTCGCCTTCCAGGATGTGCGCGTACCGGCGAGCGCGGTCCTGGGCCAGGTCGGCAAGGGCTTCTACCACATCATGTGGGAGCTCCAGGGCGAGCGCCTGATCGGCGCCGCCGGCTGCGTCGCCGGCGCCCAGAAGTGCTTCGAGCGCACGCTTCAGTACGCCCATGAGCGCAAGGCGTTCGGTCGCGAAATCGGCAAGTTCCAAGTGATCCGCCACAAGTTCGCCGAGATGGCCACCAAAATCGAGTCGGCCCGCCAGATGGTCTACGTCACCGCATGGCGCTTCAACAACGGCGACTACCCCGTGCGCGAGATCTCCATGGCCAAGCTCCACGCCGCGCGCATCGCCTGCGAAGTCGCCGACGAATGCATCCAGATCCACGGCGGCGCCGGTTACATGCGCGAGTACGGCGTCGAGCGCGTCTGGCGCGACATGCGCCTGAACCGCATCGGCGCGGGCACCGACGAGATCATGCTCGACGTGATCGGCCGCTCCTACGGTCTCTGAGATCGGGGCGCCGGCGCCCGCCGACGGCGCGCAGCAAGCCGGGGAGCCGGGTCCGCGGGGCGCTCACACCGCCACGCGCGAACCGCGCAGGAAATGGGCGATCGCGTCCGCGAGCAGCTCGTCGAGCTGCCCGTCGTCGATGATCCCGCCCGTGAGGAGCGCCGCGATCCCTTGAATCGTCGCGAACAGGAGGAAACCCACGCGCTCAGGCTCGCCGGGCTCGAGCGTGCCCTCCCCCTGGCCCTGCTCGATCAGCTCGAAGAGGACTGAGAACGCCCGTTCGGCGGCCTCGTGCAGCGCCCCATCGGGCTCGCGATGCTTGCCCGCGAACATCAGCTCCAGCAGCGCGGCGTCGCGTGTGGCAAAGCGGATGTACGCTGCGGCAGTCGCCCGCAGGCGATCCTGAAAGTCCTTGCCCGCGCCTTCGGCTGCCTCACGCAGCTCGACCCCCAGGCGCGCGAAGCCCGCCTCGGCGAGGGCGTCGAGCAGCGCCTGGCGATCGGCGAAGTGCCTGCGCGGAGCGCCGTGGCTGACGCCGACCTCGCGCGCGAGCTCGCGCAGCGAGAGCTCCTGGACACCGCTCTCGCGCACCGTCCGCTCCGCTTGCGCGAGCAAAGCGGTGCGCAGGTTGCCGTGGTGGTAGGCGCGCTGTGTCGTCACGCCCACCAGCGTAGCTCACAAAGTTGTCGTTGACATCATTGTTGTCATGGTCTACATTGTTGCCCATGACTACTTCAGGCATCACCTCCACCCCTGACATGAGCGGACGCCGCGTGATCGTGACCGGCGCGAACAGCGGAATCGGCCGGGCCGCCGCCGACGCCTTCGCCCGCGCGGGCGCAGCCGTCGTGCTCGCAGTGCGCGACGTCGAGAAGGGCGAGGCTGCCGCGTCGAGCATGCCCGGCGAGAGCGAGGTCCGTCGCCTCGACCTCGCGAGCCTCGCCTCGGTGCGCGAGTTCGCAGCGGCAACCGATCACGACGTCGATCTGCTGATCAACAACGCGGGCGTGATGGCGCCACCGCTGACGCGCACAGCCGACGGCTTCGAGCTGCAGTTCGGCACCAACCACCTCGGGCATTTCGCGCTCACCAACCTGCTGCTCGACCGAGTCACGGGCCGCGTCGTAACCGTCTCCTCGACGGGGCACCGTATGGGCAAGATCGACTTCGACGATCTCAACTGGGAGCGCAAGCCATATAGCTCGTGGCGCGCGTACGGCCAGTCCAAGCTCGCCAACCTGCTGTTCACGGCCGAGCTGCAGCGGCGCCTGAGCGCCGCCGGCTCCCCCGTGCTCGCGACCGCAGCCCACCCCGGGTATGCGGCGACCGGCCTGCAGTTCCACAGCGGCAACCGCGTGCTCGACGTGGTCGGCCGCGTCGGCAACCGTGTAGTCGCCCAAGATGCCGACGGCGGCGCGCTGCCGACGCTCTACGCAGCGCTCGCCGAGATTCCCGGCAACAGCTTCGCCGGCCCAGGCGGCTTCATGGAGCAGCGCGGGCCCGCCAAGCTCGTAGGACGCTCAAAGGCAGCCGCCGACAGCGAGGTCGCACGCCGCCTGTGGGAGGCCTCCGAGCAGCTCACCGGCACCGGCGCCCAGCTCGGCGCCGCCGCGGCCGCATAGACGCCAGCTCCCTCGCAACCTCACGCGACCCTCGCGGCGCGTTGCCCTCGCGAGTCTGGCAGCATCGGTGCTCGCTCCTGCGTTGCCACGCCGGACTGACGCCCACGCCGCCCCGATGCCGGCAACGCCAATGAGCCCGCTCACCCCACCCTTCACCGACGAGCACGAGGAGCTGCGCGCATCGGCCCGTGGCTTCATCGAGCGCGAGCTCGCTCCCCATGCCCAGCAGTGGGAGGACGAACGCTGGTTCCCCGACGAGGTCTTTCCAAAGCTCGCCGCCCAGGGGCTGCTCGGGCTCAAGTACCCAGAGCGCTACGGCGGGCAGGGGGGCGACTACCTGCACGATGCCGTCTTGATCGAGGAGCTCGCCCGCACCCGCTCCGGCGGCACCGCCGCGGGCATCGGCGCCCATGTCAACATCGCCACCCCGCCGATCTGGAAGTTCGGCACGGAGGAGCAAAAGCAGCGCTATCTCGTGCCCGCCATCCGCGGAGAGAAGATCGGCGCCCTCGGCATCACCGAGCCCGGCGCCGGCTCCGACGTCGCCGCGATCACCAGTCGCGCCGTGCGCGTCGACGGCGGCTGGCTGGTCAACGGCGAGAAGACCTACATAACCAACGGCGTGCGCGCGCACTTCATCGTCACCGCCGTCAAGACCAAGGAAACGAGCCCGCCCGCCCGCCACCACGACATCTCCTTCCTGATCGTCGACCGCGGAGAGGGGGTCAGCTCCTCCAAGCTCGACAAGCTCGGCTGGCACGCATCGGATACCGCCACGATCAGCTTCCAGGACGTGTTCGTGCCCGAGGAGAACCTGCTCGGCGAGCTCGACCAGGGCTTCAAGCTGATCATGGCCAACTTCCAGTGGGAGCGCCTGGCGATGGCGCTCGGATCGGTCGGGGCGATGCAGCTCGCTTGGGAGCGAACGGCCCAGTTCGCTCGCGACCGCCAGGCCTTCGGGCGCCCCCTCTCGGGGCACCAGGCGATCCGCCACAAGCTCGCCGACCTCGCCACGTCGGTGTACACCTGCCGCTGCGTCACCTACGACGCGTTGCGCCGCTTCGTCGCCGGCGAGGAGCCGCTGCGCGAGGTCACCATGGCCAAGCTGCTCACCCAACGCGCGTGCTTCGAGCTGATGGACGCTTGCCTGCAGATACACGGCGGCGCCGGGTATATGAGCGGGGATGATGGCCCGCCCTCCCACATCGAGCGCGCCGCCCGCGACGCTCGCCTCGGCCCGATCGGCGGCGGCAGCGACGAGATCATGCGCGAGATCCTCGGCCGGGTGCTGGCGCTCTAGCCGACCGTCCGCCTTGCCGGCGGGGCCATCCCGCGGCATCCCAGCGCACCCCTTTGCAAACCTGCTCGCATCCCCTCAACCGGAGGAGCTGACGGGCCGATAGGAGGCACGTGGCACGCCCACGCGTCCTCCTCCTCGCGGCGCTCACCGCGATCTGCACGGCGGCATCCGCCGCGAGCTCGCCGGCGCTCGGCGCGCGCGCCCACAGCCACTCGTCGTGGCACTGCGCCAAGGCCGGCAGCTGCAAGCGCTCCGCCCACCACAAGAGGTCCCCTCGTCGCGGTGGCGCAACGGGTCACGGCCGGCGCTGCCCACACGCCACCCTCGTGCCAGACAGGTGGAACCTCGAGCTGATCCGCTCGGCGACCCTCTGCTTGGTCAACCGCGAACGAGCCGCCCATGGCGAGCGGCCGCTCGATCAGAACAGGCGGCTGCAGCGGGCCGCCCAGGGCCACACCGAGAGCATGGCCTTGCGCGGCTACTTCAACCACATCGGTCCCTTGGGCGGCACGCCGCTCAGCCGGATACGCGCCGCCGGCTACATCTACGGCTCGCACGTCAGCTACGCCGTCGGCGAGAACATCGCCTGGGGCACGCGATCGCTGGCGACCCCGCGCGCGATCGTCGCCGCGTGGATGGCATCGCCTGGGCATCGCGCGAACATCCTCGATGGGCGCTTCCGCGACACGGCGATAGGCGTCTGCAGCCAGCTGCCGTATTCGCTCGGCCATGGCCAGCCCGGGGCGATCTACACGCAGGACTTCGGCGCTCGCGCCATCGACTGAGCGAGCGAGCCGAACACCCATGCCGCGGTCGGTCGTGGCGGGGGCCCGGCCGGGGATCGACCCCGGCCCTATATAACTTCGGCCCCCGACCAATACAAGGAGAAGCATCAGCTATGGGAGTACTCGACGGCAAGTCGGCGATAGTCACGGGCTCGGCACGAGGAATCGGACGCGCCACCGCGGAGCTGCTCGTCTCGCAGGGCGCCCAGGTTCTCATCAACGACCTCGACGGCGACGTCGCCGAGCAGGCCTCCAAGGAGATCGCGGGTGAAACGGCTGTGTTCGCGGGCGACCTGACCAAGGCGGGCGCAGCCGACGAGCTCGTGCAGAAGGCGATCGACTCGTTCGGCAAGATCGACATCATCGTCAACAACGCCGGCTACACGATCGACGGGCCGGTACACAAGCTCTCCGACGAGCATTTCCAAGCGATGCTCGACATCCACACCGTCGTCCCGTTCCGCGTGATCCGCGCTGCCGCCCCCCACCTGCGCGAGCCCGCCAAGAAGGAGCGCGAGGAAGGCCGCGAGGTGTTCCGCAAGATCGTCAACGTGTCCTCCACTTCGGGGACGTTCGGAAACGCGGGACAGGCCAACTACTCGGCCGGCAAGGCCGGTGTCGTCGGCCTCACGAAAACGGTCGCCAAGGAGTGGGGTCAGTTCAAAGTCAACGTCAACGCGGTCGCCTTCGGCTTCATCGACACGCGTCTCACGCAAGCCAAGGTGGACGAGAACCAGATGGAGAAGGACGGCGAGACGATCCAGCTGGGCATCCCCGAGCAGATGCGCCAGATGGCCTCGGCGATCATCCCGCTTGGCCGCCCGGCGACGCCAGAGGAGGCAGCGGGAGGCATCTTCTTCCTCTGCTCGCCGTGGTCGAACTACGTTCACGGCCAGACCCTCCACGTCACCGGCGGGATCTTCGGGGGGATGACCGGGTAGCTCGCCCAGGCCCCTGCCATCGGGCCTATCTAGGATGGGCCCCTGAGGTCGAGCAGACAGCCGGAGAAGTAGGCACCGGCGGGCGAGGCGAGGTAGGCCGTGAGCGCGGCCACCTCGCCGGCGCTCGTCTCGACGCCGGGAGCGATCGTGAGCGCCGTGATTCGATGACGGGCCCACTCGATCGACAGCGTCCTCGCGAGGTTCTCCAGGCCGGCGCGCGCCGCGTCTGCGTGCTGGGCGAGCTTGGAGGGCTCACCCCCCGGCGCCGGCGCCAGATAGATGATCCGTCCGGCGCGGGCGGCCGGCAGGAACGCCGTGTTGACGACCTCGCCGGTCAGCTCCCAAGCGCTCTGCAGGCACACGCGCAGGGCATCCCGCGGCGTATCCAGTCCGCCGACTGCCTCGTCCTCGCCCTCGTGCGGGTAGAGGCCGCTGGCGTCGACGACGAGCACATCGACGCTCGCAATCTCCACCCCAGCCTCGCCCGGCCACGCCGCCACCGTGGCGCCGAGCTCTTCGCACGCGGCGCCGGCGGCGTTTGCGAACGACCCGGGCGCATCCTCGCCGCTCCGCGAAGCCCCGCCGAGCAGCAGCGAGACCCCCTCAAGCAGGCCCGGGCGCAGCAGCCGCGATGCGTCGATCTTCGTTCTCACGCGAGGCAGAGCACACTAGTGCCACACGGCGCTCGGTAGTGGCGCGCGGCGTTCGGCGGGCGCTGGACGGCAGATCAGATCGGAGCGCTGGGAGTCGCGTCGGCGAGCGACTCGCTCGGCGTGCCGCCGCGCAATTCGAAATAGAGGACAGCAGCCGCCAACGCGGAGATCGGCGCGGTGAGCACGCCGATGACCACCCGCACGACGATGCCAACGCCGGTGCCGGCCGAGTCGGCAGCCGCCTCGATCACGCTGGAGATGACGACGACCAGCACGAAAAGCACGAGGATCACCCCGAACACGCGCCAGCCGTTGCCGCGCACGAGCTCGCGACTGCGGCTCAACGCACCGAGGCCCTGAGGGTGCTCGAGCACGATCACCGGCACGAACACCGACCAGATCGTGATGAGGATGAGACCTGGGATCACGAAGATGATGAAGCCGACGACGATCCCGACACCGGCGACGATCCCGACGAGGATGAGCTGAGCGATGAACGGCGTGGCGGCACGCAGCAACTGGCCTGGGCTCGAGTCGCGCCGGCCATCCTGGATGTCGGCGACGAGCTCCACCACCATGCCTGTGAACAGCGACCCGGCAACGAGGCTGATCACGAGCGCGAGCAACACCGCGAACAGCGAGCCGGTTGCGGCGAGCACCGCGGAGATGATTCCGCTCACGACGAACACGACGGCGGCCGCGGGCATCAGCACGGACGCCTGGTCGACGTAGATGTGCCACACGCGGGCGATCACCGCGCCGACGTCAAGCCGAGCTTGCATCCCGACCCTCCCGGCCTGCTCGATCTGGCATCGCGAGGAACCCTAGGCGATGGCCCCGACGGCTCGCCTCCGGCGGCGGCCCCGAGATCTCCAGGCGCGTCAGGCGACCGCCGCGCCCTCGTGTCCTCGCCGCTCGGCGCGGCGCTGTTCGCGCACGCGCCTGAGAATCCCCTTGCGGCCGTATTCCTGCAGTCCGCCGTACAGCCTGCGGATCTCGACGAGCACGGCGTCGGCCACCGCCTGCTGCTGCTCGGCGGTGGGGTGCTCGACCTGCTCCCAGCCGATCGGCTCGCCGTACTGGACGGTGACCTTGGGAAACTGCAGCCGCTTCCAGTTGCGGATGCGCGAGGAGCCATGGATCGCGATCGGCACGATCGGCGCGCCGCTCTCGAGCGCCAGGCGCCCGATCCCGCGCTTGGCCTGCTCGGCTACCTTGCCCGTGCGCGAACGGCCGCCCTCGCAGTACATGGTTATCGCTCCGCCCCTCGCGAGAATCGCTTTGGCGGTCACGAACATCTCCTCGTCGCGCGCTCCACGGCGCACCGGGAAGACGCCGCCGTGGGTGTAGATGAACTGCATCGGGCCTTTGAACAGCTGCGACTTGGCCATGAAGCGCACCTTGCGTCGGATGTAGCAGCCCATCAGGAAATGGTCCATGAACGAGAAGTGGTTGGGCGCGAGGATCACCGCGCCGGCGCCGGGCACGTTCTCGGTCGAGATCGCACGGGCGCGCAGGAAGCTGTAGGCGTACAGCGAGGTGATGACCCGCGTCAGCTCATACGCCCAGTCTGGTTCTCGTGTGCGCGCGCGGGTGTGAAAACGGTCGAAGTGCTCCTTCGGCCGGGGGTCTACGTAGACCTGGTCGCGCATCGGGGCGAGATCGCTCATGTGAGCGCTTTACCTCTCACAGCCGCCAAGGTTACGCGCGAGCGCGATACACGCGCACGAAGTCCACCAGCTGGCGGGCGCGATGGAGGAAGCCTGAGAGCGTGCGGCCACTGGCACGGTGGCTGAGATCGAGCTCGATCTCGCCCACGCGACGACCGGCGCGGACGGCGTCGATCGTGATGCCGATCTCCATGCCGAAGCCATCGGCGAAAGGCAGCGTGTCCCGCAGCGCGCCGGCGCTCAGGGCACGCTGGCCGGAGATGGGCGCGAGCGTGCGCAGGCCGCAGCGGCGGCGGATCGCCCAGCGGGCGAACGCGAGCGCCATCCCCACCCCGCCGCCGACTCGCCGGGCGAACGCGGCGACGGCCACGTCGAGCTCGCCGCGCGCGACCGCGTCGGCGAGCGCCACCAGCTCCGCGGCGGACTCGCCCAAATCGCCGTCGCAGAGGATGAAGATCGTCTCCGTGTCCCTGCCGTCGCCGCCCGCGCACGCCTCGCGCATCGCCGCGCTGGCGGCCAGCGTGACCGCCCCGCCCTTGCCGATCCTCCGCTCGTTGCGCAGCACCTGCGCGCCGGCACCGCGGGCGACCGCGGAGGTGGCGTCCGTCGAACCGTCGTCAGCCACCCACAGAGCCGCACCCGGGAGGGCGTGCGCGAGCGCCAGGAGGGTCGCACAAATGCGGTCGGCCTCGTTGTGGGCCGCAACGACGACGCACGTCTTCGAGCCCACGGATCGGTCGGCGTCGGCGTCTATTGTCCGGCGACAGTGGTCGCGATCGGCGTTTGGAGGCTTTGATGACGGACGTGGAGGCTCATATCACCGGCACGGTATGGAAAATCGAGTGCGCGGTCGGGGACACGATCGCAGAGGGCGACACCGTGGCGATCCTCGAGTCGATGAAGATGGAGATGCCCGTGGAGGCCGAGGACGCGGGCACGGTCATCGAGATTCGCTGCGAGGAGGGCCAGGCGGTCAACGAGGGCGACACGCTCGTCGTCTTGGAGTAGCCCCTAGGACGCCCACGGGGGCGGGCGCTCGATTAGCCTGTCGAGCGATGACCCCTCTCGCGCCTACTCGAGAGCTGGCCGATGGCAAGCTCTCGATCGACCAGCCGGCCGCCGGGGTCGTGCGCCTGACGATCTCAAACCCGGCCAAGCGCAACGCCCTCGACCATCCGATCCTCGACGCGATCACCGCGACGCTCGGCGAGCTCGCCTCGCCCGAGTGCCAGGCCCGCTGTGTGATCGTGACGGGCGCCCACGGGATGTTCTCGGCCGGGTATGACATCGGCGAGATCCCCGAGCAGGAGTTCGAACAGCAGGCCGAGCGCCTGATCGCACACCCGTTCGCAGAAGCGATCGACGCGCTCGAGGCCTTCCCGTATCCCACGCTCGCCGTTTTGCCAGGTCATACGATCGGTGGCGGGCTGGAGCTCGCGCTCTCGTGCGACCTGCGCGTCGCGCAGGCTGCGATCAAGCTCGGCATGCCGCCGGCAAGGCTCGGGCTCGTCTACTCGCACACGGGGCTGCGCCGCTTCATCGACGCCATCGGGGCGGCGCGCACCCGCGAGCTGTTCCTGCTCGGCAGCTACATCGACGCCTCGACGGCGCTCGCCTGGGGCCTGGTCAACCGCGTCGCCGACGCCGCGGAGTTGGACACGCTGGCGCTCGAGCTGGCGAGCCTCTCGCTCTACGTCCTGGCCGGTTTCGCCAAGGACCGGCGCGCGATGCTGGTCGGCAATTTCCTCGGCAAGCAGGCCCGAGCCGGCGGCGAGCACGCCGAGCACGGCCGGGAAGACGATCCAGGGGACGATCAGCGACATGGTTTCGGCCGGGCCGGTGAGCGCACCCCCGGCAGCAGATCGCTCAATTAATGCAGCCACGTAAGCAATCACGGCGGTTTTGGAGCTTGCGCGGCTCCACCTTCGATGTCACCGCCCTCCCCCGGATGAGGGTTCAGGCGCTTCTCGGGCCGGTCGATGGCTC
>Ga0209772_10000111_pt1 | contig 19011 bp, 13 predicted proteins | sample BogFormECP03_OM1_FD_188235 | JGI IMG/M metagenome (GOLD analysis project Ga0209772, IMG submission 188235) | Bog forest soil microbial communities from Calvert Island, British Columbia, Canada - ECP03_OM1 (SPAdes) (version 2) | ecosystem: Environmental > Aquatic > Freshwater > Wetlands > Bog ... | reverse complement strand
CCTAGTCCGCCGTATCCGCCAATCGCGCCATAAAACAGATCGCTGTTTTCGGTCGGGGACGCGGTCACAATGCGGCCGTCGGCAAGAACGATTTTGAAATTGCGCACCGAGGAAATAAGCGGACCATTGCCTACGTAGCGACCGTGGCAATTGACGCTCAATGAGCCGCCGACAGTAAAGTTGTGATAGCTCTGCATGATCTTAACGGAAAGATTCGCCGGATCGATCGCGTTCTGAACATCCTGCCAGGTCGCCCCGGACTGAACCGTTACTAGCTTTTTGTCGCGGTCAACAGAGATGATGCGATTCATCTCGCGCATATCTATGAAGAGAGCGCCGTCGGTGGCGATTTGCCCGCCCATCGAATGGCGTTCGCCGCCGATGGAGATCGGTCCAGCATGTTGCCGAACGAGATTGCTGGTTTCTTCGGTCGAATGCGGCGTTACGACTGAATCAACGACGATCGGGTTCAGCTGCGTAACGTCGTTGACAACCGGCTTGGTCCCAGAAAGTGCGAATGCTGTTGAAAGGCCAGCGCCGAAAACCGCCGCCATCAGCAAAAGCGATGGAAGTATCTTCCAGGTCTTCTGAAACACCGTGCCCCCCTTTTCGCACGAACTAAGCGATCGACTTTGCTTTTTCTTCTTCGGCGGCGGCGCTTCTTGCGGAGAGGCGGTCGCGCATGGCGCGGTGGCTTTCGCGGGTGATTGGATAGCGTGAGAAGACCAGCGCACTCATCAGGTAGATTGAAGCGGGGCCGAGCGCGAAAAGTGCGCGCAGATTGTCGCCCGCTTGAGCGGTGATGCCGCCGCCGCCGGGCTTGTAGCCGACCCAGCTCAGCACGGGCCCGACCAGCAGCAGCGTCACTGCGATCGCCAGCTTGATCGACATCGAGGTGATGCCGCCGTAGGCGCCCTCCTGGCGCTGGCCGGTGCGCTCTTCGTCCCATTCGATTACGTCGGCGGCCGCCGAGATTTGCGTGACCCAGATGCCGATGGCCGAGAAACCGCTGAAGGCCATCAGCAGATAAACTCCCAACGTGCTTTGCCGGGTCAGCAACATGAAGGCGAGCGAGCCCATCGCGTTGCAGATCATCGCGACCACGAACGCCGGCTTCTTTTCGAACCTGACGGTTATCCTGAACCAGAACGGATACGAGATGACCGAGCCGGCGAAGTACGCCATCAGCCATCGCGCGGCCGCGTTCTCGTCGTGATACCAGTACTTGGCGAGGAAACGAATCAGCACGGTCGGAATGTTGATCGCCATGACGGCCAGCGTCGTGGCGATCAGCAGGATGACGAACGGGCGGTTGCCCGCGACCGATTTGAGCGACGCCCACAGCTTCGAGCGCTCGAGCGTGGAAAATTCGGCGCGCTCGCGCAGACCCGAGTATGCGACCATCGCGCCGCCGGCGACGACCAGGCCGCAGATTGCGCCGGTGACTTTGAAATCGGTGCCGCGCGCGAACAGGTAGGTCGCCGCGAACGGCAACAGGGCGCCGCTGATGTCGCCGACCGTGCCCAGCAGCATGCGGTAGGTCGACAGCTTGGTGCGTTCGTCGTAGTCGAGCGTGAGCTCCGGCATCAGCGCGCCGAACGCCGTTTCGTAAAACTTGCGCGACGTGAGCATCAGGAAGTAGAAGCCGAAGAACCACACGAACAGTCCCGCGTTGAGGCGCGGCGGCGACAGCAGCAGGTAGTAGCAGAGCGCCATCGGAATCGACGCGAAGAAAAACGGCCGGCGCCGTCCCGACTTGAAGCGCGCGCGATCGGAAATGTTGCCGACCAGCGGATCGGTGGTCGCGTCGAGCACCAGCGCGAGAAAGAATGCAAGTCCGGCCAGCGATGGAGATAGCCCCTTGCGATCGGTATAGAAATAAAGCAGGTGAAGCCCGAGCAGCGTCGCGCACAGGTTGAGGCCGGTCTGCGCCTGCGCGTAGATTAGCAGGGGACGAAGGCCTATCTTCTCGCTCGAATCCCGGTTTGCCACAATCACGCAACACTACTCGATGGACATGGTGACTTACAAAGCGACGACGACTCTCCGGGTGCGGCGGTGGCCGGTCCCGCTCGCGCTCATTTTGTTTTTATCGCTCGCGCTGGCGGCGCAGGGATGCTCGTCGGTCACCACGAAGGTCAAGTCGCTGTGGAGCTCCGACGACGACTCGAGCGATCTCGACGACGCGGCCAATGCCAACGAGGGCGAACCGCTGCCGCCGCCCGTCGCCAACGTCGCGATTAACTACCGGCGTCCCTCCGACGCGCTCGCGCGCGCCACGGTGATCAAATTTTTCGGCGCCGAGGTGATCGCGAACCATCAGCGCGACGCCACTAAAACCGAGTCGGTCGTGCGCTTCGACGGCGGCGTTCCCATCTGGGAGTTCAAAGCCGACGAAGGCACCTTCGGTTCTCTGACCGGCGTCGGCTCGGCCAAGTATTCGCTCAAGAGTATCGAGTACGCGAAAGTGCCCGACCACTTCAGCCAGGTGCTGCCCGAGGAGGGACCGCCCGAGCCGCTCGACCGCGGCTCTTACTACGTCTTTCAGATCGAGCGTGCGTCGGGATCGACCAGCTACCAGGCGGTCAAGGTGCTCGCCGACGGATCGCTCCAGGCCTACAACGCGCAGCCGCGCGCAGGCAGCAGCTACCTGCTGTGTTGCAACGTGACCGCGGATTTTCCCGAGCCGGTGATTCTGCCCGACGAAACCCAGGATGCGGGCGGCGGTGCTGCGGCGGGTCCTCCGCCCGACGAATCTCCCGATCAATCAGGTCCTCCGCCGGATGAATCGGCGCCGCCTCCAGGAGATCCGACCGCGCCTCCTTCACTTGATCCCAGCAGCCTGGGAGGCACCCCATAGCGCCTTTATCGCTCTTTTTCGGCCATTGATTGCCTGATTTGAACCCGCGCTGAACTCGAAATTTCTCAATGAATTCGCGCTAATCCTGACGTTCAACAGTACGTTCACTTATGAATCTTCATTCAGTAATGAATTGAGCATCGGTATTGACTCACGATTCATATTTCGTCATAAACGCTCCTATGGGACAGGTTGCTCGACCAGCCGGCGATACGCCGAATCGGTTCGATCGCAGGCGTGAAAAGACGCGCGTCGAACTGATGGAGGCTGCCGTCCGCGTCATCTCGAGCAAGGGCTATCACCAGACCCGCATCGCCGACATCGCCACCGAGGCCGACGTCGGGCTCGGCACCTTCTACCTGCACTTCAAGACCAAGAACGAAATTTTCATCGAGCTGATCGAGCATGGCGCCGCCGAGTTGCGCAAGAATCTCAGCGAGGCGAAGGCGGGAGTTCACTCACCGGCCGAGAAGCTGAAGATCACGATCGACGTGATTCTCGACGCGGCCGCCGAGGCGCCGGAACTGTTCCGAATTGTCTTCGGCCACAGTCCCGCGTTCCTCGATCTGATGGTCCGCGTGCACGACATGTTTATCGACGACCTGCGCGACGACCTGGCGCCTGCCGTCGGTGAGCGCGCCGACGCGATCGCGCATCTGACAATTGGGATGCTGTCGCAGGCTATCTCGTGGCTGCTCGCGAGCCGCGATCTTTCTCACGCCGAATTGAAAAACGTCACCGTAAATTTTGCCCTGGGCGGACTCGAGCGCGCAGCACGGCTCGGCGCCCCATGAATCTGGAGGATTCTCACAATGGCCCACGATCACACCATCGTTAACACCGACCTCGAAAGCGTTTTCCACTGGGACTACAGCGTCAAGTTCCCGCAGATGGACCGCTTGTATGAGAACGCCAAGCGCGATCAGTGGAACGTCTCGACCACCATCAACTGGGACCGTCCGATCGAGAAGGAAGTCCTGGACATGACGATGATGCCGATGTTCCAGACCGAGCTGTACAAGTCGCTGAGCGAAGAGAACAAGTTGCAGCTCGGACGCAAATTCGCGGCGTGGCGGCTTTCGCAATTCCTGCACGGCGAGCAGGGCGCGCTGATGGTCTGCGGGCAGTTGGTCGACGCGGTGCCGGACCTCGACGCCAAGATGAACGCGGCGGCGCAGGTGTTTGACGAAGCGCGTCACGTCGAAGGCTTCCGCAAGTACATCACCAAGCTCGATCGCATCTACCCGATCGATCCGACCCTCGAACGCTTGCTGACCACCGTGATGGAGCACGATCGTTGGGAGCCCAAGTACGTCGGCATGCAGGTCGTCGCCGAGGGGCTTGCGATTGCGGCGTTCCGTTTCATGCAGCGCGAGACCAAGGACGATCTGCTGAAGGAACTGCTCGAGTACATCATGAAGGACGAGGCGCGCCATGTCGGCTTCGGCATGCTGGCGCTGCGCGACGCCGTCACCAAGCTCAAGGGCAAGGACAAGAAGGACCTCGAGGAGTTCGCGTTCACGGCCTGCGACATGATGGTGACCAAAGTCGTCGACGGCGTGCCCAAGGACGGCTTCCTGTCTGGCGGAATGGTGTTCGAGGAAGTGGGCATCTCGATGAAGGACATCGAAGACGAGATGCATCGCAACCCGGCGTGGGCGGCGGCCGAGAACGACATGGAGAAGCAGTTCAACTCGTTCCTGTTCGTCGACACGATCATCCCGTGCTTGCGGCAAATCGACCTGATCAACGATCGCACCGAGTCGTGGTACCAGCAGCTCGGCGTGATGCAGATGGCGTCGGCGGCGTAGCTCGCGGGAATCGAAATCTGAATTATGAAGGGCCGGTCGTCGACGACCGGCCCTTTCTTTTTGTGCGCGGCGGAAGTTTCAATCACTCCGCCGGATGTCTAAACTTGAATGCGGCGCCGGCCCTTGGTGCCGATCATTTTCATGAGACTGGCAATTCCGGGATTCGCAATCATCGACCGCTATGTCGCGCGCGAAGTGCTGATGCCGTTCGCGGTCGACGTCGGCCTGCTGACCTTCGCGCTGGTCACCGGCAAATTGCTCAAGCTGATGGACATGGTGGTCAACCACGGCGTCAGCCTCGGCGAGGTTCTCGGCATCATCGGCTATATCATGCCGGCCTTCCTCGAGCTGACGTTTCCGATGGCGGTGCTGCTCGGCGTGCTGATGGGCTTCGGGCGCATGTCGAGCGACCAGGAGATGACGGCGGCGCGCGCGTGCGGCGTCAGCCTGTACCGGCTGGCGGTGCCGGTGTTGATGGTGGCGCTGTGCGTGTACGCGCTGTCGAGCTACTTCGCATTCTCGCTGCGGCCGTGGGCGAATTCCAATCTGCGCAACAAGCTCTACGAGCTCAGCCAGACCCGCACCAGCGCGGGGTTGAAAGAAAAAATCTTCAACAGCAATTTTCCCGGGCTGGTGGTTTACGTCGACGAGATGTCCGACACCGATTCCAGTTTGAAGGGCGTGATGATCTCGGACGCCCGCGATCCGCATAATCAGAACACGATAATCGCCAAGCGCGGAGCGATCCTGCCCGACGCGCAGGGCAAGTCGATCACGCTGCGGCTTTACGACGGCTCGATCTTCGGGATGGAACCGGCTGACAACTCGACTCACGTCACCAGCTTCAAAACCTACGATCTCGGCGTCAATCCCGAAGAATCGCTCGGCGTCAGCGACGTCGAGCCCGACGAGATGACGTACTCTGCCCTGCGCACGGACATCGCGGCGGCGCGCGCCAAAGGCAAGCCGGACTACGACGCCGAGACCGAGCTGGCGAGCAAATTTACCGTCCCCTTCGCCACGATGCTGTTTGCGCTGCTCGGCATTTCGCTCGGCCTCAAGCCGGCGCGCGGCGGCCATTCGGAGCGCTTCGGCGTCAGCGTCGCGCTGTTCTTTTTCTATTACTCGCTGATGCGCGTGGGCGAGACGCTGGCGCAACGAGGAAAGCTCAATGCATTTGTCGCGATGAGCATCCCCGACATCGTCTTCATGGCGCTGGCATTCTGGTTTTTCTATCGATCCGCATCCGACAAAGGCGACCAGGGCCGCGGTCCCGGCGACATCATCTGGGATCTGGTTGAGCGCTACGAGCGCAGCAGGCAGGCCGCGTGAGACTTCGACCACGCCTGTCGCCGGTGATGGACCGGTTCATCGCGGGCCAGTTCTTCGGCCCGTTCATGGTTTGCCTGGCGGCATTCACGGCGGCCTATCTGCTCGGTGACATGTTCGATCGATTCGACGATTTGATCCGTTACGGCGGACTGGGATTGCTTGGCCTCGAGTACTTCGCGCTCAAGCTGCCGCTGATCATCTCGCAAGTGCTGCCGGTTGCGTGCCTGGCCGGCGTTCTGCTCGGCTTCGCCTTGCTCAACCGATCGGGCGAGGTGCTCGCCTGCCAGCAACTCGGCATCAGCCGGCTCGAGATGGCGGTGCCGGTGCTGTTGGTCGCCGTGTTGATTTCGGGCTTCGATTTTCTGATCAGCGAGACGGTGGTGCCGGCAGCGACGCGCGAGGCGAAGTACATCTATGCGGTGGAACTCAAGAAACGCGACCTGAGAGCGGTGTTTGCCAACCGGCGCATCTGGGTGCGCGTGCGCGACGGATTTATTTCGGTCGACAACTACGACAAGAAGGAAGAACGGCTCACCGGCATCACGCACTACCAACTCGACGGCACCTTCGGGCTCCAGGACCTGCAGCATGCGACGAGTGCACGATGGGACGGCCACGACTGGGTCGAGGTCGGACTGAACTCGATGCAGATTGCCGAAGGTGGGACGGTGACCAAAACCGGCACCAACCGCCTCGAACTTGGACTGACGCCGGCCGACTTCGGCCTGCTGCGCTTCGACCCGGAAGAGTTCAGCCTGTGGGAGCTCGATCGTTACATCGCGGACCTGCGCAGCAAGGGACTCGATCCCGGCGGCTACGTCGTCGATCGCGATTTGAAATATGCGATGCCGCTGGCGTGCCTGATCATGGCGGCGCTCGGGATGGCGCTCAGCCTCGATCCGCTGCCGCGCAACCTGAGCCTGGGCCGCAGCTTCGGCCTGGCAATCATCATCGGTTTCGCCTACTGGACCTCGCTCGGTATCACGTCGGCGCTGGGCCGTTCAGGCCTGCTGCCCGCTGCAGTCGCCGCATGGGTGCCGAATTTCATGTTCTCGATGATCGCGATTTCAATTTTCCTGTTCGGCGAAGAGCGGTGACCGGGGCCTGGCCGCGGCGACTCGGAGGCCGGAACCGGCTTCGCGTCCGCGAAGCTGTCCGAGATCCATTCCTCCCCTCGCGTTGCTCAGGTCGTCAGGATGACAAACGTGAGGCGCGAGCGGCGCGGGCGCGCGCGACAATCGCCGTGATGACTGAAGTCTTCGCGTCGGCGTAATTCTGGACGTGCTTCCAGGTCTGTTTCGCCAGCTCGCGCTTGGTCCGCTCGTAGAGCTTGCGGTCGGCGTCGTTGGAGCGCAGCCAGTCGCGGAACATAAGCATCGTGTCTATCTCGGGGCATCCGAAAGAGTAGACGTGAAGATTGATATTGGTGTCGGGCCCTTTGAACAGCCGATGCTGATGCCAGTCCGGCTCGCGGATGTGGAGCACGTAGCCGGCGGATTCCATCGCGGGCACGTACGCGGACTCGTCGGCAGAATCGGCCACGGCGAGAATCATGTCGATAATAGGCTTGGCGGCGAGGCCCGGAACTGAAGTCGAGCCGGCATGCTCGAGCATCAGCACTCGCGCGCCGAGGGTAGCGCGCACGCGCGCTGCCTCGCGGATGAAGAGCGCCGCCCATTCGGCGCGGTACTCGCACAACTCGATGGGAGCGTTGTGCGGGCGCAGCGGCACAACATGCGCCGCCTTCATCTCTTCTTCAGTAACCACGTCGCTCTCCGTCAGAGCCGAAGTATAGCAGGGCGCGGAAAAACATGAATTGACACTAAATAGGTGTCCTGCGAGAGTCTGCCCAACTTAACGCCAGACTGAGTTAGCGCTGGTTGAAAACTTGCCGACGCGGCCAAATGCGCCGCTGGAGGGGAGTCGATGGCAGATCGAAATCGGCGCTTTGCACTTGCGGCGGTAGTGATGCCGCTCCTATTCCTGGCGATGTCGGGGCTGTCGCACGCCGCAACGATCACGGTCAACACACTGGACGGCGGCAGCGATTCTGCTCCGCTGTGCACGCTGGAGGACGCCGTCACCGCCGCGAACGAGCAGGCAATTGTGAATGGGTGCGCGGCGGGCAGCGGCAACGACACCATCGTATTCGTCGTTACCGGCACGATCGCGATAAGTCAGGGGCTCTTTCCCACTGGCACGCTCAGCATCATCGGCCCCGTGACGTCGCCTGGAATCACGATCAGCGGTATCGGCAGCCCGGAGCGAATCATTGATTTCAGCCATACGAGCCTGACGCTGAAGAATCTGACGCTGGCAGACGGATCCGACCTGGGATTCGGCGGTGCGATTTATTCTCAGGTCGGCAATCTGGACATCGAAGGCTGCACCTTCGTCGGCAATACTTCCGGCGGATCGGGCTTCGCAGGCAGCGGCGGCGCGATTTTCATGGTTGAAGGCACGACCACGATCATCAACAGCACTTTCGCCAATAATACGGCAGTTTCCGTGCCTACTCCTTTTCAGCCGGGCATGGGTGGCGCTATCGACAACGACAGCGGCACATTGACCATCACCAACGACACCTTCTTCGAGAACGAAGCGGATCTGGGCGGCTCAGTGTTTAATGGTGGGACCATCAACCAGCGCGCAACGATTTTTGGACCCGGCGCGGGACTGAATCTGGACCCGATGGGGCTGCAGAACAATGGCGGACCTACGAAGACGGTCGCGCTCGAACCGGGCAGCAGCGCGATAGGCAGCGACACGCCTTGCGTCGATCAGGCGTCGCCGCCGAATACGATCGAGACTGACCAGCGCGGCTTCATCCGTCCCAACAGCCCGACTAAATGCGACAGCGGTGCTTACGAGCATGACGGCGTGCTGCCGGAGATCGACGAGGTGCCGAATACGGAGCGTCTCCAGATAGCGCGGTCGAGCGCGTCCAACTCGGATAAGGTCAACCTGAGCCTCGGCTTCATAGAAACTTCGCCCTGCGTAGGCGAGAACGCGCTCAATGACGGGATCGTGGTCCAGCTATTCGAGGGCACCTGCGCCGACAAGACCAGCGGGCCGCTGTTCGTGGATCTCAGTCCGTTCATCGTGCACACGGTCGGCCATCAGACCTACGGGACTTTATTTCAATCGATCTCGCCGGAGACAGTTTCGGCCAGGATGGTCGCACTGCCAGTTCCGCTATGTACCTGCGGCGAATGGAACCTGAACCTTGAACTAGCTGGACTCGATACGATGGCGTTGGGATTGAGCGGCGGGAATCCGTTCGCACTGGTGCTGACGGATGGACTGGGCAGTCACACCGGATGCTTCGACGTCACCAATGCCGTAGTCGGCACTCAGATCGATCCGCCGACCAGGACAGTGAGGCGCGGCGTGCGCCGGTAGCCGCAGCGCAGCGCTCAGGCGATCGGCAGCGGTGGCTGGCGGCCGAGCGCCTTGTACACTGTGCGCACCGTCTCTGAACTGAGAAGGCTGCGGCTCAGCGCTCGCGTTTGGAGTTTCGAAGATACGGCCTCGATCGCATCGGCGGCCTTGACGAATTGAGCTTCGGCCTCGTTGTCCCTCCCCAGTTTGCCAAGAACTCCGCCGAGCGCTGACCGCGCGATCCATATTTCCCGCGGCGTGCCGATCTGCTCGGCCAGCGCGGCCGACGCGTGCAGCGTCGTCGCGGCCTCATCGAGCCGCCCGCTCGCGGCGAGGATTTCGCCTTGGAGCCATTGCGCACGTGCGACGTGCTTGCGGGAGACGGTTTTAGTCGCGAGGTCGAGAGACTCGGTTGCGAATTTCCATGCTTCGTCGCGCTGTCCGCGAGCCAGGGCCAATTCCCCGCGGCCGCGCAGCAGTACCATCTGCCATCGCCAGCGGACAAAGTCGTCCTTGTCTTCGAGCAACTCCCAGGCTCGGAGGAAGAACTTATCTGCAAGCGCGAAGTCGCCCAACCCGAAGTAAGCGAGGCCGGCTTTGGTGAGCGCGTGGCCGCGCGGTTCGGTCCATCGCGACATTCGGCACGCGGTCTCATAAGACTCGAGACTGTTCTTCAAAGCCTGGTCGAAGTCGTAGAGTTCCAGGTGCGCTCCGCCGGGCAGATTCGCCACCACCGCCATCAAAAATTTGTCTCCGGCTCCGTGCGCAAACTCGGCGAACCTGCCGTAGCATCGTAAGGCTTCTTCATATTCGCCCCTGGAAAGATAGGCGTTGCCAAGATGCAGAAGGGAGGGGCCATACATGCGTCCCTCGTGGCTCTGATAGCCCAACTCTATTGCCTGATTGAGATGTGGGAGGCTTCGGTCGAAATCAGCCTGCCACTGCAGCACCCAGCCCAAGATTGAATGAGCGAATGCACGTAGTCCCGGGATGCCGGTCGTCTCAGCCAGACTGAGGGTCTGTTCAGCCTCCTTAATAGTTTCGGATTTGGGGCCAAAGTTGCTCGCATCACTTAGCGAGTTAAGGACGCACAAGGCCTCGAGGAATTTGTCGCCAGTCTGACGCGCCAAGGCCAGCGCTTGGCGGCTGCACTCCACCATCGGATCCTTCTGATGGGTCTCCCAATAGAAGCCGCTCAAACGAAACAGAACCAGGACCTCGCGGGTGCGATCCCCCGCTGAGCGCGCCATCTCCAGGGCGCGTTGGTAATCGGCGACCGCCTCGTCGTATCGACCTACAGTGCTGAGAACGATCCCTCGATTGATGTGCAGATCGGCGAGCGCACCTTGGTCGACCGATGGCAGCTTCGAAGCCGCCGTGAGTGCGCGTGCGTAGTGCTGCTCGGCTTCGACATTCTTGAACGACTGAGCCGACTGATCACCGGCTTGCGTGCTGTACTCGAACGCCTTGGTCCAATCCTCGGCGCTGACGAAGTGATGGGCCAGCTCGGAGTAATGTTCGCTCAGCCGAGCGGAATAGAGCGCCTCGATTGCCCGGCCTACAGCTCGATGAAGTTCCTTTCGTTGCTGCAACAGGAGGCTGTTGTAAGCGACATCGTGAGTCAGCGAGTGCTTGAAGGTGTACTCGACCTCTCCGACCGCCGGCTGCTCGTAGATAAACTCGCCGAGCTGCAGATCATCGAGCATCCGGCCAACTTCATCCGCCGAAATGCCCACCACCTCGTGCACGAGACCCAGCGGGAACTCTCGGCCGATCACGGCGAGGGTCTGAATCAGCTCCTTCTCATCCGGGGGCAGCCGGTCAATGCGCGCTGCCAGTATGGCCTGCACAGTGGGCGGGATCTTCAGGTCGCCCAGCGGTTTGGTGAGTCGGAACCCGGCACCGTCGCGCACTAGCGCGCCTTCATCCAACAGCATCTGCACCGTCTCCTCGACGAAGAAGGGGTTGCCCTGGGTGCGTTCGATGATGAGGCGCTTCAGGGGCAGCAGTTCGGCCCCGTCGCCGACCAGCGCAGTCAGCATCTCGTCGGCACTTTCGCCGCCGAGGGGATCGAGACGTAACTGCGTGTAGTAAGTCTTGCTGCTCCACTGCTGCGAGTATTCGGGGCGGTAGTTGACCAGCAGCAGGATGCGGGCAGTGCCGATCGAATCGGCGAGCAGGTTCAAGAGCGCCTGGGTATCGTCGTCGATCCAATGCAGATCTTCGAAGATGACGATCAGGGGCTGGTTGAGACTCTCACGCAGCAGGATGCGTTTGATCGCTTCCAGCGTGCGCTGCTTCCTGATCTGCCAGTCCATCTGCGCCAGCGGATCGGCGCCCTCGACGATACCGAGCAGACTGAACAGGTACGGCAGCGTATCCTCCAAACCCGGATCGAGCGCGAGCGCGCGCCCGGTTACTTTCTCGCGGCGCTGGCGCGAATCATCCTCAGACTTGAGGTCGAAATACTCGAGCAGCAGCTCGATCACGGGCAGGTACGCCGACGCCTTCCCGTGCGAGACCGAGAACGCTTCCAGCACCAGCCATCCCGATTGCGAGATCGCTTTGAACTCGAATATCAGGCGCGATTTACCGACCCCCGCCTCTGCCATCGCGGCGACGATCTGGCCGTGACCGGCCTTTGCCAGATCGGCCGCGTGCTTCATCGCCTCCATCTCGCGCTGACGGCCGACGAATTTTACCAGCCCGCGCCCGGCTGAGCGCTGCAGCCGCGTGCGCAGCGGCCCAAGGCCCGCGACTTCATAGACGTTGACCGGCTCGGTGACGCCCTTGACCCTGGTCGGACCCAGCGGCTTGAGCTCGAAGTAGCCCTCGACGAATCTGCGCGTCTGCTCACTGATCGCAATCGAGCCGGTCGGTGCGAGCACCTGCATTCGCGATGCGAGATTAACCGTGTGACCGATTGGCGTGTATTCGGTATGTCCTTCGCCGGTCGTGATCGAACGCACCACAACCTCACCGGTGTTGATTCCGACCCGGCATAGCAGCGGGTTCCCGCCTTCCGCCACCAGCCTGGCCGAATAGCGTCGCAGCTCCTCCTGCATCCTCAGCGCAGCGTAAAGAGCGCGTTGCGGATGGTCTTCGTGCGCGACCGGCGCGCCGAGCAACGCGAAGATTCCGTCGCCGGTCGATTGCACGACGTAGCCCTCGTAGCGGCGCACCGCATCGATCATCAACTTCAGTGCCGGATCGATAATGGCGCGCGCCTCCTCGGGATCGAGGTCCTGCTCCAGCTCGGTCGATCCCTTGATATCCGCGAACAGGGCGGTGACCGTCTTGCGCTCACCCTCGAGCTGCGCGCCGTCAGCAGCCGTGGAAACGCGCACCGAAGGTTTCGAGATTTCTTTGGTATCCGCGGGAGGAAGGTCGAGCGGCTTCGAGCACTCGAGGCAGAAGTTTGCGCCCGGTGGATTCTCTGTGCCGCACGAGCTGCATCGTCGCGCGAACGGCGATCCGCATCCGACGCAGAACTTGGCGCCATCAGGATTTTCGGCGCTGCATTTTGAGCAACGCATGGTACCCCGTTTTGTAGGCGGACGACCAAGTATCGCGACTGGGCGCGCGTATTCATAGACACGAGCCTGAACACTGTGCGGAGCATTCGGAAAGCGGATTCGATCGGCTGACTTGCCTTAGGCGTGGCGGAGTCGTAGCAGGTAACCAGCTACGGACTTCTTTAAAGGGGAGGACATCCGATGGCATCGCTCAACGGCAAGGTGGCTATCGTCACCGGTTCGTCGCGCGGAATCGGCCGCGCAATCGCCGAACGATTTGCTCAAGACGGCGCTGCCGTCGTCATCAACTACGCCCGCAGCGCCGGCGAGGCCCGCGAGGTCGTCGCCGGTATCGAGGCGAAAGGTGGCAAGGCCATCGCAATTCAGGCGGATACCAGCGCGGTGGCCGACATCCGCCGCCTCTTTCGCGAGACGATCGCGAAATTCGGCCATGTGGACATCGTCGTGAACAACGCCGGTGCTGTCCCCAGCACGGGCCCACAACCAATCGCTGAACTAACCGAGGATGGGTTTGACTGGGCCTTCGCGCTCTTCGCGCGCGGTCCATTTTTTGTCATGCAGGAGGCCGCACGCGTGCTTCCCGATGGCGGCAGAATTATCAACATCTCCACCGCCGCAACCGCACTCCTTCCGCCGTTTACCTCGACCTACGTCGGCAGTAAGGCGGCAGTGGAAGCGTTCTCGGGTGTCCTGGCCGCGGAACTGGCACCGCGCAGAATCACTGTTAACTGCGTTTTGCCGGGCGCGGTAGAGACCAAGATGCTTCGCGAGCTGCCCAAGGAAGTCCAGGGTGGGTATGAGCAGCGCACACCGCTGGGCATCGGCGAGCCGCGCGACATCGCAGGCGTCGTCGCACTGCTGGCCGGCGAAGAAGGCCGATGGATCACGGCCGAGAGAATCCGTTGCGACGGAGGTCTCCGCTAGCGCATCGCGCAGCGGACCAAACATCTCGAGGATTTTCTCGGTCCGGTTCGCCGACGGTGAGGAGAAGAAGCATGGCCAACGAAGCTCAAGTCTCGGGGCGCACTTCCGGCGGAGTCGTGATCACCGGTGCTTCGAGCGGCATCGGCAAGGAATGCGCGCTCTACCTCGATCAACGCGGCTACCGGGTATTCGCCGGCGTTCGCAAAGCCTCCGACGGCGAGACTCTGACTAAGCTAGGGTCGTCTCGCCTGAGTCCGGTGATACTGGACGTGACCGACGCAAATGCCGTTTCCGGCGCTGCCAGACAGGTAGCGCAGGCTTTGGGAGAACTTCCGTTGATCGGGATCGTCAACAATGCGGGCCTCTGGGGAGGTGGCGCGGCCGAGTTTGTACAGCCAGGCGAGGTGCGCCGTGTGATGGAAGCAAACCTCGTGGGAGCGCTCGCAGTGACTCAGGCCTTCATGCCGATGCTCCGCCGCAGCCGCGGACGGATAGTGAACATCTCGTCGATCAGTGGCAAGATGGCCGCTCCTTTCTTCTTCCCTTACAACGCTTCGAAGTTCGCGCTGGAGGCGCTCTCCGATTCTCTACGCGCTGAGCTCAAGCCGTGGGGGATCAATGTCTCGATTGTCGAACCCGGCGCAATTCAGTCCGCCATATGGGACAAGAACCGCAGCGCTCTTGATGAAATTTTTCGCGCACTGCCCCCGGACGGGGTCCGTTTCTATGGGCAGGAGTTCGCTAAAGGCCTCAACATGATTGAGGGGATGAAGCGCGCGGCGGTGCCGGCGGAGCGGGTAGCCAAGGTCGTCGAGCACGCACTCACCGCCAGACGGCCGCGCACACGGTACTTGGTGGGCACGGACGCGAAGCTGATGGCGTTTTTCCACTGGCTGCTCCCCGATCGCGCCTTCGACGCACTGTTCGCGACGATGACGCGGCGCCTTACGGGCAGCACGGCAGGTTCGAGCGACGGCAAGCCGGCCGCGCCGCAAGATCGTGAGAGCGGGTCGGCGCGATAGAAAAGACCAGTCCGTGATTGACCGTCTGTGAACGCTCAGATGCACCGAATTCAGCACATTGCGATGCTGACGCCCATGAATATCGCCATTAAGACGAGTGCCAACGAAACGACAACAACGCGGTGAAGCGGGTTGCGACGATCGATATCTACCGATGAATCGAATTCAGTTAGTCTGGCCTGGGACTCGCGGCGAACAAGCTCAGCGATCCAGCTATCGTACACTCCGATATCATACGGAGCCTGGAGAGGTTCGGCTCGAACGGTTGCTGGCAGCCCCGGGGGTTTCAGAGCGCTCCTGACCTGGCGCAGCACGAAGAGGGCGTCTTGCGTGCAAGTCAAAGATCCAAAGAGAGAGATTTCGGACAGCGCCTGGAGCTCCTGCGGAGTCACGCGGAGACGTTCGATGATTCCATGGTCGCGGCAAAATCCTTCGATCACACCGCACTCGGTTGATTGAGCTTCGATCTGAAAGTCCGAGCTTTCTAAATTCCCAGAGCTCTCGAAGGCAGCGGCCTGCTGTGGGTTTCCCTCGTCGAAATCCGAAACTGGCACCATCGGTGCGTTGAAACGCGTCGTCGGTTGGAGTCGCGGATCGGCAGCGTTTGAGAGAGTGCTGCCGATCAGCTCAAGCGCTTTCGCGGAATCTTTCTGCGACTGCTCAGACTGTTGTTGCTGTTCGTCGTTGCCAGGCGGAGAACAAGTGGCCGGCGCCGTTACCCCTTTGAGCGACTTGAAGGCGTCGAGCAACTCGCGGATAACTCGTTCCGTATCGACGGGTGCGCCCGCCGGTTTCGGGTCGACCATGACCCTGCGCTTCTATCACACGGCTAAATGTTTTGCTTGCTTCCTTACGCAGCTGCACTGTTTTTGTTCCAGCCGCCGCGAGCGGATTCCTGATCGTGGTCGTTGCAGGTAGAGATTCAATGCCGCACGAGTTCGTTTATTCGCGCTTTCTATTTCTTCTTCTTCGGCGCCGCCCCCATACCGGACAGTCCCACCGACTGTGGCGAGCCGGTCGCGCTGTCGACAATCTTCAAGCTGCCACTCTCCGCCGTTGTATCGTCCACCGGCGTGAAGACGACCGAGACCTTGCATTTCTTGCCGGGTGCCAGCGTCTTGTCGCATTGCGACTTTACTGTGAAGACCGGCGGCGTCGCGCTTTCCATCGTGACGCTCACTGGGGCGCCGACTTTCTTCTTGCCGTTATTCTTGATCGTGACGCTCTTGGCCTTGCTCGGTTTCCCGACTGCGGTCTTGTCACCGAAATTCAGCGACGAAGGACTGATTGACAGCGTCCCAGGAGTCGGCGTGGCAGTCGGAGTTTGAGTGGCAGTGCGAGTCGCGGTCGCGGTCGCAGTCGGGGTTGCGGTTGCAGTCGGGGTCGCGGTCGGAACTCCCGTCGCGGTCGTAGTTGCGGTGGGCGACGGTGTCGGCGAGGCAGGCGGCGGCTGGAGGGCGAGGAACAGAGGCTCGGCCAGTTCCGTGAATGCACCGCTGATCGTGGCCATGGGTGACTCGTTGATTGTCCCGGTGCTGCTTCCCACCGCCGGATAGGCAAACACGCTGGCGGCGCGTGAGTCAGCCACATAGATGTTGCTGCTGGAATCCACCGTGATGCCGCATGGGCCCATCAGGTGTTGCGAGTCTTTTATGGTAACGGTGGGCTCCTCGTTGAGTAGCCCGGTGCCGCTGGTTTGAAGGGGAGAATAGACAAACACGCTCGCGGCTGAGAAGTCCGACACATAGATGTTGCCGGCAGAATCGAGCGCGACGCCGCATGGTTCCACCAGGCCGGTGTTGCCCCCGCTGATGGTTGCGAGCGGTGCCGCGTCGCCGTGGCTTCCGGCCGAATAGACGAACACGCTCGGGGGGATCGCGGGCATCGCCGCGGAGTTGCCGTCGTCCGCCACATAGATGTTGCGGCTGGAGTCCAGCGCGATGCCGAACGGATTGAGCAGGCCGGTGTCTTTGCCGCTGATGGTGCTGCTGGGAGCTTCGTTGAGCGTCCCGGTATTGCTGGCGATCGGCGGATAGACAAACACGCTGGCGGGGGTGGCGCCCAAGCGGAGACCGTAGTCAGCCACATAGATGTTGCCGGTGGAATCCAGGGCGATGCCGAAGGGGCTGGTGAAGTCGGTGTTGCCGCCGCTGATGATGGCGGTTGGGACAGCATTGCCGTTGCTCCCCGCCGGGTAGACGAACACGCTGGCGGCGAAATCGTCAGCCACATAGATGTTGCCGTTGGGATCCAGCGCGATCTCCTGTGGGTGAATCAGTCCCGTCGTCATGGTCGTGCTGATGGCGGCACTGAAAGCCTCGTTCAGCGTTCCGGTGCTCTCTCCCACGGGAGGATAGATCGTAACGCTGGAGCTGGTTTCATCCACCACATAGATCTTGTTGCCGGAATCCAGCGTCACGCCGATTGGACCGTCGAGGCCGGTTTTGTCGCCGACGATCGTGGCGGTGGGGGGAACATTGCCGCTGCTCCCGTCCGAATAGACCGTCACGCTGGAGTCGCTGTTCGCGACATAAATGTTGAGACTGGAATCCAGCGCGATGCCCAACGGCTGGTCCAGGCCCGTTTGGCCGCCGCTGATGGTGGCGGCGGGAGAGATATTACCGGTGCTCCCTGCCGAAAAGACGAACACGCTGACTGCTGCCGAATCGGCCACATAAATGTCACCGCCGGCATGCTCCGCGATGCCTTTCGGGCTCATCAAGCCGGTGTTGCCACCGCTGATGGTCGCAGAGGGCGAAACATTGCCGTTGCTCCCAGCCGAATACTCGAACACGCTCGCCGCTGCTGAATCCGCTACAAAGATATTGCCGCTGGTGGAATCCACCGCGATGCCCTCGGGACTCATCAAGCCAGTACTGCCTCCAGCAATGGTGTCGACGGGGGCCTCGTTGAGGAGCCCGGTGCTGCTGCCAAGAGCGGCATAGACGGTGACGCTGGGGGTGCCGGTGTTGCCGTTACAGGCGGCGCAGTTCGTAACGTAGATCTGGCCACTTGAATCCAGAGCGATACCCTCGGGGAAGTTCAGGCCAGTTTTGTTCCCACCGATAGTGGCGAAGGGCGCGACGTTCCCGTTGCTCCCCTTGGCGTAGATGGTGACGCTCATGGTGACGGGGTTGGTGACGTAAATGTTCCCATTGGCGTCGACGGCCGCAAATTGCGGTTCGGAGAGTCCTGTCGGTGCGGGGGCTGTCGGGGAAACGTCGCCGTTGCTCGCGACGGCATAAGCCGTCACGGCGTCGGAATCATCGTCAGTGAGAAAGAGCGTCTGGCCAGCGAGCGCGGGGCTGAGGGTAGCGCTATCGGCGCGGCCTGAAGAACGATAAAGCCCAGCTATCGCCAACCCTACCATGCTGAGGATCGCGATCACGCCGATCTGAGCTTTTCCTGCACGATTCTTCATTCAACTGCAACGAAGACCGACGGGATCATTTTCAACCAACTGCAATCTCCTAAGCGGAACGGGCAGCGTCATCGTTCCGCCAGCCTGAACGCCGACTTGAAAAGTGGGGCAAACCAGCCCGCGCACTTATTCTATCGAATTCGAGGGGGAAACGTCTAATAGGAAGAAATAGAGAAAGTTAGCCACGATCTTCGAGGAGTCGATCCACCGATCAGGTGCAGTCATTCGCGACGATGCCCCCTCAGCAGACAGAGGCATCGCCGCGTTTCTTCTTCAATCACCGTCAGAGATCTAATTGGCCACTTCCGGCGCCTTATCGAACTCGATCGCGACGGACTCATCGTGGGCCGCCATCTCGTCCAGATTCACATCCGCGAATGGGAGCACTCCCATATCGGAATAGGCCTTTTGAATACGTGACCCCCATAGCCCGATGTCCTTGATCGCCGGCACGATGCGGGTGAAGAGGGCCGCGCGGAAATCCTGCATGCCGGGCGAGTTCTCTTCCCACTCGATGCATTCTTTGGTCGGCAGCCCGAGCCGCTCATATACGTCGCGCGAATTGAACCGATCGCGCATCGTGTAGCACGCCTCGACCACGAACTCCTCGCGCTCGTCGCGCTCCTTCTGGCTCAAATGCGGATAGTACTCGCGCAGCGCCAGCCGTCCGAAGGCGACGTGCCGAGCCTCGTCCTGCATAACGTACGCGTTCACTGCGGACGCC
>Ga0209772_10000110_pt1 | contig 19019 bp, 9 predicted proteins | sample BogFormECP03_OM1_FD_188235 | JGI IMG/M metagenome (GOLD analysis project Ga0209772, IMG submission 188235) | Bog forest soil microbial communities from Calvert Island, British Columbia, Canada - ECP03_OM1 (SPAdes) (version 2) | ecosystem: Environmental > Aquatic > Freshwater > Wetlands > Bog ... | reverse complement strand
AACCCCTTATTTAAGAAATAACCATGGAATTCCATTACCAACACATCCGTATCATGTAGTAGATCAATCACCATGACCTCTAGCTTTATCGGCAGCATTATTATCACTAACATTAAGTGCAGTATTATCTTTTCATGGATATATAATGGGTGATCATTTATTATTAATTTCATTTATATTATTGTTATGAGGAATGTCATTATGATTTAAAGATATAATAACAGAATCTACATTTTTAGGTGCACATACAGATAAAGTTCAAAAAGGTATCTCGTTAGGTGTAGTATTATTTATTATTAGTGAAGTATTCTTTTTCCTTTCTATATTTTGAGCTTATTTTCATTCATCATTAGCACCAGCTATTGAAATAGGTTCAGAATGACCACCAAAAGGTATAGAACCAGTAAATGCAAGTGAAGTGCCTACAGCTAATACTACTATATTATTATCTTCTGGATCATCTGTAACAGTGTCACATCACTCATTAGTAGATAGATTAATTGATTGAGCTAATAATGGTTCAGTTGCTACAATATACATGGCCTTGGTTTTTACGGCTTTGCAAGGAATAGAATATTATGGTGTATCATATACACTTACTGATTCTGTATTCGGATCCACATTCTATATGGGGACTGGCTTTCACGGATTACATGTAATTATCGGAACTATTTTTTTGTCAGTAGGTGCAACAAGGATCTATACATATCAAGTAACCAATACACATCACGTAGGTGTGGAGGCGGGAATTTTATACTGGCATTTTGTTGATATAGTTTGATTATTTCTCTTCGTTTCAGTATATTATTGAGGCGGAGAGGGGAGATCGGCTTAGTACTAAAGACAAATAAATGGAATAAATTATCATTCTTGGGTTTAACAACTCAAGAATTAATAGAATATATAAAAATAATAGCGGAATTTTGTAGTAATCACATAGATGCTATATTAAATTGTAGTATTTTATTAACATGTTTAATGTTATATATAAATATACCTAGAGTAATTAGATTATTACATAAGGATAATATAGAAAAGGATGAAAAATTAGAAAGTAAGGAATCCCTAGAAAGTGAGGAATCATTAGAAAATAAGGAATATTTAGAAAGCGAGGAATATTTAGAGAAAAAAGAAAGTATAGATAAATGAAGTAGAAATACGAGAACAACTTTTACGTTTACGTTTTTGTTTGTATTTCTTTATTTCTATTTATATGATTATATGTGACCTGAATTTTTCATTATTCCTATGGAAAGTTATTTTTGTAGACGAACTATAAAATTTACTCTAGCCTTTGTTTTAAATATTTGTCTTATTTTTATTAATGTTAATACTTATGGTTATATGTCTTGACGAAGTTGACTATCTTATTTTTCACTCGTTACTACTATATTTTTTGCTATTCTTTATTATTATGAACCTTTTAGACAAAGTGTGTCAATATTCGTAGGTGATGTAATGACAATATGCGCCATATTGTATACTCACTATGAATCCGCTCAAGGAATTCCATGGGATGGGTTTAAAATAAAGATGCCTTCGAGAAAAGAAACGAATATTTTTGGTCATAATATAGAAGTATTAAATACGGATAATAATTTAAAAGAAAATAATCAAAGTTCAATAATTAGTCCAAACCCTAATAATGCAAATCCAGGTCAAAATGTAAATAGACCAACAGGAAGTCAGAATGTAGATATTCTAGGGAGAAGATCAGATGTAGGTAATGGAAGAGTAAGCCAAAGTTTACCTAATCCGACTATCACGAATAATGTTGGGAAAGCTGTAATGAGTCAAAGTGCTCCAGTTCCATCAATAAGTGGAAGTAGAAATATAGAAAATACCTCTACACCTTCTATACCGACACCTACACCTAATCCTTCTCAGTCTTCAAGTCCGATTCCAGAAACAAATAGTCCAGTTACTATTATTCCATCAAGTCCGGTACCGGAAACAAGTAATACGGCAACTGTTACTTCATCAAGTCCAGTTATAGAAACAAGTAATTCGAGTGGTACAGTCGGTTCTAATGAGCTTGTACCTGGAGTTAATGATAAGGAAAAATTGGAAGGGAATATAGAGAAAAAACCTAAAACTATATATGAACGTATAAAAAGTAGAAAGACTAAAGTAAATGAAGGATATCTAGAAAGGAATAAAAAAAAACAAGAAGAAGCTTTAAAAAACCAACATGATTTTTTTTTTAAAACTAAAAGAAATCTAATAGAAAGAAATTATTATTATAATAAAGGGGCTAAAGCGGCTAAAAACTTAGCTAAAGAATTTGAATATATAGATTTTGAAAAAAGAAAAAAATTTATACAACGTTATATTCATGTTGATCGAAAGGGTAATGTGATTGTACGTACAAAACAAATGTCAAGAGCTGACTTTGATCTTTACACAAGAAAAAAGGGATTAAATCCTAAAAAAACCAATGTATATGGTAAAAGTAATAGGTTCTTTGATATGTTTAAAAATAAAGAATATAGTTATTCAAAATATATATATGACCCAAATAGACCCAAAATGGAAGCAGAAAAGAAATTATTAGAAAATTGAGAGTGAAATAAAAAAAGAGAAGAGGAAATAGTCGATAGTACTGAATTTAATGAAAATAATCAAAAAGAAATAGTTGTTATTACAGAAGTTAAAGAAAAGAATAAAGAGGAAATAATTGATAATACCGAATCTAAAGAAAATACAAAAAAAGAAATAATTGATAATACTGAATCTAAAGACAATACAAAAAAAGAAATAAATGATATGTTAAAATCTAAGGAAAAGAATAAAGAGGAGATTAAAGAGGAAATAATTGCTATTATTGAATCTAATGAAAATAATCAAGAGGAAATAGTCGATAGTACTGAATTTAATGAAAATAATCAAGAAGAAATAGTTAATATTATTGAATCTAAAGAAAGGAATCAAGAGGAAATTATTGATAATGGTGAGTCTAAGGAAAATAACATATCAGAATCAAGTTCTCAAGTAAAGTCCAATGTGGAAATACCAATTGAAAAAACAATACTAGGTATAGATTCAGAAAAGCAAGATGAGAATAATTTAGATAAAAAGGAAGAATTAGAAGAAAGTGAAAACATTATTGATGAAATATTAAGAGAAAACAATATTGAAGGAGGGAAAGATAAAGGTAAAGGAAAAGAATTAAGTGAAGAAGAAGATTTAAAAATGCGAGAAATCCTAGGTATAGAAACTGCAATAGGTTCATCTCGTGTTCCTATACCTAAATATTTAAATCCATTTGAGTATTTAGATGAAGAAGTATTAGCAGCCCATCCTGATCTGAAACAACCAATTTGAATTGATACAAAACCATTACCCCATAAACCAGTTACTTTAGATGAGTATGTTGAATCACAATTTGCCGATTTATGATCACCAGAAAAAGATGAACAAGAAGCTATTAGAGCAGCACAATTGGAAGGAAGGGAATATGTACCAATAAAAAAGGAATACGTAGAACCCGATCCTTATGAAAGAACTGAGGAAGATGTAGAAGAAGCGATAAAGGGTATATTAATAGAAGAACGAAAAGGACGACCTTTGGTGACTTTCCCTGCTGAGAGTAAACCACATAAGAAACCAGTATTAGATTTTCTTTGACGAGGAGATGATGCATTCATAGGTCCTTTTAAGGTAGGTGAATTAAGGGATTCTATAGTAGGTTTAAGTAAAAGACCCAATTTGATGTGAGATATAGAAGATGCAATAAAAAAAGGTTATGGCGTACATACGGAAGTAACACAGGAATATGATCGAATAATCAGGATTAGACGAGATATTTCGGAGGGTATGGTGCCTGAAGACTTAAAACTTAAAAGTGTAGACAAAAAAGCATATATTAGGTTGTTAACGGAAATCCTAGAAGATACAACACAAGAATCTTTGACTGCAGAAACAAGAGTGAAAATACAAAGGTCAATAGAACAAGCTAAAAAAGTACCTGATCCAGTAGGAGAGCGAGATCTAGAAGAAGAAGTTAGAACTCAAAATGATAGACTTGAAGGAAAAAGAATAGCATATACATTTGGAACTGAAAAAAAAGGACCAAGTCTAGTTAGAGCTACTGCAAAACCAGGGGATGATCCTAATATAGATCATTATTCGTTATTAACTGATGATTCAGATGTAGATACAACAACTCAGGGAATAGGAGCTGAAGCAGATGAGGACGATCGAAAATACTACCCACATAGATTAGACGTAAGTGAAGGAACACGAGGACGAACTTCTGGAATGAAAGTAATGGATAGAATATATTTTTCCTTATTAGATAAAATACAAGTAAGTATGCAAACTATATTGAAAGAAGTAATAAATCAACCAAGACGTGAGTTTTTAAAATCAGTAATAACTAATACTGAGTTTGTAATTAAAAGTAAATTAAATGCAATGTCGATAGAAGAAGCAAAAGCTAAATATTATAATAAATTCTATTATGAATGTAAAGAGGAATTAAAAAAAATGGATGAAGATGTAAAGAAAGCACAACGAATTTACAGAATTCTTACTAAAAATAAAAAGGAAATATTATCGGGATATCTCAATTATATGGATTCAAGATATAAAGCGAAATATCGTCTTAGAAGTACTGATGATGTATATAAACAATTCATAGATTGACGAAAAACTGCTGAAGATTTCCCAAGAATTAAACAAAAAATAATAAATGATGCTAGACTTTTTATTAAACGATACGAAAAACTAATGTCTATAAAAGCTGATTTAGATAAAAAAACATGACAAACTGTAGAAATTATTAAATTCTTCTTAGATAATCAAAGAAATGATAAAACTCTTAATCTTCAATATTATAAAAGTAAAGATCGAGATCCAGCAATAGTGCCTATGATTAATGCTTTGCATGATATTTATTTTGAAAGAAAATTTCCTCATCCGGAATTATTAGAAAAACAACTGAAAGAAAGCCCAAATCTTATAAGTAGTGAAAAAAGAGTTGTAGTATGAGATGGACCAGTTATTCCTGATAAAGAACAAGAACCTCCTGTTAAATATCGAAAACCATTTATAGGAGACCTAGACCTAGATAAGAAAAATTATCCTGATACTTCTGAGGGTACTATGCTATTTTTTAAAGATCTAAGGATTGATTATGAACAACAAAAACAATATATAGAGAAAGATTATTTAAAGGGACAGACATTAAGTCGTCAAGATAAAGAAGAAATTGATAACCTTAATAAAAAATTGAATACGATTGATGATATATTGAAATCCACTGCAAAAAGTATAGAATACGAAAAAACTAGTGTTATCCCAGAATCTAGTAATAGTAGAGGACAAAGTATTGTGGAGTCTAGTAATAATGAAAGACAAAGTAAAGATTTAGATACTACAACATCTAGTAGTCAATCTATATCTGAAAATATGAGTAGTTCTAATTTAAATAGGAAGGAAAAAGTTACTATAAAACAAACAAATGTAGAACCAGTTACAAAACAATATGCATCTTCAGATGATGATATACGTAGTATATGATACCCTTTTGATAGAGAACTACAGCAAAATAATGAAGATGATAAAGTAATAGTTAAACGATACTTATGAGAGGAAGAAGTGGAAAGAAGAGATAAAAATAGAGTAAGAGAAATTGAACCGTTAGATGATACAATTATAGATGTAATAAATAGTTCTCCAGAGGAATTTGATCTATTTAAACAGCAATTAGCCACATTATCTGATTATGCTTTATCTATACGAAAAGGTCCTACTAAGGATATTTGGTATATTAGTCTAAACCATTTGGAAACCTTTACAACGGAAGCACGTAATAAAATATTAATTAAAAGATATATAGCACTTATGGAACAGGGTCAAAAACCAGATCCTTTACCAGCAAGTTGTACAAGTACTCTTATATATATGCCAGAGATACCTAAAGAACAAAGAGATAAAATTAAAATTCAATCTTATTATACTAAAAATGATGAATCAAGTACATCTTCAAACGATAAAAAAATAAATGAATCTCCACCTTTAAATCCTGTTCCAGAACTTGAACCTTTAAATTCAAAGAATTGACTAGAACCTGGGTCTGAACCTCTATGAAAGGTTCATAGTCTTAGTACTATACTTTCTACACTAAAGCCTGGTTTAGATCGTGATTTAACGGAATTAAATAGTATCATATATACTTGTGATATTATAGCAAAAGAAGCAGGTAAAGAACTAGAATTTAAAAAAGAATGGATTTATACTATACTCAAATATCAAGAGGAATTTGATTATGAAATAGTAAAGAAAGCTCTTTCTTATCTTAAAAAAAGATCAAGTAATCTAGAAGTATTATGAGATGTAGAAAATGAAGTAGATACGCCTAAATCCATTTTAAAAACTAATACAGAATCAGGGAGAGAATCCAAACCTAAAACAAACTTAAAAACTAAACCTGCATCAAAGTGAAATGAGTCTAATTGAAACTCAAAACCTAAACCTGAAACAGAATGAATGACTAAACCTAAACCTGAAACAAAGTTAATTACTAAACCTAAATCAATCTTAAAAACTAAAGTTAGTTCATTAGGATTTACTGAGTTATATAACTATCAAGATGGACTAACAAATAGTGAACGAAGAAGGATAAATCGCGGGAAAGAAACAACAGAAGATAGATATATGTGAGGTCGTATGATGGATGATTCTATGCTAACAGAAATGCAAAAAATGTTTAATCCACTAGGAAAAGAAGAATTAAAACCAGAACGACTTATTAAAGACTTTAATCTAAGACAAACAGAAACAAATGAATCTGAAGTTATCTGAAAACGTGACCTATCGACAATAGACTGAGATAAAATTCATAGAGAAGCAGCAGAAGATTCATTAAAAGAAAAAATTGAAAATTTATCGCCTACAGAGACAAATGAATTAAATAAAAAGAAGATAGTAGAAAAGAGGGGTAGTGAGTTAAGTCAGGAATTAAACTCAATAATAAATGATAGCCTAGATACAGCAAAAAAGTGAATGCATGATAATAGAAAGGTGAGATTTATATTACCAAAAGAAAAGTGATCAGAAATAAAACTAAGAAAAGAAGAGGTGACAATAATACCTAATATAGAAGAGGAGTGAGAGGGTACAACACAAGACGCCGAATATAATAGAAAAAGAAGAGAAGAGGCAAGTAAAAAGAAACCTAAGCGTATAATACAAGGAGAGAGTAAAAGAGAGGAAATAGAAAGAGATAATAAAATAAGAACAAAAGAAAGAAAGGAGAGACAAAGACAAACTATAATGCAGCATAAAGAAAAGAAGAATATAATACCTGAAAAAAAAAAGTTAACAAATCTAGAGCAACCGTCGTCGAAAGATAAATTTAAGGGACCTATAATAATAGATGAACCAGGAATATGAGCAAAATCTAGAATAAAAGTCTCAAGTCCTATAGATTTAGATAAAAAGAAAGATAAATCAGTTCTAAAAGGAATATTAAAACGATTTCAAGGTCTTGTAAGAACTTCTGTTAATGAAGAGTTATCAAAGGACAATGATAATAATGATAATATTGAGAATAAAGAGAGTAAGAAGAATAAAGAAAGTAAAAAGAATAAAGAGAGTAATAAGAATAAAGATATGAAAAAAACTAATAAATTACATAAGGTAAAATCAACGATCATGCAAGTAACCTCTGATATAACCTCTGAAATAACCTCTATATTTACAGGGAAAAAATAATTATTATTATTTGTTACTATTATTAATAATCATAAAACCCCTTTTATTACTTAAATTTTAATATTAATTATAATTATAACGACTAAGTTAAAAATATAATAATTCTATTTCAATTTTCTATTCACTCTTTTTTTCATTTCTTAATTATTATAAGTTAAAATTTAGAGTATTTGATGTTCTTTTTTAAAAATAATTCATGGTAGATTTATAAAAACAATTATATTAATAAAGAAGATTTGTATAATAATAATAATAAAGTTAATTTTTATTGTGAATATAAAGATAATAATAATTGGAAAGATAATAATCATATTGGAAACAATATAATGAATACAAATATTATGGGTTATCTTGTTGATAATGGAAGAATTTAAATATTTAATATAATATGGTTGTGTTATGGCGGATTTCTATATACATAATATTAAATTTTTATAGTATATTAAAGAGGATATAATTTAATAATTATATAAATAAAGTATTCATTTAAATGTATCATTATTACTTATATAATGATATAAATTAAAGCAAAAATTCTATTTAATATTTGACATTATTCAAGTTTTAATTGAATGATTATATAAGTAATAAGATATAAATATATATTAATTAAAAAAATTTTATACAAGCGTACATGTTTGCTTTTTTAATCAATATAATTTAAAATTTAATAGAATTAATTTATTCATGTTATTAAATTATATTCTTCGTTGGATATAGTTTAACGGTAAAACAATTGTTTGTGGTATAATCGACTCTGGTTCAAATCCAGATATCCGACCTGAATTTTATATAATGCCTAAATACACTAAATTTTAATAATTATATAGTATATCTATGGTATTTGTGTGTAATAAAAAGGTTTTATATTACTTTTTTATAAAACTATAAATCTATTTATTTATTATTACCTATTATAATTAGTTCTATCATTCGTCTAAACGTTCTGTCATTCATATAAACGATATTTTTTCTTTAAGAATAATATATATTTTTTTATTCTTTTTTTATTTTTTGTTTGTGCTTTTAAAGCGGAGTAGTATCTGAAGATGTGTAGGATATGACTATATTATATTATAAGAAAATAAGTAAAAATTATATGATAATATTATCATAATGAAGTTATGAGTTTTTTTATACCTATACTTTATTGTTTATATCCTTATTAATTAACTTAAATCATTTTTATTTAAGTTAATTAATAAGGTTTTTAAATAAGATAATGGCCATAATTTAGCAAAAATGATGAAGGACTAAATATTAGGCATGCCTAATATTTAATCCTTCAATTTGGATTATTTTAAATATATAAGAGTATTTATCCAAATTAACCAGGAAAAGATTAAATATGCTCTGAGTTACGTCATGATAAATTAAATATATTATTTAATTTATTATTTATCTTTATTTAAAATTATATAATATTAAAAGTTTAATATTATATAGTTTTAGCTCTAAGATACGTTGAGGTTTTTATAAATTTTTTAATGAAGGTTATATTTCCTTACTTAAAAATGTTATAAATCTGATAATAACCCAAAGTTTTTAGAATATTTGCTTTACATTTTAAATTAAAAAGTAAAAGGAGATAAATACATACTTGACTTGTATGTATACTTGTATTGCCTTTATTCTAAAACTAAAGGTTATTTAAATAATAGTAATAATTACAAGAATTTTGTTTTTATTATTTATTAAATATATAAAATTAGAAAGTGATAAGCATAAAAAGGCTACAAAGTTATTAACTTAACTTAACTTGAAAAATTATATCAAATAACATGATCGTACAAGCAGCAAAAATTATTGGATCAGGATTAGCAACAATCGGTTTAACAAATATGTTATTATCCTTAATTCATAATAATAAATATCTTGTATCAGAATTAACTTATACAGATTTAGCAAAAAAAGCGCTTTTTACTATAGAGGAGATGATAGGTAGTTTAGCAGAAAATAGTACTTTGTATAAATTTTTGGATACAGAAATTTCTAAATCAACTTTATATATTAATGCTAAAAACATAAATGGAAATTTAGTTTTGGATAAATATACATTATTAAGTTCAAAAAAGAGTAGAGAGGAAAACACTATGTTATCTTTTAATATTGCTGGAGTTTATATATTTAAAGGACCGAATAATGAAGAATATGTAGGATCCTGTATAGAATTTTATTCTCGTTTAGTTGAACATAAAGACCAGTTTAAAAACAAACGTAAGCCAACTAAACTACATTTATTTAAATACAAATTTAATGAGTATAAATAAGGTATTGTTTATCAAACAATAAATTATTATAAGTTATTTATCTTTAAGCATCCTTATCATATTTTAAATAAAGGTGAACAAGATATTTTATTTGCTATAACTCAATTAATTCCTAGAATATTAGAACAATCTCTTTTATATAATTATGTATTTGAGTTAAATGGAAATAAAAATAAACTAGTAAAATTTACTTATACTAATTGAGACTCTCAAAATTTATATTTACCTCTTAGTCCATATAAAACAGCCAAAGTAGTCGAAATAATTAAAGATAACAAGGAGGTAAAAATTGTGAATTCAATACGAGAGTTAATGGAATTTTTAGGTATAAAAAGTAGAACTACAATACGAAAATATATGAATCACGTTGAAGGACTATATGCCCCAAATTTAAAAGAAAAAATAAATATAAGATATATTAATAGTGATAATTCTTTGAAACATAAGATTATACATAGAAAAACTAAAAATATACATGAATTATCTATCCCAGATACTTCTTTATTGAACTTAACACCTAATTTATTGTATGTATATCGTCTTGATTTTTCTTTATTTAGTACTTTTAAATCTATAAACGAAGCTGCAAAGACACTTAACCCTAATCATGAAAAATTAAGCATTAATTTAAGAGGGAAGGAAGTAGCAATATCTAGAGCTAAAAATAAACATAAAGAGGTTAGTACTGAAGTAGGTTTATTTTATTTTGCTGAGAACCCTAACACAAATAGGTGACTACTTAACCAACAAGGCCGATTTCCTTTAATTTTAAAAGATGTAAAACAAGATTTAGATAAATTTTTTACAGGTATTAAACCAGTTCAATTATATTTAGAAAAAATACTAGAGAAGAAACCTGAATATAAAACAATAAAACTTCACTATGAAAAAGGCACTTTGTATAAGAATCAATTTTTATTTATACCGAAAAGATAAATATAATTGATGAATAAGATATATGTCGAAGAATAAAATTTGACTTTAATTTTAATTTTTAGCGAAAACAGGATAAATTTTAAGTTTTAATGATAAAGAGCTAGACCGATCGAAATTCCACTAAATATTGAGATGTATATAACATAAATAGACAAATATATTTATATATAGTTATTAATCAATAGATTATTTTTTTTTTCAAGTATTCATTAAGTTTAATATAGAATATAGTGTATATTTAATATTGAATATAATCTTAGAGGCTACACGTGGAAATTAATAAATTAATATTTGAAGTTAATATATTTAAATATTAAGAAATTAAGATATTAAGATATTAGTTTGTTAATATGAGATAGTCCAAGAATAGAAATAAAGTTAATTTATTTTTATAAAGTAGCAGGTGCAGGAGTGGGAATAGGATTAGTTTTCGGTAGTTTAATCGAAGCTACAGCTAGAAATCCATCTTTACGACCTCAATTATTTGCTTATGCAATTTTAGGGTTCGCTTTAGCGGAAGCAACTTTACGACGGTGCAGGTATTTCATACGATTACTTATATATAAATTAGTACTTAAGTATATATATTTAATTAAAGCATCCATCGACCAAATAGGTGCCGGATTAACCAGAGTGGCATCAGCCAACGAGCTGATGTTACAAGGTCTGGGGATTAGCGAGATTTATATAAAACCTAGTAGTATGATATATTATGGAAAAAATATCATAATCTACTGTATAATATCGCGTTCCGAGTGTTCAGTGATTGTTTCGAGTTTAACGAAAGTGAATTGCCATATTAAAACAGGCTCATCGGCTAAAGTATTATCGTGGGTTTTAGTTACTTTGAAGAATAAGCGGCAACAGGATCTTGGTTGCGTCCTCGTTGGGTCGATCCGCTCTTCATGTCCTGAACAGGCAAGGACTCGAAATATCATCCAAGATTGTATCTTGAACAATGAAATATTGAATACCGGGAACCCCGGAAAAATCTCTGACTCTTTTGAGACAAAGATCATCGAAGTGGAATCTCTTTACCTTCAGATAATTATTTATCACGTACTCGTGAAACTCAATGTACATTATGATTATTTAAAAAGAGATTTGCTGTCTAGTAAGACTATTAATCTTTCAAGATTGAAAAATCAAGAAATTATATATCGGTACGGGGGGAAGATAGTCGAAAAAGCGAATGCACCAAGTAATTTTGGTGATAACGTTTCTAAGTCAAAAAATATAAATCTACTAAATACACATATCAATATGAGAAAGGAAGATGTATTAATATATAAGAGTGTATATAAAGAGATAAAATATTTTGGAACTAAGATGTTTCATTATAGTGATATGCTACATCTGGGGGCAAGATCTCAATTCCGATCCCTCTATAAGATTAGAAACGTACTCTGTTCCCAGAGGCTGAATTCGACAATGTTCATAAGGTCCAATAATATAAAATGTTTTTCCGTTCGAAATTATTCTCAAATACCATACAGAGAGATTTATTCAGAGGGTAAATTTAGTAAGGAAGAGAAAATTCTAATTTGGAACAAATGCAACTGAGGAGATATCTCAGAAAGTGTTCGTGAAAAACAAGTTAAATTAGCGGAAACAGCAACAAAATTTAATATATATGACAAAAGAGTAGTGAAACTTCAAGAAGCATTAGCACTGAGTTTAGAATTTAGATTATTAGCAGTTTATAATGTGAGCAACAATAAAGGAAGTAAAACACCAGGAGAAGACGGTATATTATTAACTGATGATCGCTCTAAGGGAAATATGGTCGGAGAATTAAAAATTATTTTAATAAATACTAAACTTAAAGACTATAAGAGTGGATTAATTAGGAGAGTATACATACCCAAGAGTAATGGAAAATTAAGACCTTTAGGGATACCAAATATTAAAGATAGATGTTTACAAGAACTCATAAGATTAATTTTAGATCCAGTAGTGGAACCGTTCAGTGATAAACATAGTTACGGATTTAGAAAATATCGATCGGCAAAAAACGCTATTGGCGCTATTAGAGTTACTCTTCAGAGTTCAGAGCATAAAGATTGTAAATATATATTTGATGCCGATATTAAAGGATTCTTTGATCATATTAATCATTCTTGATTACTTAGTAACATTCCAATAGGAAAACACCACAAACGTATACTTAAGAGTTGATTAAAAGCGGGAATTCTTCAGAAAGGATATAAAGAAAAAGAATTATTATATCCCCAAGAAGGAACACCACAAGGAAGTATTATAAGTCCACTTCTTGGTAATTTTACCTTAAACGGATTAGAAAAAGTGGTTCTCGATTCTATAAAAAGTATCGTTCCTAATCAATTTCAAGCCTTAAAAGTGAAAAAGAAAGACGGAACACGATCTACAATAAGATTGGGTGTTAAATGTATAAGATATGCGGATGACTTTGTTATAATAGCAAGAAATAAAAGAATATTAACGAATTATATAAAACCGGCGGTAGTTGAATTTTTAAAAGAACGAGGTTTAACTCTTTCAGAAGAAAAGACAAAAATATTTGGAATTAGAAATGAACCACTAGATTTTCTAGGTTATAGATTTAAATACCAAAATAAATGAAAGAAAAGTTATAGTATGTTTAAAGAAAAAATAGGAAGATCAGGTATAGCCTTATACCCCCAAAAAGAAAACCTATTAGATATAATAAAAAAGATTCAAAAGATAATATATAAATCGTCTAATAGCAGTAGTTATACACTTATAACAGAGTTAAATCCCATAATAAGGGGATGATCAAATTACAATAATTTAGGTGAAAGTACATATTACCGTAACAAATTAAGATATTATCTTTATCAGTTATGCTGGAGGTGAGCTAAAAAAAAGCATCCTAGATGAGGTAAGAAAAGAATTGCGTTAACTTATTTTCTTGGTGAAGGTCCATTTAAAGGTAGAAAATGAAATTTCAGGGGAAGCACGTTTCATAACTCTAGATTTACAAATAGCCAAGAAGGTAAAGTTACTTATCTTATTGACCCTACAGTTGTAGTTAATACTGTTAGTGGGATTAAATTAGTTATACCAGAAACAATTATAAACATTCATGCATATGATAAAGATTATCTAAAATTGGTGGAATTTCAGACCCAGATAAATTGTATGTCACTAGGTAAAGAAGAATCATATAAAGGGAAATTGTTTAAAAAACAAAAAGGTATATGTGTAATATGTAATAAGCCATTACTAGTGGATACATTCTTGAAGCTTGGAACCCTACATTTAGATCATATCCAACCTATAAGTGAAGGAGGAAGTAAAACAAATATGAAAAATCTAAGACTTATTCATATCTGATGTCATAAAGTTGTTCATTTTGGGAAAGAATAACTCAATATTTAAATAGTATTGTTATGTTAAATTTATATAGCCGGGTTAGGAGAACGTAAATCAGCTGTATTGATTGATGAGGTTCAAATAGCGCGCTTATGGATTGAGCCGTATGCGGGGTGATCCGCACGTACGGTTCTTTGAGGGGATCCAGCCGTGAGGCTTGGTTCCATCTCTAGTGGGCTATTTTGTTTAATGATTGCATTCCTACTGTTATATAGTGCATAAGATGAAAAAGTTATATATTTTTATGAAAAAATCTTCTTTTAAGATTTAATCTAGAATTTGTTTTAGATATAATTGTTTATATAATTTCTATTTTTAGACGTTAATAGTATTAAATATATTAAATGAATGGACATGGATTATGAATTTAGGAATTTAATCAATTAATTGTAGAATGGAATTTTTTTATAATATCATAAAATTCAGTATTAATATTATGATTAATAATTATTTATCTTATCTTTATTAAATAGATAAGAAAATAATTATTGTTTGTTTTTAATATGGAATAAAGCTGATCTTAGTATCAAGAGTTATATATTTATTATATAAGCATTATGGATTTAGCATTAATATTATTTGGTTTAGGTACTTTAGGTTTTATATTTAATCGTAATAATTTAATTTTAATGTTAATATCTGTTGAAATTATATTATTGGCTGTTTCAGTAATGACTTTGTTTTTTGCATGACAATTTAATGATATACTTGCAGAAGTTTTCAGTCTTTATGTTGTGTCAGTAGCAGGAGCTGAATCTGCGATTGGATTGGCTATTATTATAGCTTATTTTAAGATACGAAAATTAACTTATTAAATATTTAATCCTAAATAATAATAATTTATATATTATATAACTATATAATATATAAATTATTATTTATAAGGATTAAATCTATTAGTAATAACTTAATATATAAAATAAATATTATTATTGAGATTAATTATATATCTAAATAAGATGTCAAAAAAAAATTCTTTTTTTTTCATAGATTAGAAGTTATGGGTTTATTCACAGTATAAATTATAATTGAAAAATTTATAAAAGAAAGTAATTACTCATAATTATTATTATCACTATGAAAAAGAAATAATTAATTATAGTGCAATAATAAAATAATTTTATTATAATTCACTTATTATCAAAAAAATGATAAGTGTAGTTTTAGATTATATTATATAATGAAAAATATTATGAATATAGTCTAAAATAAAGATAAGTGAAATAAAATAAATCAAAATTATAAGTTATATTTATATCGTTATATAATGATTATGGTTTATTTAAGTTTCTAGATATATAATATCTATATTTAAGAATAGAAATATTGTTTAAATTAAAAAAGTCCTTTAACAGTAAGGATGTATTTAATTAAACTATATTTATATAAAAAATAAATATTATTAATTTAATAATATTAAATAAAAATAAATATAAATCGTATAAATATAGATTTAAGAATTGGAAAACGTCGGTTTCGGGTAGCTAGACTAGCTAGAAGCAGTATATTAAAGTACAGGATGTATTTAAATATTCTATTCTTACCCTTTTTTGCAGCATCCTTAAGTGGATTATTTGGGCGACTCTGAGGTGTTAAAGGAGTCTATTTTATAAACACGATTTCGTTGTTTATAATAACACTATTTGCATTTATTGCATTTTATGAAGTTGTATTAAGTAAGACAACAGTAACAATAGAATTAATTTCTTGAATTAATTCAGAACATTTAAAAGTAACATGATCGTTTTTTTATGATGAATTAACAGTAAGTATGTTAATTCCAGTATTAATAGTATCATTATTAGTACATATTTATTCTATCGGATATATGGGCGAAGATCCACATCAGCAAAGATTCTTCTCTTATATTTCCTTATTTACGGGGTTAATGCTAATATTAGTAACAGGTGATAATTTTATAGTAATGTTTTTAGGTCACTCAATCTCGGCCGTTTTGTATAGTAATATATAAATTAATATGTATTAATATGCTGCAAACCAATAATAAAATATAAGTTTTTATAATTAAGGTAATCAGCAAGAGTATAACATATATTATACTCTTCAGAGACTTTATAATATGTAATTTAGTTTTGGTTAAGATAACCAAAACTAAATTAAAGATAAAGTCCTATTCTTTGTTAATAACGTAAGAATATTAAGGCTAGTAAATTATTTAGGAATATTATCTATAATACTTTCATTCTTCGATTGTATTAATGGAAGAGAAAAATTTATTTGTAAGGTAATAAATATTTGATATTTCGTAAAAGGACAGGGGACTGTGTTAATAAAAAATACGATTATTTTATTTTTTTTATTTCGTCCTTTATATTTTAATAAAGAAGAAGAATTTTATGATAGTATAAAAGATAAATTGTCCAAGTCTTTTATAACGAAGTATGGAAAAGTATATAGGAAATTTTTGAAAAATTATAAAAATAATTATGACTTGACTTTGGAACAAAAGGAAGCATTGGTGGGTATTCTTTTAGGTGATGGGTATTTATTTCGTTATAGTTTAAAGGGTGATACTCGTCTACAAATAGAACAAAGTTATCCAGAAAAGGAAGAATATTTGTTCAGTATTTTTGATTTGTATAAACCTTTAGTTACGAATTATCCTAAAATAATTGTAAGAAAAGCTGATAGTAGAACAGGAAAAATATATAAAAGTATTGCTTTTAAAACAGCAACATTTAAATGTTTAAATAAATATCATGATTTATTCTATCAAAATAGAAAAAAAATTGTTCCTAATAATATCCATGAATTATTAACAGCTAGAAGTTTAGCTTATTGAATCATGGATGATGGGGGTAAATCATACTCTCATCAAACAATATTACATACAAGAGCCTTTGATAAGAAAGAAGTTATATTATTACAGAATGCTCTTGAAAAGAATTTCGAGTTAAAAACTCGTATCGAAGAAAAAACAGAAAATCAATGAGTAATTTATATACCTATTAGACAAAAAGTTCCATTGATTAAAATAGTAAAACCATATATGCATAAAAGTATGCTTTATAAAATAGAATAATAAATAAGTACTAAACTTGATTTAAGAGTAAATTATAGAATAACAAAGAGTAAAAGTGAGAGGGTGTGGGAGTTTGTTCATATCTTTTAGTGCATTTTTGATATACAAGAGTAGCCGCTGTAAAAAGTGCGTTAAATGCAATGTTTACTAACAGAGTTGGGGATTATTTCTTAACAGTTGGTTTCTTTGCGCTCTTTTATACATTTATGACATTAGATTATGCTTTAATTTTTTCTTTAGCACATGATATCAATCCTAACGTTATAACATTTATTGCAATATTATTATTGTTAGGTGCAGCAGCAAAATCTGCACAATTAGGTCTTCACGGTTGACTTCCCATGGCTATGGAGGGCCCTACGCCTGTAAGTAGTTTAATACATGCGGCTACTATGGTAACTGCTGGTGTTTATTTATTGGTAAGATGTTCTCCATTAATAGAACAATCGGAAGCCGCATTAACTATCATTTTGGTAGTAGGAGCTGTTACAGCATTTTTCGCAGCGTCAATAGGACTATTTCAAAATGATATTAAAAAAGTAATTGCCTTTAGTACAATGAGTCAATTGGCTCCGCATTTTAAAAACGTAAATCAAACTGTATGCGAAAAATTTATTATTTCTAAGGATATAACATTTAATTCGCAGATAATTAAAACATATAAAAAGAGGGTTATAAGTATATTAATAAGTATCACAGAGGCCATACGTTTGATATTAATAAATAATAAAATTTTTTTATTGATTTCAAGAAGGACATTTTGTTCTTGAATATTTAATTTAATGCATTGATTAAATTTTAATATATTATATTTAAGTAATATAGAAAAAGGTCGAGTTTTCTATAATGACATAAATTCATTATCTAGTAATAATGAAAAGTCATTAAATTGTAAAATTATAAATAAAATTAATGAGGATCCTTGACTAAAATTTAATGAATGATTAGCTGGATTGATTGATGGCGACGGTTATTTTATCTTAACAAAAAAAGGATATGTTAGTTGTGAAATTACAATGGATCTAAGAGATGGATCAATATTATATCTTGTTCAAGAAAAATATGGAGGATCTATAACTCGAGTATCTAAAGCTAATGCCTTGAAGTATAAATTATGGACTAAAAATGGTCTTATAAATTTAATTAATGGCATAAATGGTTTAGTAAGGAATCCGGTTCGATTATTACAATTGAACAAATTATGTCAAAAATATAACATAAGTTTAAAACAACCAATGCCATTAACATTTAATAATGGTTGGTTAAGTGGTTTCATAGATAGTGATGGATCAATATATTTAAATGAAAAATCAGGACAAGTTTTTATAAGTATCACTCAAAAAAATAAAGATATGTTAGATCCATTAGTAAATTTATTTGGGGGTAAAATCTATTCGCTTAGTTCTAATAATCCAGCCTTTAAATAAGTAATTTTTAGGGAAAATGAATTATTTAAATTGATAGATGAATATTTTAATAATTATCCTTTGAAATCAGCTAAATATTTTCGATTGTCATTAATAAAAGATTTTTATCAGTTAAGACCATATCGAAATAGAAAGCGAGATAATATAAATCAATATAATAAATGAATAATGTTCAGAAATAAATGAGAAAAATATGAAAATTAATAAAGAAATGGTCCATATTATATAAATAATGATATATAATAATGC